>Ga0209702_10003731_pt1 | contig 23484 bp, 21 predicted proteins | sample FRY01_FD_187210 | JGI IMG/M metagenome (GOLD analysis project Ga0209702, IMG submission 187210) | Freshwater microbial communities from Lake Fryxell liftoff mats and glacier meltwater in Antarctica - FRY-01 (SPAdes) (version 2) | ecosystem: Environmental > Aquatic > Freshwater > Ice > Glacier... | reverse complement strand
TTTTCCATCGTTTTTCGCGTCCTTGAGTCCCGTAATCATGGTAGCTTTAATGACGTGTCTTTTTTTTGCCAGAAAAGTGGTCTATTTGTGAATCTTCATCCAGCGGGCGTTGGATCGGCTGTTCCTCACCGTCAATAAGCAGCGTTTCGTATTCTTGGAAGTATTCCTCAAATTTCTCCACACTTTTAAACTCGCGGACAGGAGCGAAGCCTCGTCCATTAAGCATTGACTGCAAGACACTTAACCCTATATCTCTATTGCGGAAAGCACTTGACCCATCCATGCCGGTCATCAGTCCTAGTAAGTCGCTTGTAAGCCCAGATTTAAGTCCTAGCAAGGTCAAAAGTAACAAATCTTCCTCTGTTTCTACCACGGATTCCTTTGGACTATCGGCTCTGCTTTCGGCGAGAGTTCTACCGAAAGTAACGAGATATTGCCGCTCGAAAAGGTTGAGTAAATTCGTGAAACGTTGCTTATTACATCCGGTTGCCGAACGCCATTGCCGTTCAGTTTTTAAGTCGTTAATTGAAATGTTCATATCCTATCATATATACGAAAATATTTCCAATACAACAAGTCTATTAGTAATTTCTTCATAAAACGGGATTTGGTTTAAGATCAGAAAGCAATTCGGTGGATTCAAGTTATAAATGCAACACCCTGGTTATTTAGGGTAGCGTTTTGAAAAACTTCCTCGGGTGATCGGTACGCGAACCTCTTCCTGGGTCTTTGGTTTAAAATTGCTACTACTTGGTCAACTCGTTGTTGGGTGACGCGGTCGAACCTGACCCATTTCGGTAAATACTGGCGCACCAGCCCATTGAGGTTTTCGTTGGCTCGGCACAGGCCGCCCTACCCTTTCCCAGGAATGGTAGGGCTTGGCAAAGTAACACTCTACCTCCAGCTCTTCTGCAACCTTGTGGTGGTGGGCGAATTCCTTGCCGTTGTCGGTCGTGACCGTGTGCAGCAGCGGTTTCCAGCAGGCCAGCATCTCGACAGCTTTGGCCTGCACCAGGGCCGCCTCCTTGCTATCCAGCCGGGCCATTTTCAGCATCCCCGTGGCCCGGTCGTTGATAATCAGCAGCACGCCGCTCTGGCCCTTGCCGACGACCAAATCCATCTCCAGATCGCCCACCCGCTGCTTCTGGTCAACGATCGCCGGACGCTGGTCAATGTCGACTCGGCCTTTGATCTGGCCCCTTTTTCCCCTCAAACTGCCCCGTTTGGCGTATTTCTTACCCTTGGTCCGCAAATGACGGTAAAGCCTTCCGCCCTGCTTCTTGTCGGCCCACACGTACTGGTAGATGCGCTCGGCACAGACGCACTCCACACCTTTACGCTTGGCTTCTCCGGCGATCTGCTCGGGGCTCAGGTCCTCTTTGAGCTTGCCCCTCACGTACTTTTCTATGCCAGCCGTGAAGCGCTTTTTGCTGGGTTTCTCCTTCTGTCGTTCGTCTCGCTTGCGCTGGGCCAGTTCAGGCCGATAGGTCCCGTTGCGCCCGTCACTGTTGCGGGATAGCTCCCGGCTTATGGTTGATTTGTAAATCCCTACCTGTTCAGCGATATAGCCTTGCGAATGGCCTGTGTCAACCAAGGTACAAATTTGATACCTTGGTTCCAGCGTGAAATGATTCATACTTATTTTGAGTTTGGCGACCCAAAAGTATGAAGTTTTCTGAAGCCGGGTTTTTTTAAACCAATGTTACGTTTATTACTTGAATCCAAGGAGTTTTTTTAAGGAGAATTTTATAGTTCTATTTCTCAACTTGCTTTTTATCAGTGTTTTACGGTATTTATAAAATTCCAATTAGACGCAATTGTTCCTTAATTACGCAGCTATTTGAATTTTTCTAAACATATTGTACACCAAATTTAGCGTGCCAACAGCGGCAGTAGCTCTCTTTATTCCGATACAATCAAGGGTCATGGAGTGCATAGAGTTTTCCATAAAGCCAAAGATATGTTCAACTCTTGCTCTAATTCTTGATTTTTCGGTATTAGAGGCTTTCTGATTTTCTGTCAAAAGAGCATTTTTACAGCCCTTTTCGTGGACTTTATTGTTCATTTTATGTTTTGAGATTAAAATTTCTTGATCTTTACCAGTGTAGGCTGAGTCAGCGTGTAAATTTTGCCCTTCATCAGTATTGTCCAAGAGCAAATCAAGGGCTTGCGAGTCATGAACAGAGGCATCCGTCACACACACTATTTTGTGACTATTTTACTTTTACCATCAATTTTAATATGATTTTTATAGCCGTAAAAGTTGACATCGTTTTTCTTCGTCCAACGCGCATCCATGTCCTTTTGGGCTAATTTATGAGGGTGGTTCACAAATTTGGGCGGTGTTTCCCCCGCCTTAATTTGTTGGTTTTCTTCCCGAGAATTGCGTTGTCTAGGCATTTCTATGAAGCTGGCATCGATTATCCGGCCTTCATTCAGAATTAAATTGAGGTGTTCTAACTCTTTGAGAAATAGGAAAAAGATGGGTCCTGCCAAGCCCAAATCAACTAGCCGTTCTTTGAAGTTCCATACCGTTTTACTGTCAGGAATATCATCGGCAATGGTTAAATTCAAAAATCGCATGAAACTCATTCGGTCGTTGATTTGATACTCAATCTGGTCGTCAGAAAGAGTATAATAGCGTTGTAAAATCAACACCTTAAACATTAACACATAGTCATAAGCAGGTCTACCTCCCTTGCCTTTTTGTAGTTTAGATAGGTTTGTTTCTAAGATTGACCTGAATATTTCAAAATCCACTCCTTTACTTATGTTTCTCCAAAGGGTCACCAAGCTTGGTCAGTTTACTGAGACGAATATCTTGGTCGAAAAAACCACAATCTCGGTGCCTTTTAAATGTTTTCATAACGTAATATAATAGATAATAATCTGATTACAAATACATTGTGAAGTATATTCAAGCGAATTTGGTTTTTAGAGACACTCTTAAGTCCAACGACACAACTAGATCCTCTGTACAAATTCACAGGAAGAGTATCTATCTTTGGCGTCCAAAACAACCAATCAACCTATGAATTTTCGTTACCTGGTACTAGTTTCTTCCGTTCTGATCTTTCAAACCCGGATAGTTTTTGCGCAGATCGATACTACAACTTTACGCGAAGGAGGTACCCTAAATCAGATTACGGTGGCGGCCTCTCGTACCGCCGAACGGGTCATGGAAAGCCCGGTGACCCTTGAACATATTGGGTCCCAAGCTCTTCAAAGGTCGGCCTCCATCGACCTGATCTCCGGCCTTGCCAAATACAAAGGCATTGATGTGAGTCAATCGAGCTGGCTGATTACCAGTTTTAGCAGTCGGGGATTTAACAGTAATAAAGCGGAGCGCGTAGTTCAGTTAGCCGACTACGTAGATATCACCTCTCCCACCGCTTCCTTGTACTATGGCAACTGGGTGGGTATTTCTGACCTTGATTTAGAAAGCGTAGATATCGTTCACGGCGCCAATTCTGCACTTTACGGGTCTAATGCGCTCAATGGCGTAATGCTCATGCACTCCAAAGATCCATTCAAAACCCCAGGGTTGAGTGCATCACTTCGCGGTGGAAGTCGAAATATGATTGACTTACAGGTTCGTTACGCCCAAACCGTTGGAAAGAAGCTCGCCTTTAAATTAAACGCAAACTATTTCTCGGCCGATGAATTTATTGCTTCCAGTGACGCTGCCATCAAACGCGTTACCTCCGGCGGCCTCGCCGGGGCCGATCCCTCCAATAACCTGGAAGGCTCACCACTAGGCTGGAATGCGGTCAATCGCTACGGTGACGCGGGTACTACTGTAAGTACTCCGTCATTAACCGCCCTCAATAATGGTAATTCCTATCGTATATATGCTCCGGGCTATTCGGAAGCCTCTATGCTATGGGCCAAAGCACCGGGAGATTTATTTACGGTGCTAGGAAATAGCTACAAAGCCGGAAACATTCGGATTAATCCATCGCTGCATTACAAAATCAATGACCGTACCAAACTGGTGTATGAATACCGCTACACATTCAGCAACGGTATTTTTCAAAGTAGCAGCCGCTATGCCCAACGGGCCATGCAATATGACCTTCACCGGGCTGAACTTTCCGGAAAAGGTTGGTTTGTGCGAGCCTACACCGTATATGATTACGGCGGAAAGGCCTATGATTTAAGTTCCCTCGGAAACGGTATCATGGGAAGCGTAATGACCACCGGTACCCAGTCCAACGGTAACCGCTACCCTACCTACGGACAAAATTACGCCACTCTCTGGAATCAGATATTCGCCGCCGCCCGCACCAATGGACTCAGCGCCAATTCAAGCCTGAATGGTATTTACAACGCAAATCCCGACGGAGCTGCTCCTTCGATCTATACCCTTCCTCAGGCAGTACCAGGCAATCTCGGTATTTCGGCAGCCCAGCAGCTGGCATCCCAGATTGCCTCCGGGGTTATGCTTCCTACCAACTCCAAAGCATTTGAAGACTTACGCCGTCAAATTGTGAGTGGTGTTGGTACCATCGAAGTAAACGGAGCACGCACCGTTCGCGGCGCCGCCTTTGCCAACACCGCCCGTTTCTGGGATTTGAGCACGCAGAAGGAGTGGCAATTGGCTGAAAATACCAACGTTGTAGCCGGGGCATCCTTTCGTTCTCATATATTACGTTCTGCCGGGACACTACTCGCCGATGGAGATAAATCCCCCATCAAGCCAGGTACCAATGAGGTAGAATCCCGTGATCAGATTGTGAACTGGGAAGGTGGAGCCTACGGGCAAATTCGTCAGAACCTGTTGAACAACAGACTACGGCTTGCTTTTGCCGGACGGGTTGACAACTTCCAGAACTTTGGTACCCGCTTCTCTCCCCGGATATCGGGCGTTTTAACGTTAGGAGAGAATCGGCAGCATAATCTGCGTGTAAACTACGCTCAGGCGTACCGGCAGCCGGCCCAATTGGATCAGTATATTTATCTGGACTTTGGCTCCTTGCTGGTTCAGGGGAATATTGATAGGGGTTTTGTGGGTTTAAATGCTGTTTCGATACTACCGAACGGACAATCCAATCCAAATTTCCTGAAACCACAGACGATAAAAAAACTTACCCCCGAACAATCAAATACCTGGGAGATTGGCTACAAAGCACAAATTTTCAAAGGCTTCTATGTGGATGCCAGCTACTATCATTCCTTATACCAAAATTTTATCGGTACACTTCGTTTTTACGGTCGTGAAGATGGGTTACCCGTTTCCGGGGCTCCATTCCCAACCGCTACCGGCGATTTTGCCAAGCCAGCGACGGATCGTACCCGGGGTCGGCTTGTTCAGGTATGGGCCAACGCCGAAAAGCAAGTTAGTACTCAAGGCGTTGTCTTGTCAGCTGATTATTACACCAGCAAACGGATTCACCTTTACTCCAACTATACCTGGTCGCATATCAACGAAGACGATGTACCAGGGTTAATTTTAGGATTTAATACTCCCACCCATAAAGTTAACGTAGGGTTTGAAGGGGAGTACGATCAATTGATGTACAGCCTAAACTACCGCTACCAAACGGGCTATAATTTCTTCATGCCTTTCGATGAAGGAAAAATCGCCGCTTACGGCACCCTCGACTCTCAGATCGGGTATAAAATCCCTTCCAAGAAAAGCACTCTGAGACTTGGCGGTACCAACCTGACCAACGCTAATGCTATTTCGGCCTACGGTTCTGCACCAATCGGCCGGGTCGTGTATCTTGGGTGGCTAATTGGAATATAAAAAAGGTAACGAAAAATCGGAACGAGGCCGGCCATCAAATGCTGGCCTTTTTCTTGTTGGAGAAGGTGATCCTACCGGTGGCAATTGCCTATTTGCTACTGATTTAACTTGCCTGCCAGATTAAAATCGGCTGATACCAAATTTTATTGGCTCAATAACTCATTTATGGAGGGATTATTGCGGGGATTAAATTTTTATTCCGTAGTTGGTTGTTCTAGCTTTGCGGTCAGAAAGACCATAAATTTTTTGTTGAAAATCAATCTTACATAGCAAATGTCAAGACGACTGATCCTGCTGGCAGGCGTAGTTACTGTTATTGCCTTTACCGCTGCTCAATCACTTTTTGTCAAGTTTAGTGATATATTCTCCCCGGAGAAAATTGAAAAGGCCGAAATTAAAGCCAAAAAAAACGCCCCAATTATTTACGGAATCCCGACGGATTCATTGGTTATTCTGGAAAGTGTAGTTGAATCAGGAGCAACAATTTCAACCTTACTAAATCCCCACAATATTTCGACCGCGACTATCCATGAATTAAGCGCCAAAGCGAAGGAGGTTTTCAGCGTGCGCAAAATCAGACCCCGGCGTAAATATACCTTACTTCATACGACGGATAGTTTAGAGACAGCCCACTACCTCATATACGAACCCAATAAGGTTGAGTACGTCGTTTTCAATTTGCAGGGCACTCTCGATGTTACCCTGCACCAACTAAAAGTTGACATTGTAGATCGCGAAATGGTGGGTGAAATAGAAGGTTCTTTGTACGAGTCAATTCTCAAGGCCGGGGGATCGGCCCAACTCGTGAACCAGCTAGCGGACATTTACGCCTGGCGCTTAGACCTTAACCACATCCAAGCCGGAGATACGTATAAATTGATTTTTGAGGAGAAGCAGGTAAATGGTAAAACCATTGAAAGCGGAAAGCTAAAAGGAGCCTTCATTGAACACAAGGGACAACCGTTGTATGCAATCGGGTTTGATCAGGGTAATGGTCTAAACTACTTTGATCAGGATGGACAGAGTTTCAAGAAGGCATTTCTGAAAGAGCCGGTTGAATATAGCCGGATCAGTTCGAGGTATACCCAAAGAAGGTTTCATCCCGTGCAGAATCGCTACAAAGCGCACTTGGGTACTGACTTCGCGGCTCCGCGTGGCACACCCATCCGGAGCGTGGGCGACGGAGTGGTAGTAGAGGCTACCCGAACCAGGGGAAACGGAAATTACGTCAAGATCAAACACAATAAAACCTACACGACGCAGTACCTTCACATGTCGCGCTTTGCCAAAGGAGTCAGGAGAGGAAGCCGCGTGGCCATGGGACAAACGATTGGCTACGTGGGTAGTACTGGTCTTTCAACGGGGCCCCACCTATGCTACCGTTTCTGGAAGAATGGTCGTCAGGTAGATGCTTTGCGAGAAAAACTACCGTCGGCCAAACCCGTGGATCAGGACCATATGACTGATTTTATGGTTTTGCGGGAAACTATCATTGGCCGGATGGAAGCGATGAATAGCACCACGAATCAAGAAAATATGCTTGCAACCAGAAGATCAGAAGCCGATCAATCGGCTATTTAGATTTAAAATAGTTCGGCCGTAGGCAAAAAAATGAATTTGACAAAAGACGGGTAGGAAACTACTCGTCTTTTGTGCATTTGTATAGTTAGTTTCCAAAACTCGCCTCTACATAACTACCCTATGCAATCAAATTTAGAAGCCGGGTCCATCATCCTGGCCGGAGCAACCGGCGACCTCGGTGGTCGTACTGCCGAATCCCTTATTCAACGAGGGGCAAATGTCCGAGCCCTTGTGCGCTCAGGAACGAGTCCGGATAATATCAGCAAACTTCAAAATAGCGGGATTACCGTGGTCGAAGTAGATTATACCAACCCGATCGAATTAGCCAAAGCCTGTGCCGGTGGCAGCGTGGTTGTTTTGGCTTTATCAGGACTACGGGATGTCATTGTTGATACACAAACCCAATTACTGAACGCTGCCATCGAAGCCAGAATCCCGAGATTCATTCCTTCTGATTTTGCCGTTGATTTTACTAAACTACCGGAAGGTACCAATCGTAACCTGGACTTTCGACAGGAATTCCGTAAGATTCTGAACGATGCACCCATCGCCGCCACCTCCATTCTGAATGGTATGTTCAGTGATCTGCTTACGGGTCAAGCTCCGGTTATTCTGTACCCGATGAAATGAATCGTCTACTGGGGAGATAAGGATCAGTTACTTGATTTTACTACCATTGCGAATACCGCTGAGTACACCGCCGCTGCCGCACTTGACCCCACTACTCCGCGCTATTTACGGATTGCTGGTGATGTACAAAGTGCCAACGGCTTATTAGTAGCCGCCGAAAAAGAAACGGGTGATCACTACAAACTCTTTCGGGTTGGTAGTTTAAAAATCCTGGATGTGATGATTAAAGTCACAAAAGCCATGATGCCCACCAATGATGAAGTATTTCCACCCTGGCAGGGAATACAAGATATGCGTAGTATGTTGAGCGGGATTGTAAAGATGAACCAGCTCAATAATGAGCGGTACCCAGGTATCCAATGGACCACCGTGCAGGAGGTAGTAGCTTCCCGCCTGGTTTCTGTCTCGAAGTGATCTCCTTATTCAATATTTTTCCCTAACTTTCCCCTAAACCCTTTACTCTTAAAATTACCCACGATTGTGAAAAAACTACTCCTTAGTATCACCGCATTCATAGCCCTCATTTTACTGTTTTTTGGGTATACCGACCGCTCCGTGGATGACCTGAAAGAAAAATATGCTACCTACCCGTCTTCTTTTATTGATATGGACGGCATGCAGGTACATTACCGGGATGAGGGTTTAAAAAAAGATAGTCTCCTTCCCATTGTGCTGATCCACGGCACCGGTTCGAGTTTGCATACTTTTGATGAATGGACCAACGATTTAAAATTCGAGAGAAGAATACTACGAATGGACATTCCGGCCTTTGGCTTAACGGGGCCATTTCCTGACAAGGACTACTCCATTGATCATTATGTTGACTTTATCCAGCATTTTCTGGTCGCAAATGGAATAAAACGTTGTATTCTGGGTGGTAATTCTTTGGGGGGAAATATCGCCTGGCAATTTACCACCAAGTACCCCCACATGGTCGATAAACTTATTCTGATCGACGCCGCTGGCTACCCCATGGTCTCAAAAAGCGCGCCGATCGCGTTTCGTATCGCCCGGATACCCGTTCTAAACAACATTCTGACTTTCATTACGCCCCGTTTTATGGCAACATCAAGCGTGGAAAACGTGTACGCCGATAGGTCAAAGGTGACGGGTGAACTCGTAGATCGTTATTTTGAACTTACCCTTCGGGAAGGAAACCGACGGGCGCTGATTGATCGTATACAACTGCCTTTGGATAGCACCGCCTATCCTAAAATAAAATCCATACAGCAACCTACACTGGTATTATGGGGTGAGCAGGATCTCTTAATTCCGGTGAGTGTAGCCCAGCGATTCCACGAAGATCTACCCAACGACACCCTAGTTATCATGAAAAATGTAGGGCACGTACCCATGGAAGAAAGCCCAAAAGAAAGTCTCGCGATTATTAAAGCATTTTTGAAAAAATAAGTCGGTATTAGAAAAGAAGCCTGCGGTACTTATAGAAGTATCTTTTTCAATTTATGCTAGCACCTTTCTCTATGAAGCTACGATTCGCTTTACTCCTTCTCTACCCTATTCTTTTCTCTCCTGATGTTGTCAGGGCACAAACCACGGAAACTCCGGTAGTTTTCTCTTGGTGGAATCCTACCCGAGCTGATGCTCCCGTCTTGGAAGGTCAGGCCTGGCCCAAGGAGGTAAAACACTTCTATAACCGACTCCCCGGCCGGGCCGAAGGAAAGGTAAGGCAGTCAGTCTGGGATTTGGGTCGGCAGGCAGCCGGATTGATGTTACGCTTCCGGGCCAACGCTGGTGAAATCAAGGTGCGGTACGTGGTAGAAGGGCGTCAGGCTCTCCCTCATATGCCCGCCACGGGGGTTAGTGGACTGGACTTATATGCTATTTCCAGCGATGGAGACTGGCGTTGGTGTACGGCAAAATACGCTTTTGGCGATACCATTGAGTATCATTTCCGGAATATTGAACCAAACGATAACTACCATAAGCTAGGCCGGGAATACCGGCTTTACTTACCACTTTATAGTCCTGTCAAATGGATGGAAATTGGCGTACCGGAAGGTAGCTTGTTTACTCCTCTCGCCGTTCGCTCCGATAAACCAATCGTTATCTACGGCACTTCGATTGCGCAGGGAGCTTGTGCTAGTCGCCCTGGCATGGCATGGCCTACCATACTCAGCCGAAAGCTAGACCACCCATTATTGAACCTTGGCTTTTCCGGTAATGGGCGACTAGAACCAGAGGTTTTGAGTATGATCAACGAAATTGACGCCACCGTTTTTATCCTGGATTGTCTCCCCAACCTTGTTAATCCCGAAGACTACCCTCTGGATACCGTGTACACCCGCGTTTTAAACGCCGTTAAAATGATCCGACAGAAGCACCCGGCCACGCCCATTGTTTTGGCCGAACACGCTGGCTATACCGATGAAGCCATCAATCCTAGCAGTCGAAAACGCTATTCGGTGGTCAATGAGGTTATTCAAAAAGCCTACGCTCAGCTCCGAGCCGAAGGGGTTATGTACCTGTACCTGATCCCTAAATCAGACTTTGGCCAAGACATCGAAACTATGGTGGACGGTACGCACCCCAATGACCTTGGTATGATGCGCTACGCCCAAGGTTACGAAAAATCGCTCCGAAATATTCTTCGAGAACCACAAGGTGAGGTCAGTACGACCCGACCAATTATTCAGATGCGGGAACCGGGGAACTATGATTGGGAGGCTAGGCACCGGGAGATACTCCGTATGAACCGCGAAAACCCACCCTCGGTAGTACTCATTGGCAACTCCATTACTCACTATTGGGGTGGACTCCCGAAAGGTCCCATTGCCCGGGGAGCAGAATCTTGGAAGGAAACCTTTGAACCAAGAAATACCCTCAACATGGGCTACGGCTGGGACCGAATTGAAAACGTGCTGTGGCGGGTGTACCACGGTGAGCTGGATGGGTACAAGGCTAAGCAGATTTACGTCATGATTGGCACCAATAATTTTCAGCTAAACTCCAACGAGGAAATTCTGACGGGATGGCGTATGCTGATCGAAGCAATCAAACTCAGGCAGCCGGAGGCAACCCTGACCATGGTGGGCGTCTATCCCCGGCAACAACAAGAGAACCGGGTAAGGGACCTCAATCTACAATTGGCCCAACTAACCCAAGATATGAAAGTGAAGTACCTGGATGCGGGGAAGATACTTTTAAAATCAGATGGTACTATTAACGAAGCTCTCTTTACCGATGGTTTGCACCCAAACACGGAGGGCTATAACCGATTGGGTACTCAGTACCGATAAATCGAAACAAGGCTGCCGTGCTACAACTTAAAAGTCTTGAATAGCCGAGAGCAATTAGGTTGTTAGTCGCTGTATCTTATGATCATTTCGTACAAACTAAGACTTCACACGTACCCAAGTTCTATTGCAGAAGTCGTTTTGGTTGAATGAATCTTACGTGAAAAAATAAAATACTGATTATCAATTAATTATAAGAAATAACGACTATAAGTTGATCGCTATCAACTCCTTTTCTACCTTGACTCGTATTTCTGAGCGACCATGCAAATTCAAATAGGTATAAGGCCTGAGCACCGGGAAGAGACGATCCGATTGTATGCCATGGCCTTGGAGAGAAAATTTCAAAAAATTCTGGGTAGCCCGGAAGTCGTGATTGGGTTGATGAAGGCCGGTCTAAACCTGGCCTGCGCGATTTCGACGGTGACCGAAGAAAATGAATTAGTTGGGATCTCCGGTTTTCAAATGGGTGAAGAATCTCTAACCAAAATCCCATTCAGTAACTTCACTAAGTAATCTACCGGGGTCAAGGAATTGGGAAGTTACTGTTCAACCAACTAGAAGCTTTTGCTAAGTCAGAAGGCTTTACATCTCTTAAACTAGATGTAATCGACGAAAATCCTGATGCCAAATGACTGTACGAAAAAATCGGCTTTGTCCAGACCAACTACCAAAAAGTACCCTTGTTTATTTTTGATCTAATTGGGGTCAGTGAGGTCACGACGATGGAGAAAGTACTAAACTCCTAAATTCGTGGATACCTTAGGCCAAGGGTAGTTTTTAAGAGATTATCTCTTTTTTACAAAATCAAATCACTATCCCCATGCCCACTACCCGACGTGAATTTCTGAATAACTCTTCCAAAATAGTAGCGGCGGCTGGTTTGGGCGGTTTTGCTTCCACCCCTGCCATTGCCAAGACCGCTCACAGCGCCAACGACAAAATCGTCGTAGCCCTCATCGGTGCCAACAACATGGGGTTTGGCGACCTGAAAAATGCCATCAACCTACCCAACGTTGAATGTGCCGCCCTTTGCGATATTGACGACGCGGTACTGGCCCGCCGCTCGGCCGACGTGGAAAAGATGCAGGGTAAAGCCCCCAAATTGGTAAAGGATTTCCGGGAGGTGATGGACGACAAAAATATTGATGCCGTCATCATCGGTACGCCCGACCACTGGCACTGCCTGCCGTTTATCGCTGCTTGTCAGGCCGGGAAGGATATCTACGTTGAAAAACCGTTAGCCAATAGCATCGCCGAATGTGATTTGATGGTAAAAGCCACCCGAAAGTACCAACGCGTAGCGCAGGTGGGTCAGCAGCAACGAAGTGGTGAGCACTGGCAGAAAGCCATGGAATACATCAAGTCGGAAAGTATTGGTCAGCTCCGAAAAGTAAATGTGTGGGGAAATTTCAACTACGGCATCGGTCAGGTAGCAGTGCCCGACTCCACCGTACCGGCAGGCGTGGACTTTAATCAATGGCTTGGTCCCGCCCCGCAGCGTACCTTCAATAAAGGTCGTTTCCACGGTTCTTGGCGGATGTTCTGGAACTACGGTGGCGGACTACTTACCGATTGGGGAGTACACCTACTTGACATGGCCTTGTGGGCTAAAGATATAAAAACGCTCCCGCTTTCGGTAATGGCTACCGGAGGCAATTTTGCCTTTTCCGACCACGCCCACGAAACGTTTGATACCATGAACGTAAGCTACCAATTGAACGATTTTGTGGTCAACTGGGAGCATACGGCCGGTACCCAAAGTGGCCCGTACGGGCGTTCCTACGGACTAGCCTTTGTAGGGAATGATGCTACCCTGGTCATCGACCGGCAAGGCTGGGAGGTATTTCCGGAACTGACCAACGGGGGAAAGTCTTATAAAGTACCTAAAATTCCGCCGCAATCCGGCCGAGACTACCACGCTGAGCACATGAAGAATTTTATTGATTGCATCAAAACCCGGCAAGACCCGGCTTGTACCATCGAAAACGGAGCCTTGGTAGCAAGTTACGCCCACATGGGAAATATCGCCTTACGCACTCGGACCCAACTAGTGTGGGATGAGTCAGCCCGTAACTTTGGAAATAACGCAGCTGCCAACGCCTTGATAACACCAAATTACCGGGCTCCCTGGAAGTTACCAGTTCTTTAACAACTCATGACCTTGTCCTTGATTACTAACACTTTATGACTTTTTTTAGGTTAAAGTACTTTACCTTACTGGTTTGGGGATTCGTTTTATCCGCACCGATATGCGCTCAAACTCAAGTAAAAGAGTCCTTTATTTCCAAGGTTATCAAACTGACCCCCACCTCTACCTGGAAACTGGTCGAAAGCATACCTTTATCGTTTCCCGCTCACCATCCGCAGGGTATGGTCAAAATCGGGGACTTTTTCTGTATGTCTTCCGTGGAGGTTATCGACCGAGCCGAGGGCAAGGGTGTGGGACACCTTTTCAAATTTGACTTAAACGGAAAGCTATTGGCTGATGTAGTACTTGGAGAAAATGCTGCCTACCACCCCGGCGGAATTGATTTTGATGGGAAGAACCTGTGGGTACCGGTAGCTGAGTATCGGCCAAATAGTACATCAATCGTTTATAAAGTGGATCCTTCAACCTTACGAACGGAGGAAGCATTTCGGTTCAACGATCATATTGGAGGTATTGTCCACGATACCGACTCCCACAAACTCCATGGCATAAGTTGGGGTTCGAGAGCCTATTACAAATGGGCGCTACCTAATGAGAACAAGCCAATCCCAAACCCGCAGTCAGCTAAGGGTATTACTAACTCCTCCTTCTACATCGACTACCAGGATTGCCATTACGTAGGAAATAACCACATGCTATGCGGAGGTTTAAAAACGTACGGCAACGGGAATGCAGTGTTTCGCTTGGGAGGTCTGGAATTAGTGAATTTAAGTAGTCACCAAGCAGTGTATCAGATTCCACTTGCGCTCTACGCTCCCTCCGGCCGACCCATGACCCAAAATCCATTTTGGCTGGAAATTACTCCGAACGGGCTACGTGGCTATTTTGTACCCGATGATGATCAGACTACCATGTATGTATATGAGGTTGAGGTTAATTAAAATTAACAAAAGAAACTCATAACTACTTAACTTTAAACCCACTAACTCCTAAACTCTAAACTCATCAACGTCTTTACTCGTCAATTCTAAACGACCGCCGACTCGCAAACGTAGGTAGGTATGATACCAGTACTTAATATTTTTAGTACCACTTCATCTTTTTGGGTATTTCCCGTCAGCACCAGCGCGGTATCTAACCCAAATTTATTTCCCCCCAATATATCGGTATGTAGAGTATCTCCTACCATCAAAATATCTTTCTTACTGACATTCGGATAATTCTTGATATGCTCGTATGCAAAAATAAACATCTGCGCATCAGGCTTTCCGAAGCGAATGAAATGTCTACCTAGAATATTTTCAATCATATCAGCCACGGCACCAATCGCGATAGCTACCTCGCTGGAAGACATAGGGTACGTTCGGTCGGTGTTTGCTACTACTACCGGAATATTTCTTTTTCTTAGCAAATTGACTGTCTTTGAAAGATCCCGGTTCCAGTCAAATCCTTCATCGTCGAGCATTACCAAGGCGTTCACATCCGATATAGATCGCAAATCCATATCCCTGATCGCCATGGTTTTCAAATCAAGGGTTTCCAGGTAATGCGCCGATGCCTGAGTACCCAGGTACGCCACCGTCCCTTTTTCAACTTTCAGATTCAGGTACTCCCGGGCGAGCATCCCGGAGGAAATGATGCATTCCGGCACGATATCATACAAGCCAAGGCGGTGGTACGAGGCCGCCAAGTCTTGGGGGCTGCGGGAGGCATCGTTGGTTATAACATAAAAGTCTTTTTTCTTCTCACGTAGGTACGCAAACGTATTTTCAATTCCGGGTATAAGGGTATTATGGGTTTTCAGGACCCCGAAAGCGTCAAAAAAAATGACGTTATACTTTTCTATAACGGTTTTGAAATTATCAAGATGCATTACGATAAGTTTAATGAATAAAAGGACAGTGAACCATTGAGTCCACTGTCTAAATTCCTAATGTACGAAGGATCTTATCAGCGTCAAATTCCTTTTCAATGGAAGGAAAATATATTTCGTAAGCCTCCTTTTGTAGTTTAATAGCGTAGGTACGGTGAAAGAAATAGCGTCCGTATTTGATCACATAATTGAGGATAAAAAACCGATACGCCTCCTTCATAAACCGAACTTCGTTCTCCGTCAGCGGATAAATCTTGTGGTATTCTTTCAGAAAAATCATAAACCGATCTTCCATCAACGGGCCGATCACATAGCTAAATGTAGCGCGGTCACCAATGTTAGAAACTACCCGACTAAAAAAGTAAAAGTCCATAATGCGCGTCGAAACCCGAAACCAGTCATAGTCCCAGCGGGAATATAGCTCGAAGTTCTCATTCATCGAAAAATTGCCAATATTCCAATCCACAAACACCGGCATCATGTCAAAATTAATAACCCCAAGTTTATTAGTGTTTTTAATAAAAGTAGCGCACTGCTCCTTCAAAAAGTCGATGTGCATCCGGTGCTCATATTCCCCCGTCTCAGTTTCAAGAATATCAAGCAGGCTCTGAATATCCGTCCGGAGTTTTTTGGAAGATTTTGGTAGAACGGTATTGGCGCGAAAACACGCTTTGTGCAATTTAGCCATCTGCACGGCTAGTCCCTTAATCTGATCTTCATCGAGCCTGCGCGGCAACTTTTCCTTCGTTCTAATCGGGTTATAAAACACAACCCAAGTATCAATCAACCCCTTTTGATAGCGGTAGGTGTATACCTGATTGTTCTTCATTAACGACTTCGCCAGTACATTCTCGAATGGAAAAAGCAGGTTAGAGGATAACGCCTGAATAATCCGGTGGTCTTCTTTAAAATGCTCGTATTTTCCAAAATACGATAGCTTGGCAATCACAACGTCGTCATTATCGAGGCGTATCCTAAAAACGTGATTGGTGGACACTTTGGCGCTAATATCTTCGATATTAACGATGGTTTTAGAGGAATCAAAACCTGCCCAGGCCTCTTCTATAATGGCTGGGTAATTTACTAACTTCATACAATTCTATTTGGAATACGATATACTCAAATAATCTCAAAGTACCTTTTCAACTCCCAATCACTTACCTGGCTCACGTACTGACGCCACTCCCACTCGCGGGTACTTACAAAATGATCCACAAACCCATCTCCAAAAAACTCAATGGCCAGGGGCGAATTTTTCATGGCCTGGGTTGCCTCCCATAAGTTAGGGGGTAATACGCCAAATTCCTTATTCTGATAGCCGTTGCCTTGGGTAGCCGGTATGGTCAGTTCCATCTGATGCTTAATACCGTACAACCCGGAAGCAAGCGCCGCCGCCATGGCCAAATACGGGTTAGAGTCAGCCCCGGATACCCGATGCTCCACGCGAGTATGACCAACGGAATCATTCAATACCCGGAGCGCGGTGGTCCTGTTTCCCAACGCCCAAGTAACGGTAGTGGGCGCCCAAGCTCCTTCCACCAAGCGCTTGTAGCTATTGATGGTAGGCGCAAACATGGGCAAGATATGGGGAAGACAATGCAACTGACCCGCAATAAACTGTTTCATTAATGGACTCATTTTGTTCACCTCCGAAGAATCATGAAACAGGTTTTGGGTCCGGTCGGGACTCCATAAACTTTGGTGAATATGCCCACTACATCCGGGTAAGTCAGCGTTCCACTTGGCCATGAAAGTAGCCACCAATCCGTGGCGGTAGGCAATTTCCTTTACCCCCGTTTTCAGTAACGTAGCCTTATCTGCCGCCCGGAGTACTTCATCGTGGATAATGGCGGCCTCGTACACGCCCGGTCCGGTTTCGGTATGCAGACCCTCGATGGGTACATCAAAGGCCGTTAATAAATCAAAAAGATCGTGGTAGAAATCACTCTCCATAGAAGTGCGAAGCAGTGAATAACCAAACATGCCGGGGGTCAAAGGCTCCAATTCACGGAATCCTTTCTCTTGCAAGCTACGGGGAGTTTCTCTGAAATTGAACCATTCGAATTCCTGAGCGTATTCGGCGTGGTAGCCCATTTCTACGCACTGCTTCGTGATCCTTTTAAGTAAACTACGCGGACATGAGGGCAGGTCCTCCCCTTCTGGATTACTAAAATCAGCCAAAAAGAAAGGGATATTATCCTCCCAGGGTACGGTACGGAAGGTGGATAAATCAATGCGGGCAAATGCATCAGGATATCCCGAATGCCATCCCGTTAGTTTAACTTTATCGTAGGGTACGTCACTACTATCCCACCCAAATACTACGTCACAAAACCCGTATCCATCTTTGAGCCCATCGATGAACTTATTCCGATGAATGACCTTTCCGCGGAGTACCCCATCGATATCGGCAAAGGCAAATTTTATTTTTTGACCATTATGCTTGTCTAGGTATTCTATAATATGTTGTACATCCATTGGTAAAAGTCTTAATCAGCAATAAGGGTAGTTCCCCCACGATTCTGAGTGGGTACGATCTTTCTCTTCTCATTCATAAAAATAAATAATTCTGACTACATTACTACTGAATCCGGTATAGTTATTCGGTAGCCTACCGGTATTGTTCACAATGTAATTTTTCCTATCGTAGTTATTTTCTTAAAACAGCAATGGTGAGTACTCCAGGCAATACATGGGCATTTACCTGATGAACAACGCCTTGAAACTCTCCATCGATCTGAAAAAGGACTTCCCCGACCAAACATTCTATATTTACCGAGGTAGTAGAAAGTACCCTAACAATTTCAGGGTTAAAATCTGTATTACCTGTCAAAACCTTACCTAATTCTATCAGATCGAATCGAGTTGCAATAATGACTTCGAAGCGTCCATCAAACATACTGCCGGTTGGGTTTACATTTACCCCGGTTCCGTACATGCTGGCATTCGCCAGAATAATCATGGTTGCTTCTGTTTCTATTACGGTTTCGTCGGTTTTAATTCTGGCGGTAAAAGTATAATGCTCAGATAGCGTTTTGGCCACTTTCGCCAAGTATCCCCATTTGCCCCTAACCTGCCCTTCTTCATAGTTTTTAATGAGGCGAGCATTCAACCCCAGGTCACTCATGTGCAAACCCAAGTGATCATTAATCATGAGTGCATCCATACTTCGTATTTCTGCACCAAGGGCTACCTCCATTGCTTCGTCAATTTCAAACGGCAGACCAAGGCTAGTGGCCAATCCGTTGGCAGAACCCATGGGTAAAATACCCATTGAAGTTTTGAATGACCGGATCACATTCGCCGTTTGGTTAATGGTGCCGTCACCACCCGCCACCAACACCCGATCGGGTTGGAAAGCTTCCATACGCTGCTCCACCGCTTCCCGGTCGCACGCTCCGGTGGTTTCATATATCTCGAATTCAAACCTTAATTCTTCCGAACGTCGGTGTAGTAATTCGATCAATTCGGTTTTATCCCTACTCCCTGAAACTGGGTTAACAATCAATAAGACCTTTTTAGGAATTGGCATATCCTTTTCTTAGGTTAGTATAGGCCGAAACAAATGTAGTTAATCATGCAAACCTACGAACTAAAATTGTACCGAGGCTACGCAAACGATCGTAAACTAGTAGTTTCCGGGCATGCTTTTAAAAAATATCCCGCGTCAAAAAATCTTTACGATCGAAAAGGGTTTCGGTATGTGCACTCAGTTGTCCAGCTTTTCACGGTAAAAACCCTTCCCAACGTCCGGGTTATTTTTAAATTTGGAACGATTGAAGCCGAAACAAAAACCCTTGACGATGGTTATTTTCGCTTTACTATTCCGCACTCTCTACAATTAGAGAGCGGATGGCACACCTATTCTATTACCCTTGATGATCAATTGGGCAACCGAAGATACCAGAAAGTCCAGACCAGTGAGTTACTCTTACCCAACGAAGGTGGCTATATGATTATCTCCGACATTGATGACACCTTCCTGATTTCGTACAGTAGTACCATACTAAAAAAGCTCTACGTATTACTCACCAAGAACGTAGAATCAAGGTCCCCTTTCAATGACGTCGTAAAGCACTATCAGCTACTAAGCTTGGCCGGAAAAACCGAATCCCAGAAAGATATCAATACCTTTTTTTACGTATCGAGCAGCGAATGGAATCTGTATGACTACATCATGCGATTTATCCACAACCACGATCTTCCCAAAGCCGTCATTAAATTAAAGAAAATCAAAGAAAATCTGACTGATTTTTTCCGTGCCGGAACGGGTTCGCATCACCACAAAAAAACAAAAATAGAGCATCTCGTTACCTTTTATCCCCATCAGCAATTCATTCTGCTCGGCGACGATTCTCAGCAGGACCCTTACATCTACGAAGAAATATGCAAAACCTTCCCGACCAATATTAAGGCCGTTTATATTAGACAAACCGGCCGTAAATCAAAACCAAAGGTCACGAAGTTACTTTCTAATATTTCTTCTTTGAAAGTCAGTAACTGCTATTTTAGCCATAGTAATGAAGCCATTCTGCATTCGGTCCGGGAAGGAATTATTACGCGGGAAGCCTTGGAGGCTTTCGAAAAAGAACATCCGGTTGTGATTTAGGAAAAATGATGTGGTCAACTTTCGATTTACTAATCCTATTTATCTATATTGTCCACCTTTATTACCTAGACCATACGACTACCCCACATGGATATTTCCTACATTCTGAATGAACTCGGTGAGGACCGCGAGCAGTACTTTAATGCCGTGGCACCGCCCATTATCCAGACTAGTAACTTTGCTTTAAGCTCTTTCGCCGAACTCCGGACTGCCTTCGCCGACGAAAGGTCAACCTACATGTATACCCGGGGCATTAACCCCACCGTGGATATTCTCCGAAAAAAACTAGCCGCCCTGGATGGTGCGGAAGATGCGCTGATACTTAACAGCGGTGCATCCGCTATTTTCTGTGCGGTAATGGCCTTGGTGAAGTCCGGTGACCATATTATCTCCGTGCAAAAACCTTACACCTGGGCCTGGAAACTATTTGACAATATTCTACCACGCTTTGGGGTAACTACTTCCTACGTGGAAGGTACCCTCGTGGAGAATTTTGAAAAAGCTATCACCCCACAAACCCGAATCATCTACCTGGAATCCCCCAATACGTTGACGTTTGAATTACAGGATCTGGAAGCTATTGCTACGTTAGCGAAGAAGTACAGCCTTGTTACCATCATTGATAACAGCTACTGTACAGCGCTTTACCAGAAACCACACGCCTTGGGTATTGACCTGAGTTTGCAATCGGCCACCAAATACATTGGCGGACACAGTGATACAGTAGCCGGGGTACTCACGGGATCTGACAAACTGATTAAACAAATATTTGACGAACAAGCCCTTAACACCGGCACACTCATCTCTCCCTTTAATGCTTGGCTACTTTTAAGGGGGTTACGCACCTTACCTATGCGGCTGGAACGGATTACCCGTACCACGCACGAAGTTTTAAAGTACCTCAAACAGCACCCGAAAATTGAACGGGTAATTTTTCCTTTTGACGAAAACTTTCCGCAATTAGAACTCGCTCACAAACAAATGACCGGCGCGTGCGGTCTGTTTACCATCGTTCTAAAAACCGACAGTCACGCCAAGATTGAGGAATTCACTTTCAAATTAAAGCATTTCTTGATGGCCGTATCGTGGGGAGGACACGAATCACTGATTCTGCCCCAAGCGGGCGGGCTGGCCCCCGAAGACTTTGACCCAACCATTGAGCGCCACCGCATGGCCCGGGTGTACCTCGGCTTTGAGGACGCCTACTATCTCATTGAGGACTTCGAGCAGGCCTTAAAGATTTTATAAAAAAGTCAGGCCATTCCTAATCCCCTCGTAAAAGGAAGATCGTGAATGGCCTGATGACTTACCCAAATTCAAAAATCTTCTCCCTCCTTTTTTGCCTTGGCCAACTTCGCTTGATTGATGCGGTAGTTTAAGGTCAGATTAATCTGCCGGAAGCGTTGCGAGGAGGTACTGGCAGTATAAAATATTGGACCTTCGGTAATACTTCTAAAACGCCGGGAATTGAAAATATGCAGCACGCTGAGGTTTAAAGTACCCTGCCCCAAAACATCCTTACCTATGACAAAGTCCATGTAAAATAATAATTTACGACTACCCTGCACCGTTTTTTGTATAGCTTCGTGATTGGCTCTCAACTGAGTGTCAATTCCTTTGGGGAGGTTGAACCGAGAGGTTTGGCGCGCAAACCAACTGTATGTTTCGGTTTTGTAGCTATCCAGAGTATTACTTCCGTCGATATTTGCGTGAAAGAAGTTAAAATTAAAGTCATTTTTTTCACTTTAACGGATTGTACGAACTCATAAACTCAATACCGTAGTCGTACTCTGACAGCAGATTCTCGGACCGTGATACTGCGAATCTATTAAGTCCAACTTGCCTGATTTGTTCGATCTTACCGTCGGTCATGCGGCAATAAATTGACAAAGTAAACGAACCCTGATCAAAGTATTTGATGTGGCCGATTTCAAATACGTCGCTGAACTCGGGGTTAAGGTTAGGGTTCACTCGAAAAATTGCGACTATCCGAGAACGTCATGAACGGGTTCAAATCGTTATACACCGGACGGCGCACCCGTCGGCTACAACTCAATTGTATGGCATTTTCTTTCCGCAAGTTGTAGGTAAAGTGGGCGCTTGGAAACAAATTGGTATAGCGCCGGGAATTTACCTCGTTGGTTTCCGAAAAGGTAGTTTTCACATCGGTTATCTCGGCTTCTACGCCTACTTAGTAAGACAACTGATTCATTTTATTGCCTACTATGCCATAGACCGCATGGATATTTTCGTTGTAGATGAAATAATTTTTGAGGTTCGGCAGAGCTACCCATGCGCCCTGTTCGTTTCTTTCATTCACCACAAAATCATTGACCATATCCCGAAAACTAGTCCTGAGTCCGGTTTCTAATTGTCTTTCTTTTTCCAATGGTTTGGTATAATCTACCTGAAACAATAGCTGTTTTTTAAACTCATCATTGAGCGACTGCTGCAACAAATTCCCGGCTACTTCCGCTGTTCCATTGGGCAATTGAGAACGTTGCGTAAATAACTGATTTGAGCTCTCCTAGTTGTCCAGAAACCCTACTTCGGTGGTTACTCGTGACCTTTTTGTTCAAAAAGTTTCTTGTGGCTAATTACGTACTCTGAGTTTGGCTCAATCTCATCTTCGTTTTGTTGACGGAAAGTAGTTCTTCGATGATTATTCGTGGACGCTACGTAGCCCCACAGTGCGTGATATCCATAACCCGGTTGGCGTCACTCCGCCGGAAAAGATAGGAGGCGGTAAGAATACTCTTTTCTGTAAAGAAGTAATCAAGGCCACCTCGAATATTCTGATTAAAGCCCTGTATTTTTCGCTCGTTATTTTGTCAGAGAATAAAGGTGGTATCACCGGCGTACACCTCCTGATACATGGAACTCCTACCCGGCGTGATTCTGTAAGCGATACCGTAGTTGATGAAGAAGTTCATCTTCTGGTGGCGGCAGTTCAGGTTGGCGGCTCCACCGTAGTTGGTAGGTTGCCCCGTAATACCTCAAAATAACCATTAAAGCCTTCTTTCCGCTCTTTTTTCAGGATAATATTGATGATACCCGCCATACCTTCCACTTCGTAGCGGGCCAAGGGGTTGGTAATAATTTCAGCGCGCTCGATCAAACTGCCCTGTAATTATTGCAGGCCGCTCTCGCCTTTGAAACTTACCAGTCCCGAAGGTTTACCATCCATCAGAATACGGACATTCCCACTACCCCTAAGCTTTACGTTTCCTTCGGGATCCACGGAAACCGAAGGAATATTGCTCAAAATCTCGGTGGCGTTTCCTCCCGCATTGGCCAGGTCTTTCCCGACGTTGAATATGCGTTTGTCAAGTGATAGCTCCACGGAGCTTTTTTCGGCCTGTACTACAACTTCATCGAGGGTATTACTCGAAACTCCTAACTGATAATAGTCTGAGCAGTTTTCGGGCATTGATTTGGTAAAGATCAAAAAGGGTCGTGAGGTTGAAATCCGCATTTCACCCCCTACGACCCATGAGCATCGAAAAGACACTCGGGCCAATATTGGCCAAACTTTCTGACGTTGGCAAGCCCCAGCGCAAATTCATGGCCGAACTTTTCAGCGTTTTGCTGGGCCACCAGGGCCGGGCGACCTTTGAAAACCTGGCTCGATACAGT
>Ga0209702_10003730_pt1 | contig 23489 bp, 17 predicted proteins | sample FRY01_FD_187210 | JGI IMG/M metagenome (GOLD analysis project Ga0209702, IMG submission 187210) | Freshwater microbial communities from Lake Fryxell liftoff mats and glacier meltwater in Antarctica - FRY-01 (SPAdes) (version 2) | ecosystem: Environmental > Aquatic > Freshwater > Ice > Glacier... | reverse complement strand
TGGCGTAAAAAGTAGTTTTATCAATATACCTAAATGGGAAAAAGTTAAGCAAATCATTGCAAGATTTTATACCCAATTCTGTATACAAAAGCGTTGCTCTTTGTACACTAATTCCGTTTATATATGTAATAGGATAACTTAAATTCAATTTCGAAAGATATAAAAAACGAAAATACGAAATACCTTTTATTTAACGTACCTTTGCGCACTATTATAATGAAAAAATGAGATTACACAGAAACTTAACTTTTGCTGTTATAGACAGTATTAGAGATATATTTAACGAAGGTGTTTACGCAGATAAAGCGGTAGAAAAAGCCTTAAAGAGAGATAAACGTTGGGGCGCAAGAGACCGTAAATTTGTTGCTGAAACTATTTATGACATTGTACGCTGGAACCGACTATATGCAGAAATTGCAGAAGTAAAAGTACCATATGATAGAGATAATATTTGGAGATTATTTTCTGTTTGGTGTATTTTAAGAGGAATTGCCTTACCAGATTGGAACCAAGTTGGTGATGTGCCAGAACGAAGAATTAAAGGTCGTTTTGCAGAATTATCAAGAACAAGAAAATATAGAGAATCTATTCCTGATTGGATGGATGAGCTTTGTGTTTCTGAATTAGGCGAAGAAGTTTGGACAAAAGAAATTGCGGCTTTAAACGAGCAAGCAAAAGTAATTTTAAGAACAAATACCTTAAACATTTCTAAAGAAATTCTTCAAAAGAAATTAAAGGCAGAAGATATTATTACTGAATTTGTTCCGAATCATCCAGATGCATTATTGTTACCAGAAAGAGCAAATGTATTTAAAAGTGAAGCTTTTCATAAAGGTTTTTTTGAAGTTCAAGATGCTTCATCGCAATTAGTTGCAGCATATTTAGACGTAAAACCAGGAATGAAAGTGATAGATACTTGTGCTGGTGCAGGAGGGAAAACATTGCATTTATCCGCTTTAATGGAAAATAAAGGGCAAATAATTGCCATGGATATTTACGAAAGTAAACTTAGAAAACTAAAAGTTAGAGCTCGTAGAAATGGTGCACATAACATAGACATGCGTGTAATTGATTCTACAAAAGTGATTAAAAAATTACATGAAAAAGCCGACAGAGTTTTAATTGACGCTCCTTGTTCTGGTTTAGGTGTTATCCGTAGAAATCCAGACTCTAAATGGAAATTACAGCCTGAGTTTATTGATAATATTAAAAAAGTACAACAAGATGTTTTACAACAATATTCTAAAATGGTAAAACCAGGCGGAAAAATGGTGTATGCAACGTGTTCTATTTTACCATCAGAAAATCAAGAACAAGTTAATACTTTCTTAACATCAGAATCAGGAAAAGATTTTACATTTGTATCAGATAAAAAAGTGTTAGCGCATATTTCTGGTTTCGACGGATTTTACATGGCACTTTTAGAAAGAAAATAAAACCCTATATTTATTGCTGATATAGTGTAATAATTGCAGAAAAAGAAAGTATAATTTTGTTTAATTTAAATAAAAAACATGATAAAAAAACTACTATTTTTAATTGCAATAACTACTTGCACATTTACTTTTTCACAAGCAGAACAGTATTATAATGATGTAAATCTTACATTAACTGGCGCCGATTTAAAAAACGCTTTAGCTACTAAGATTATCGCAACGCATACAAATATGCTAACGTATACTCCTGAAGTTTGGGAAGCCTCTAAAGTAACGGATGCTAATGTATCAAATACATCAGAAGTTGTTTTAATTTACGGTTGGGAAAATGGAACTGATCAAGACATTACAAACGACAGAACTAGAAATAATAGCTTTCAAGACAGAGCAAATGGAGATAGTTTTGTTTGGAACAGAGAGCACGTTTTTTCTAAATCTTTAGCCATTCCTAGCTTAGAAACTAACAACCCAGGCTCTGGAACTGATGCTCATAATTTAAGACCCGCAGATAGAAGCAGAAACTCTGAAAGAAATAATTTTAAATTTGCTTTAGGAACTGGTAATTCTGGTCGTTCTTCAATTACTTATAACGGTCCTGATGGCGCAAATACAAGAGGTTGGTATCCTGGAGATGAATGGAAAGGAGATGTAGCAAGAATTATAATGTATATGTATTTGCATTATAATGGCGACGGAACAAACGTTTCTAAAACACAATGTTTACCTACCAATGTTGGTGTGGGTAGCAAAGAATTTACATCCGATGAAATGATTGATTTATTTTTACAATGGAATGTAGAAGATCCTGTTTCAGCTATTGAAATAGCACGAAATACTTATCATGAAAACACCTCTAATCCTTATGCACAAGGAAATAGAAATCCGTTTATAGACAATCCATATTTAGCAACAAGAATTTGGGGAGGTAACTCGGCAGAAGATAAATGGGGAATTTACACAAGCAGCGATACGCAAGCTCCTACGACTCCAATAAACGTAACATTAAGCAATATAGGTTTAACTTCAATGGATATTTCTTGGAGTACTTCTAGCGATAATGTAGGCGTTACTGGGTATAACGTGTATGTTAATGATGTTTTAACAGCACAAACTTCTAATTCTGTTACAAGTACAACTATCAGCAATCTTAACACAAACACTACCTACCAATTTACGGTAATCGCAAAAGATTTGATAAACAATTTTTCTGCTGCAAGTGCTGCCGTAAATGAAAAAACTTTAAAAGATACTATGCCACCTTCTGTGCCTCAAGATGTAACTATAACAGCTATTACAGATAGTTCGTTTAATATAAATTGGTCTGCTTCCTCAGACAATAATGAAGTTGCAGGTTACGATGTTTTTGTTGATGGATCATTAAAAGCGTCTACTTCAATAACTTCTTATACAGTAATAGGTTTGGCTTCTTCAACAACTTTTACGGTGACTGTTTTAGCAAAAGATAAAGATGATAATCCATCTGCTCAAAGTAGTCCTATAACTGTTACAACTAACAATGGATCGACGGGAGGTGCAGCCTCAGAACTATTTTTCTCTGAATATCTAGAAGGAGATGGTGGAACAAATAAAGCATTGGAAATTTTTAATTTAACGGGTGCAACGGTAAGTCTTGCAGGTTATGTAGTAAAATTAGAAAGAAATGGCGCTGGCGTATGGACTACACCATTAGCACTAGATCGTGGTACTGTTAAAAACATTGTACCAGGTGATGTATTTGTTATCGGTAATGGAGATAATTCAGATCCTGTATTACAACCGTATTCAGATAATAACACAGTTGGTCAAGTTGATTTAGTGCAACCTAATAATGACGAAACTAGTTATGGTCAGCCAGTTAATTTTAATGGAGACGATGCCGTTGGTTTGTTTAAAGACGATGTATTAATTGATATTATTGGTGTTTTTGGTAATGGTGCTAATTTTGCTACAAACGTAACATTAAGAAGAAAAGGAAATATTACTGCGCCAACTACTACTTATAATCCAAATGAATGGGAGTCATTTCCTGCAAATACCTCTAACGGTATTGGTAGCCATACATCAACGTTAAGCACAAAAAACAATACATTCGAATCTTTTAAAATGTATCCAAACCCTACAAATGGAAATAGAATATATTTTAGTGTAACAGAAGCTGCTACTATTCAAATATATACTGTTTTAGGCAAATTGATACAATCAACAGAAGTTACAAAAAGTAAAAATAGTGTTGATATTTCAAAATTTGCAACCGGAATGTATCTTTTAAAAATTAATTCTGGTAAGCAGTTTATTACCAAAAAATTAATTAAAAACTAAAAATTATACTTTAACAAAAAACGATTCATACCCTTGGATCGTTTTTTTAATCCCAAAAAAAATGAAAAAAACACTACTTTTATTAACTTTATTTATTTCTTTATTTTCTTTTGGTCAATTAACTGTACCTTCTAACCTACAAACCTATTATAATGGTGTAGATTTTAATAAAACGGGTACCAGTTTATTTGAAGATTTAGCTGTTAAAACAGCTGTTAAACATACAAGATCTCTTAGCTATTCAGAAATATGGGATGCAAGTAAAATAACAGACGAAGATCCTTTAAACGGAATGAATGTTTTACTTATTTACGGTTATGATGATAATGATGGAAATTATATTACAGATAGATCAAGAAGTAAAAATTTAAATGGTGGTAATCAAGGTTCAGATTGGAATAGAGAGCATACATTTCCTAATTCTTTAGCAAATCCAAAACTTGAAACTTCAGGTTTAAATTCACCTCCTTATGCAGAAGCACATAATTTAAGACCTTCGGATGCTAAAATGAATTCAAATAGAGGTAATTTGAAATTTGCTGCAGGTTCTGGTAATGCTGGTGAAGTTTCTGGTAATTGGTATCCAGGAGATGAATGGAAAGGAGATGCCGCTAGAATAATTATGTACATGTATTTAAGATATGGCAATCAATGTTTACCCTCTTTTGCATCTGTAGGCACAACAAATTCTATTGATTCAAATATGATTAACCTATTATTAGAATGGAATGCTCAAGACCCAGTATCTACCATTGAAGACAATAGAAATAATTATCATGGAAATACAAGTAATACTTATGCACAAGGAAACAGAAACCCTTTTATAGACAATCCTTATTTAGCAACTGTTGTTTGGGGAGGTACTCAAGCAAATAATAGATGGGGGAATAATCCTGATGCAGATACAGAAGCGCCAACAGTGCCAACAAATATTATTGCTTCTAATATTACTGCAACAACTGTAGATTTAAATTGGACAGCTTCTACAGATAATATAGGTGTTACTTCATACAATATCTATGTAAATGGTAGTTACTATGTTTCTACAAATTCAGCTGCAACAAACACAACTGTCGCAAATTTATCATCAGAAACTACTTATGCATTTTCTGTTTTAGCTGCAGATTTAGCAAATAATACCTCTTCTTTAAGCACAGCAATAAATGCAACGACATTAGAGGCTTCTTCGGGTAGTGGAGATTCTTGTGTTTTTGAAACTTTTGATACAATGCCAGACAATAATAGCTCTTACTTAGAAAGAAGTTGGACAGGTGTTAATGGAATATCATGGAATGCTTTTAGAACAAGAACCGATCAAATAATTAACGGCAGAGCAGTTGCTATCGATTTTAGAACAAATGAAGGCTCTATGACATCCTCTACAATTGCAAATGGTATGGGTAGTTTAACGGCTTCCACACAAAGAGCATTTAGTGGTGGCACAGGTACTATAGATATTTTAGTAAACGGAAATGTAGTTGGTACTTTACCTTACAATGAAACGATTCAAACAACTACAATTTCTAATATAAATATTACTGGAAATGTAACTGTAAAAATAGCAAAATCTGCTTCTGGTGCCGATCGTGTAATTATAGACGATTTAAACTGGACTTGCTATCCAACATTAAGTATTAAAGATGAAAATTTAAAAGCTATTAAAATGTATCCAAATCCTGTAAACGGAAATATCATATATTTTAAAACAAATAAAGATATTACAGTTACTATTTATAATATTTTAGGTCAATTAGTAAAATCTGGAAAAGTTACAGAAAGTAACAATAGTATCGATATCTCAGGGTTGTCTAAAAATGTGTACATCGTAAAAATGAACATCGACAATTCTTTCATTTCAAAAAAATTGATAAAAAATTAATTTTACATCTGTATATCCACCTAAAAGACTGCTTTAAAAAGCGGTCTTTTTTTTGTTTGTGAGCAAATGAACAACTCGTAAATTTCAGTCAATTAATTCATCAGAATTAAGATGAAAAAAGTAAATTTGCATTTTTAAATCAATACCCAAATAAACACTATAATGATTCATTTCTTTGGAAATATAGACAGTAAAGTATACGCTGTTCAAACCACAAAAATAGTAACTGTCACAACCATATCTAAATTGACTTGGCTTTTTGCCAATCAACCAAAAATAGAAGAAGTATCATTAGATGCTTTTTTTGTTGGTCCAAGAGCAGCGATGATTACTCCTTGGAGCACAAATGCTGTAGAAATCACTCAAAATATGGGTATCAAAGACATCATCAGAATTGAAGAATTTACAGTTGTATCTGAAGATTTTTCTGATTTTGATCCAATGATTTCTGAAAAATTCAATAGTTTACATCAAGCATCCTTTACAATTGACATCAAGCCAGAAGCAATTTTAAATATTGATGACATTGCTACTTATAATGCAGCAGAAGGATTGTCTTTAAGTGATGAAGAAGTTGCTTATTTAGAAAGTATCGCAACAAAAATTGAAAGAAAATTAACAGATTCAGAGGTTTTTGGCTTTAGCCAAGTAAACTCAGAGCACTGCCGTCATAAAATATTTAACGGAACTTTTGTAATTGATGAAGAAGAAATGCCAACTTCATTATTTAAGTTGATAAAAGAAACGGCGAAGCAATTCCCGAATGATATAGTATCCGCATATAAAGACAACGTTGCTTTTATAAAAGGACCAAAAGTGGAGCAGTTTGCTCCTAAAACAGCAGACAAACCAGATTTTTATCAAACGTCAGATTTTGAATCTGTGATTTCTATAAAAGCAGAAACTCATAATTTTCCAACGACTGTTGAGCCTTTTAACGGAGCAGCAACTGGTGCTGGTGGAGAAATTAGAGATAGACTTGCTGGCGGAAAAGGCTCTTTACCTTTAGCAGGAACAGCAGTTTATATGACTTCATATTCTCGTTTAGAAGCTTCTATAGATTCAGTTAAAAATACAAGATATTGGGAGAATAAATTTGAAGCTAGAGATTGGTTGTACCAAACGCCGATGGATATTTTGATTAAAGCATCTAACGGAGCATCCGATTTTGGTAATAAATTTGGGCAACCTTTAATTACAGGTTCAGTTTTGACTTTTGAACACGAAGAAAACTCAGCTGTAAGTGCTTCAAAAGCTAGAAAACTTGGCTATGATAAAGTGATTATGCAAGCTGGCGGAATTGGATACGGAAAAGCAGATCAAGCTTTAAAAGACACTCCAAAAGAAGGTGATAAAATTGTAATTTTAGGTGGTGAAAACTACAGAATTGGAATGGGTGGCGCTGCTGTTTCTTCTTCGGATACTGGAGAATTTGCATCCGGAATTGAATTAAATGCAGTACAACGTTCGAATCCAGAGATGCAAAAACGTGCTGCAAATGCAATACGCGGAATGGTAGAAAGTGAAGAAAACTTTATTGTTTCTATTCATGATCATGGAGCTGGCGGACATTTAAATTGTTTATCTGAATTGGTAGAAGATACAGGTGGTAAAATCAATTTAGATATTTTACCAGTTGGTGACCCAACTTTATCAGCAAAAGAAATTATTGGTAACGAATCTCAAGAAAGAATGGGATTAATTATTGCCGAAAAACATATAGCTACTTTACAAAAAATTGCAGACCGTGAGCGTTCGCCAATGTATACTGTTGGTGAAGTAACAAGTAATGAGCGCTTTACTTTTGAGTCTAAATCAACTGGCGAAAAACCAATGGATTTAGCGCTTGAAGATATGTTTGGATCATCTCCAAAAACGATTATGACTGACAAAACTGTCATCAGAAATTATAAAAATCCGCGTTACAAAACAAAAAATTTACACATCTATTTAGAACAAGTTTTACAACTAGAAGCTGTCGCTTGTAAAGATTGGTTAACAAATAAAGTAGATAGATGTGTGGGTGGTAAAGTTGCCAAACAACAATGTGTGGGTTCTTTGCAAATTCCGTTAAATAATGTTGGTGTTATGGCGCTAGATTATAATGGAAAAGAGGGTGTTGCAACTTCAATTGGCCATGCTCCTATTGCTGCGTTAATTGATCCTGCAGCCGGAAGTAGAAATGCAATTACAGAATCTTTAACAAACATAATTTGGGCTCCTTTAAAAGACAATTTAACAAGCGTTTCGTTGTCTGCAAACTGGATGTGGCCTTGTAAAAACGAAGGTGAAGATGCACGTTTATACAAAGCTGTAAAAGCAGTTTCAGAATTTGCAATTGATTTAGGAATCAATATTCCTACTGGGAAAGATTCTTTATCAATGAAGCAAAAATATGCTGATGGTGATGTAATTTCTCCTGGAACAGTAATTATTTCTGCTGCAGGAAACTGTACTGAAATTAGTAAAGTAGTTGAACCTGTTTTACAAATTGATGGTGGAAACATCTACTATATTAATATGTCTCAGGATGAATTTAAGTTAGGTGGAAGTTCTTTTCATCAAGTTTTAAATGCGGTTGGAAATGAAGCGCCTGATGTTAAAAATAGTGCTTTTGTAAAAAACACTTTTAATACCATTCAGGATTTAATTAAAGCTGACAAAATTGTTGCAGGACATGATGTTGCTTCTGGCGGATTAATTACTACGTTATTAGAACTTTGTTTTGCTGATGTAAATTTAGGAGCAGATTTTAATATCTCTGCTTTAAATGAAGAAGATATTATAAAAGTATTATTTGCAGAAAATGCAGCAATTGTTTTTCAAGCGGATGCATCTGTAGAAAGTATTTTATCAGAAAATAATATTGAATTTTTTAATATTGGAACAGCAAATACATCAGGAAAAGTAAACATCAAAAATATTGAAGAAACGTTTTCTTTTGATGTTGCTAAAATGAGAGATGTTTGGTATAAAACTTCTTTTTTATTAGATCAAAAACAAACTGCAAATGGTTTAGCACAAAACCGATTTGACAATTATAAAAATCAGCCATTAACGTATAAATTCCCAGCCAATTTTACTGGTAAACTTCCTGTCCCTTCAAACGCAGTCAAGAAGCCAAAAGCTGCCATCATAAGAGAAAAAGGTTCTAACTCAGAACGTGAAATGGCAAATGCTATGTTTTTAGCTGGCTTTGATGTAAAAGATGTACACATGACCGATTTAATTTCTGGTCGTGAAACTCTAGAAGATATTCAATTTATTGGCGCTGTTGGTGGTTTTTCAAATTCGGATGTTTTAGGTTCTGCTAAAGGTTGGGCTGGTGCATTTTTATACAATGCAAAAGCAAAAAAAGCATTAAAGAATTTCTTTAAAAGAGAAGATACTTTATCCGTAGGTATTTGTAACGGAGCGCAATTATGGATGGAATTAGATTTGATAAATCCAGAGCATAAAGTACATGGAAAATTAGTTCATAATGATTCTCATAAACACGAAAGTTCTTTTACATCCGTAAAAATTCAAGAAAACAATTCTGTAATGTTATCAAGTTTAGCAGGAACGGAATTAGGTGTTTGGATTTCTCACGGAGAAGGAAAATTCAATTTACCAGAAGTTGAAGAAAATTATAATATCGTTGCAAAATACGGTTATGAAGGCTATCCAAATAATCCAAATGGTTCTGATTTTAACACAGCAATGTTATGTGATAAAACGGGTCGTCATTTAGTAACAATGCCACATATTGAGCGTTCTACTTTTCAATGGAATTGGGCAAATTATCCTGCGGGAAGAAAAGATGGCGTTTCTCCTTGGTTAGAAGCTTTTGTAAATGCTAAAAACTGGTTGACTAAATAGTTTAAAAAAAAGTAGAGATAAAAGGGCTTTTATAAAGCCCTTTTTTTGGCTTCAATAATTTAATAGCATACAATGAAAATTCCAGAAAAGTATCAATTTATAGTGGCATTAGGAAAAGCATTACATACCTATGGTATTCCATCCTATAAAATTCAAGCTTACCTAACAGAGGTTGCAGAGAAACAAGGAATTAATGGAAGTTTTATGGATTCTCCAACATGGATAAATTATGTTTTTTATGAGGATGAAAATTCCTATAATTATATAGAATGTATTCCACCTGGATCTTTAAATTTAGGCGCTTTATCTAGAATTGCAGAACTTACTAATAAAGTTATTGATTCTAAAATTGACAATGACCAAATAAATGAAGAATTAAATATAATTCATGCTAAAACCAAAGTAATAAATCATTACCAATTAACTTTAGCATATGCTTTTTCTACAGGTTCATTTAGTATTTTAATAGGTACTAATTTAGTGTCTTTTGCAATTTCATTATTATTAGGAGCATTTATTTATCTTTTGGTGTATTTAACAAGTAAATCTAAATATTTAGAAAATATATTTGAATCTTTTAGTGCTTTACTTGCAACCATTATTTGCTGTTTATTGACCCTAGTTATTCCAAACTTTAATTTAGGTTTAACCATATTGGCATCTATTATTATTTTTATTCCAGGATTAGCAATTACAACCGCATTAGAAGAAATTACCTCTAAAAATTTGGTTTCTGGAGGCGCAAAACTTTTCGATTCAATAATTTTATTATTTAAACAATTTTTTGGAGTATTATTAGGTATTGCATTAATGACATCTTTGGTTGATATAGATTTAACCTATCACGTGTCTGAAATGCCAAAATGGACTACATTTTTTGCTGTTCCCATATTATCTATTACGCTTTTACCAATATTTCAAGTACGTAAAAAAGACATGCTTTTTGGAGTATTAACAGGGGTTGTCGCATTTTTTATAACTGTTTTATTTTCTGGGTACGGAGTATTAGTAAGTACTTTTTTTGGAACTTTAGCAGTAGTTGGAATTAGCCGTTTATTTGGGTTCATTTCAAAAACGCCTAAAACGGTTTATTTAATTCAAGGAATTGTTATGTTGGTGCCAGGAAGTAAATCTTTTATGGGTTTAAGTAATTCGTATTTTAATCCGTCTACAACCACAGGCTCTGGAAACTTATTTGAACAAGTTGCTTTTATATTGATGGGAATTATTGGCGGACTCCTTTTTGCGGGTACATTTAGAGAAAGAAAACCTAAAAAAGGAATAGAAATAAAATAGCTAACAATTAATAATGTAAAAATTGAATATAAAATTACTTTTGTAAACTAGTAGAATATGCAAGATAGGAGGCTGGAGTATCTCAAAAACTATCAAAATATACTTTCATTTATTTGCTTAAAGCTAAAATAGATGGTTTTAAAACATTTTAGAAATACGAAAAAATAGAGTGGTCTAGTCTCAAAAATATTTATTCTCCGCCAAATGCACATATCAACAAAAAAAATATTTAGCATGTACACTATATTTCAAGAAGGACTTCAAATTCGTATATTATGATGATGAACTGCCTGTAGACAATGATTTTAACAAACAAGAACCAACAAATAAATTTGCATTTTATATTTTATTTGAAGATAAAGAAGACTTTTTTAAAGTAATGAAAGAATGGAAAACTTCACTAAATTAAAAAAATATTACGAAAAAGGTTGATAAAATTATCAGCCTTTTTTTTTGTTTCAATAATTTAGTAACTTGTCATAAATTAAACCAAACGTATGTCTAACAATATTTCTCGCATTTTTGACTTTGGATATCATCAATTAGTAAATTTTCCACAAAAAAAATGCTTTAACTATAAAGAAAATAATAGCTGGAAAAGTATTTCTACACAACAATTTATTACTGATGCAAACAAAGTAAGTAGTTCCTTACTGGCATTGGGCATAAAACCTAATGATAAAATTGCGGTAATTACTACGAACAATAACCCAAATTGGCATATTTTAGATATTGGTATTTTACAAATTGGCGCACAAAACGTGCCCTTATATGCAACACTTTCAGAAAAAGATTACGGATATATTTTAAATCATTCTGATGCAAAATATTGTTTTGTTTCTGATGCTGATTTGTATCAAAAAGTAAAATCCGTAGAAACTAATACACAATTACAAAATGTTTTTTCCTTAAGTGATTTACAATCTGATTATGGTTGGAATTCATTTCTAAAAATTGGAGAAAAAGAAGATTATCAACCAAAAATAACAGAATTAAAAAACGCTGTAAAACCAGAAGATTTAGCAACTATTATTTACACCTCTGGCACAACAGGAACTCCAAAAGGAGTTATGCTAACTCATAAAAACATTGTCTTTACTGTTTTTAAAACAGCAAAAAGCATAGATTTGGAAAGAGGCAAAAATAGAATTATTAGCTACTTACCTATTTGTCATATTTTTGAAAGAAGTGCTTCTTATTACAATTTACATATGGGTTTTGAAGTCTATTTTGCAGAGAATATTGATAAACTTGGCGACAATATAAAAGAAGTAAAACCACATTATTTAGCAGTTGTACCAAGATTATTAGAAAAGATTTTTGATAAAATTGTAACAAAAGGCAGCAATTTAAAAGGAATCAAAAAACTATTATTCTTTTGGGCTTTATCGGTAGGTGAAGAATATGAACCTTATAATAAAAACGGTTCTTTTTATCACTTTAAATTAAACATAGCTAAAAAACTCATTTTTGTCAAATGGCAAGAAGCTTTGGGCGGTAATTTACAATTTATGATTTCTGGAAGTGCGCCTCTTCAAAGGCGATTAATAAGGGTTTTTACTGCTGCAGGAATTAATATTTTTGAAGGATATGGGATGACAGAATCATCTCCTGGCGGAACTATAAACGATCTTAGAAATAATGGTTTAAAAATTGGCACCGTTGGTAAACCTTTAGAAGGTATAGAGCTTAAAATTGCTAGCGACGGCGAAATTTTAATGAAAGGGGATCATGTAATGTTGGGCTATTATAAAGATGAAGAAATGACCAATGAAACCATTATCAACGGATACTTACACACCGGTGACATTGGCGAGATTGATGAAGAAGGTTTTTTAACAATTACAGACAGAAAAAAAGAAATTTTTAAAACTTCTGGCGGTAAATACATTGCTCCTACTGCTTTAGAATGCGAATTAAAACAATCTCGTTTTATAGAACAAATTATGGTTATTGGTGAAGGAGAAAAAATGCCAGCAGCTTTAATTCAACTAAATTTCGAGTTTGTAAAAAAATGGGCAAATAGGCATCAATATGTAATTAAAGATGTTACTTCTGATGAAAAACTGATTAACAGAATTCAAAAAGAAATCGATTTTTACAATCAGAAATTTGGAAAATGGGAACAAATTAAAAAGTTTGAAATCACACCAGACGAATGGTCTGTACAAGCGGGGCACTTAACCCCAACAATGAAAATGAAAAGAAAGGTAATTAAAGAAAAATATAAATATTTACATAAAAAAATATATAATTCTTAAATATAAAGTCTTTTAATAAGTATTTGTAAAATACAAGTAAATTTATTACTTTGCAATCTACAAATTAGAAAAGACCTTATGCCAACAGAAATTACTAGATTATTTGATTTCCCTCTTTATCAGTTAGAAACTTACAATCTTAAAAAAGCATTTTCCACAAAATATAATGGAAAATGGGAATCTATTTCTTCACAAGAATATGTAGATCAATCGAATCAATTTAGTAGAGGCTTACTAAAATTAGGAATCAAACCTAATGATAAAATTGCCATTATTTCAACTACAAATAGAACAGAATGGAATATTTGTGATATTGGTGTGTTACAAACTGGAGCACAAACCGTACCCATTTATCCAACAATATGTAAAGAAGACTATGAGTATGTTTTAAATCATTCTGAAGCTACCTATTGTTTTGTTTCTGATGCGACTATATTAGAAAAATTAAACCAAATTAAAAGTAACACAAAATTAATAGATGTTTTTACTTTTGATAATATAAAAGGAGAAAAAAGTTGGAATGATATTTTAGCTTTAGGAGTTGATAAAAGCAATCAAGAAGAAGTTGAAGCAAGAAAAGATGCCGTAAAAGCAGAAGATTTAGCTACATTAATTTACACTTCGGGCACAACTGGAAGACCAAAAGGTGTTATGTTATCTCATAATAATATTGTGTCTAACGTTTTATGTGCTAAAAAAAGAGTTCCTTTAGATTACGGGAATTCTAAAGCTTTAAGCTTTTTACCTGTATGTCATATTTTTGAGCGTATGATTTTATATTTATATCAATATTGTGGTGTAGATATTTATTATGCGGAATCTCTTGAAAAATTAACTGAAAATGCGCAGGAAATAAAACCCGAAGTAATGACGGCTGTTCCTAGATTGTATGAAAAAATTTATGATAAAATTGTTTTAAAAGGGGAAGATCTAACAGGGATAAAAAAGAAATTATTTTTCTGGGCGCTAAATTTAGGCTTAAAATACAAACCTTATGGTGCAAATGGCTGGTGGTATGAAAAACAATTAGGACTAGCTCGTAAACTTATTTTTTCTAAATGGCAAGCAGCCTTGGGTGGAGAATTAAAATTAATGGTTTCTGGAAGTGCTGCTCTACAACCAAGATTAACACGTGTTTTTGCTGCTGCAGGAATGCCCATTATGGAAGGTTATGGCTTAACAGAAACATCTCCTGTAGTTACTGTAAATGATGTTACAGAAGGTGGTTTTAGAGTCGGTACCGTTGGTAAAGTTATAGAAGGTGTAGAAGTAATAATTGCTGCAACTGGCGAAATTTTAGTAAAAGGACCAAATATAATGCTGGGTTATTATAAAGATTCAGAAAAAACAGCCGAAGTTATTAAAGATGGCTATTTTTATACAGGTGATAAAGGAGAATTTGATCATGATGGTTTCTTAAAAATTACAGGTAGAACAAAAGAAATGTTTAAAACTTCTGGAGGTAAATATGTAATTCCGCCTTTATTAGAAGGCGAGTTAAAGCAATCTTTATTTATAGAACAAGTTATGGTTGTAGGTGAAAACGAGAAAATGCCTGCTGCTATTATTCAGCCAAATTTCGAGTATTTAAATGGTTGGGCAAAAGAGAATAATATTTCTTACAGTACTAATGACGAATTAATTACAAATCCAAAAGTTATTCAAAAAATACAAGAAGCTGTAGATACCTGTAACTGTCATTTTGGACAATGGGAACAAATAAAACGTTTTGAATTAACAGCAGACGAATGGACAATCGATGGAGGCCATTTAACCCCAACAATGAAAATGAAACGGGCGATAATTTTAAAAATGTATCAAGATTTATTTGATAAAATTTACAGATAGTATAAAAATTAAATTCGAAAATTACCCCCCATTTTTTGGGGGTTTTTTTTTGAAAAATAAAAATAAATTCAGCTAGGATTAATGCAAAATTTTAAATAACAATTCTTTTAAAATATCCTTTTGCGTTTGATTTGCACCTACACCCTTACTCTTAACATCTGCGTCTCTTAAAAAAGCAATTACTTGTGCAACTTTACGCATTGGGTAATTTCTACCTGCTAAAAAATATTCATCCACAAAATAAGGATTTAAACCCAAAGCCTTCGCCACAGAACTTTTAGATTTATCTTGCAAACCATGAAATAATAAAAGTTGAGTAAAATAACTATTTAACAGAGAAATCGTCATAACTGTTGGGTTATTCTTCGGATTTTCAGAAAAATAATTAATTATTCTATTAGCTTTTAAAATGTTCTTCTCTCCTACTGCTTTGCGCAATTCGAAATTATTAAAGTCTTTAGAAATACCTATATTATCTTCAATATGTTTATCATTAATAATCGATTCTATCGGAAGAATAATCATTAGTTTATCTAACTCGTTAGATATTTTACTTAAATCCGTTCCTAAAAACTCCACTAACATTTGTGAAGCCTTAGGTTCTATTTGATATTTTTTTCCACTTAAAACTCTACGAATCCAATCAGAAACTTGATTTTCGTAAAGCTTTTTACTTTCATAAATTAAACCCGTTTTGGCAATTGCTTTGTGCAATTTTTTACGCTTATCTAGTTTTTTGTATTTATAATTTAATACTAAAACTGTTGTAGGTTGGGGATTTTCTGCATAAGAAACTAAATTTTCTATATTTTTACTTAAATCTTGCGCTTCTTTTACAATTATAACCTGCCTTTCTGCCATCATTGGATACCTTTTAGCCGCAGATACAATATCTTCTATTGTAGAATCTCTACCATACATTACCTGTTGGTTAAAGCCCTTGTCTGTTTCGTCTAAAATATTTTCTTCTATATAATCAGAAATCTTATCAATGTAATACGGTTCCTCGCCAGTTAAAAAATAAATAGGTTTTATGTTACCATTTTTTATATCTGAAACAATGTTTCTTATTTCGTTCATTTTCTTACTTTTGATTGATGATAAAACTCAATCTACCAACATATAATTTCAAACTCAAAAGTAAAGAAAATAAGACGCTTATTTTTGATAAATTGAGAAAAAAATATATGGTTTTAACACCAGAAGAATGGGTTCGTCAACATTTTATCCATTTTTTGACTAAAGAAAAAAACTATCCAACTTCTTTAATTGCTATTGAAAAACAATTGACTATCAATAACTTAAAAAAAAGAAGTGATATTTTGGTTTTTAATACTGATGGTAAACCAGAAATTATTGTAGAATGCAAAGCGCCATCAATTAAAATTACGCAAGATACTTTTGATCAAATTGCACGTTATAACTTAAAATTAAAAGCTAATTTTTTAATTGTTACAAACGGTTTAGAGCATTTTTATTGTAAAATGGATTATAAAAATGAAACTTATATTTTTTTAAAAGAGATTCCTTATTATAAATAAAGCTTTTCATTTCTATATAAATTCACATTCAACTTTATCGATTCACCAACCTTAAAACCTCATTAACTAAAAATGATTTTACTCGACTTAAAAAGGAAAAAATAAAAATTAAAACCACCTTTTTATTAAGAAAAATTTATCTTAAAACTAATTTTTAAAATGTAAATTCGCAGACTTGAAAACAGCAATTGTCATATTAAATTGGAATGGAAAAAAATTATTAGAACAATTTTTACCATCTATTGTAAAATTTAGCTCAGAAGAAGCTGAAGTTTACGTGGCTGACAACGCCTCTGAAGACACTTCTATTTCTTTCATAAAAAACAATTTCCCTTCTGTAAAAATTGTTAAAAATATAGTAAACGGTGGTTATGCAAAAGGTTATAACGACGCTTTGCAAAAAATTGATGCAGACATTTATTGTTTGATAAATTCTGATGTAGAAGTTACACAAAATTGGCTCTCGCCAATTCTAAATATTTTTAATTCTGATGAAAATACGGCTATTATTCAACCAAAGATTTTAGCTTTTAAAAATAAGTCAGATTTTGAATATGCGGGCGCTGCTGGGGGTTTTATAGATTTATTTGGATATCCTTATTGCCGAGGTCGAATTTTTAATCACCTAGAACAAGATAAAAATCAATTTAATGATACATCACAAATATTTTGGGCTTCTGGAGCTTGTTTTTTTATTCGCTCTAAAGTGTATCATGATTTAAATGGTTTTGACCAAGACTACTTTGCGCATCAAGAAGAAATTGATTTGTGCTGGAGAACGCAAAATAATGGTTATCAAATAAAATATGTAGGTAATTCGACTGTTTATCATGTTGGTGGTGCTACTTTAAAAGAAACAAACCCGCAAAAAACATTTTTAAATTTTAGAAATAGTTTATTAAATGTGGTAAAAAATGTGCCTAAAAAATGGTTTTTACTTGTTGTTTTTTCGCGTTTACTTTTAGACGGAATTGCAGGAATCAAATTTATATTAGAGCTAAGGCCCATTCACACTTTGGCAATTCTAAAAGCGCATTTTAGTTTTTATAAAAACTTTTATAAATTCTTGAAAAAGCGAAAAAAACTTCAACAAAAATCTAATTATAATTTGCACACAAGTATTGTTTGGCAATATTTTGTTTTGGGTAGAAAAAAGTTTACAGATCTTAAATAGTAGATTTTCTAAAAAGACTAATTCAAAATCAGTCTGATATAAGAATTTTAAATATTTTAAAACTCTGAATATTAAATATTCAACTTAAAAATTAAAGTATGTCTAAACTTCCTTTTCCTTCTCTAATTACAATAGGATAATCGTCTGTTAAATCAATAATTGTTGATGCATAATTATCTCCAAAACCACCATCTATAACAACATCTACTAAATGATTCCATTTTTCAAAAATTAATTCTGGATCTGTAGTATATTCTAAAACGCCATCATCATCTCTTATCGATGTAGAAACAATTGGGTTTCCTAAACTTGCTACTAAAGCTCTCGCTATATTATTATCAGGAATACGAATACCCACTGTTTTTTTGTTTTTAAAAGCCTTTGGAAGGTTGTTACTTCCTGGCAGAATAAATGTATAAGGCCCAGGCAAAGCACGTTTTAAAAGCTTAAAAGTGGGCGAATCTAATTGTTTTACATAATCGGATAAATGACTTAAATCGTTGCAAACAAAAGAAAAATTAGCTTTATCTAATTTGATGCCTTTTATTAGCGCTATCTTTTCTAAGGCTTTGGTATTTGTAATATCACACCCTAAACCATAAACAGTATCTGTAGGATAAATGATTAATCCTCCATTTTTTAAAATTTTAACAACCTTGTCTATTTCTTTCTGATTTGGATTGTCGTTATATAATTTAACAAATTCTGCCATACTATAAAAATACAAAAACTCAACTTGTTAAATACAAGTTGAGTTATATTTTTGGGAAATTAATCGATTTAAGTCTTGTCTACCAACCTAAATCCTTCTCCATGAATATTTAAAATTTCAACATTTTCGTCTACTTTTATATACTTTCTAAGTTTTGCAATGTATACATCCATACTTCTCGAAGTAAAATAATTATCATCTCTCCAAATTTTAGTAAGTGCTAGTTCTCTTGGCATTAAGTCATTTTTATGAATTGCCAACATGCGTAGTAATTTGCTTTCTTTTGGTGATAATTTTACAGGCTCCGCCTCTTTTCCTACCGATAAATGACGTAGTTTAGAATTAAAGAAAAGAGAACCAATATTAAATTCAAATTCTTCTGATTCTTTAGATTGGTCGCTTTCTTTTCTTTGTAAAATTGCTTTAATTTTATGCAATAACACCTCAGAATCGAAAGGTTTGTTTAAATAATCATCTGCACCAACAGAGTATCCTTTTAAAACATCTTCTTTTAAAGTTTTTGCTGTTAAGAAAATAATTGGTACTTCTTTATTAGTTCCTCTAATATCTTGCGCTAAAGAAAAACCATCTTTTCTTGGCATCATAACATCTAAAATACATAGATCGTAATCACTATTTTTAAACATTATTAAGCCTTCTATTCCATCTTTTGCATGCGTAACATTATAGTCGTTTAATGCTAAATAATCTTTTAAAACGGTTCCGAAATTCGGATCGTCTTCTACTAATAAAATCTTTTTACTTCCCATTTTTTTATACTTTTAAATTAAAGGTAATTTTACTGTGAATATACTTCCTTCTCCTTTTTCACTTTCAACAAACACTGTTCCGTGATGTTTTTCTAAAATTTCTTTTACATAAGCTAAGCCCAAACCGTGGCCTTTTACGTCATGTATATTTCCTTTTTGTTCTCTGTAAAACTTATCAAAAACAAGCTTCTGAACACTTTTTGTCATTCCAATTCCGTTGTCTTTTATCTTAAATATAAAAAACTTGTTGGTACTTTCTGTGTAAACATCAATTTTAGGTTTTTTTTCTGAAGAATATTTAATTGCATTTTCTAAAATATTAACGATGACATTTGTTAAATGAAATTCATTTCCAGAAACTTCTGCTGTAATTGCCTCAAAATGTGTTTCTACATTTCCATTTTTGTCATCAATTAATAAACTAACGTGACTAATAGCATCTTCAATTATGTCGTGTATATCAATAATTTCCTTACTAATATCTAGTTGGTTCTTTTCTAACCTAGATATACGCAACACATTTTCTACTTGAGTATGCATTCTTTTATTTTCGTCACGAATCATTTGCACATATCGTAAAACCTTTTCATTATCATTTATAATCTTTGGATTCTTTATAGAATCTAGAGCTAAATTGATGGTCGCAATAGGTGTTTTAAATTCGTGCGTCATATTGTTAATAAAATCTGTTTTTATTTCTGATATTTTTTTCTGCTGGATTAATTGATACAAAGAACTTGAAAATGCAACTATAATGATAAAAATAAAAAATATAGAGAGCAATAATATATTTGAAATACCTGATAAAATATGATCATTCTTGGCAGGAAACGTTACAAATAATAAATATTCTGGTTCATCTTCTGAATCTAAAAATAATGGAAATGAATAACTATCTTTTTTGTTAATGGTATAATAACCAGACTTTAATTTTGTTGCTAACCCATCAATACTGTATACACCATACTTAAACCCTACATGGATGTTTCTTTTTTTTAACTCGTCTTTTATAGTTTCATTTAGCTCTCTATTACTTAGTCTTTTATGGATAGGATTTAATCTATTATAATCTTTAAACCACTCTGAAAACTGACTTTTTTCTATATTTGTTAATCTTTTTGTAAATGAGTACCTTTGTTCATCCACTGCAGAAAAGAGATTATCAGGACCTTTAATTAATCTTGATTGAAAAAAATCTTTTTTTCCCGTAACCCTCTTAAAAATAACGGAATCATTACCTAAAAAATCTGCTGGTATTTCGAAATTTTCCTCTAAAATTGTAGATCCAAAAGATATTTTTTGATTATTTGTTGTGTCAATTTCTTGAAAAAAAAGACTTTTAATTTGAGCCTCATTGCCTAAAACTGCATTTTCTATAATATTTTCAAACTTTTTATCGAAAAGACTCCTTTCTTTTTCATTAATTCGTTCGGCAACGCTACCTAATGATTTTTGAACATCATTCTTAAATTGTTCTTTTTTACTTTCTACGGCATTATTAATCCAATACAGTTGTACAGCAATAATCCCAATTAAGGATACGCTCATCAGAAAAACGATAAGAACAAACATTTTTTTGCCCATTATCCAAAATTAAGCTATTCTAAAATTGAAATTAAGGTTTTTAAGTAAAATTAACTGATTTACTGCAACTTTAAGAATGTTTTAACAGTTTCATTGAAAATATTTAAAAGTATCTAAATTTTTGTGTTAAAATATTATGAATACTATTTACCTGATTTTTAGTTTCGTCAAGGTTTGTATTGCTTATAATATAATTAGATTGTAACATTTTTTTATCATCACTCCATTGATTTTGCATTCTATTAAAAACCTCTTCTTTGGTTGATGTATCTCTTACAGTTACACGTTTAATTCTAATATTTACATCAGCATAGACACTAATGATGTAGTCGCAAACTAGATTGCTTTTACTTTCAAAAAGGATGGCGTTTTCGTAAATTATATAGGTTTTATCTATATTGTTTTCCATAAAACTTTTAAAATGTTTTTTTACCTCTGGATGAACGATTGCATTTAGAACTGCTAGTTTTTCTGAATTATTAAAAACAATTTTAGAAATAAATTTTCTATTTAATTTTTGATCAACAAAAGAATTTCCTCCAAATTCTTGTAGCAGCTTTTCTTTAATAATTTCTGATGAATTCATTAAATTTTTAGCTTCAACATCAGCTATGTAAATAGCCACATTTTTAAAAGCTGAAAAAAAATTTGCAACTGTAGTTTTACCACTTCCAATACCACCCGTTAAACCAATAATCATAAGTTATTTTTGAATTAAAAAATCTATTTTTAAAGGAACAATTTTAAAACTTTTTACAAAATCTGGCTTTGTAATTACCTTAGGTATTAAATAAGAAAGATTATTTTTTTCTGATATTTCAAAATCACATTCTACTTTAAAAGAGGCTTCAGAAACTTTTGCGAAATTAGACAACGCAACAACAAAAACTACTTCTACATTTTCGGAAAGTGTAGTTAAATCAACCCCATCTGGAAGATTTTTAGTGGTAAAAGGAATCGCTAAATTTCCTTCTGTAAACCTTTCTACATTTCCAGAAACTGTTGCTTTTAAAATGCTAAACTTAAAATTTTTATATTTAGTTGGTTGAATAATGTCTGTATATTTAGAGAAATTTTCTTTCTGATTATTTAATTTTATCCTTTTTAAATTGAGATATTTTACTTTTTTTAATTGATCTTCAGGACCCGAAATAACAATAGAATCTGGTACTACTTTAATGTTCCCTAAAAGGTCGTAACCAACTTGATATTTAATATCTAAATTAGGTTTTAAAGCTACTTTTTTAGATTTTAAAAACCCTAAATCTAAGTAAATAGTATCTAAGAGAATTTCTTGTAATTCAATACCAGAAGGAAGTTGTTTTTGAATTTTTGCAAACTGATTTTTAACTAATAAATAAAATTTTGAGTTCTTTTTTCGCTGTAAAACAGACGACTCTAAATGGATTGTTCTATTTTTAAACTTAGCACTTAAAAGTTTAAATCCTGATGCCTTTACAGCGACATCTATCTGTTTTGTTGGTATTTCTTGCAGCAACTTATCTTGCTGAATATTTTTATAGAGCACAGGATATGAAATAACCGAAGAGTACTCCTTAGAAAAGGTTATTAACAACCAAATAAAAAAAGAAGTTACTAAAAAGCCTATAAATGTTTTTGATACTTTTTTGGAAGTTTTCACCTTAAATCTTGTTTTTATTGCAATCTAGTAAAAAGATATAAAACAAAAAAGTGAGCTTTCACTAAAAAGAAAAAGCTCACTTTAAATAACTTAACAAAATAATATTATTTAACTGCTGGTGTTAAATATTTTTTACTTAATTCCATAGAAATTGCAGAACGTTCAAAAACAATTTTTCCTGCTGCTGTTTCTATAGTTACTGTGTTATCTGTAGAATTTACTTCTGCTATTTTACCATGTATACCGCTAGAAGTAACTACTTTTGATCCTTTTTTAATTTCTGCCTGAAAAGATTTTTCTTTCTTTTGGCGATTCATTTGTGGTCTTATCATAAAAAAATATAAAACCCCAATCATTGCTACAAATGGTAACATTGATGCTAAATTTTCCATACCTAATTGTAATACTATTGTTATAAACATATTATTGAATTTCTTTTGGTGTAACCATTCCTTTAATTGTTAAAATCTCTCTACCAGATTCTGTATTCGTGGTTAATGTAATAGATTTTTGTTGTTTGTTTGGTTTACCGTTTGTATTAAATTTAACTTCTATATCGCCTGTTTCTCCTGGCTTAATTGGTGCTTTTGGCCAGACAGGAATTGTACAACCACAAGTTGCTTGTGCGTTTGTAATTACTAAATCTGTTTTACCAGAGTTTGTAACTTTAAAAACAGTTTCTACAATATCTCCTTCATTTACAGTTCCAAAATCATATTCAGATTTATCAAAAGATATAGACGCTGTACCTTTTTTAATTTCTAAATCTCTAGATGTTGCATCATCTATATTTTCTTTATTGATTTTTGTAGTTGCATCACCTCCGTTTTTACAAGAAGTAAAAAAACTTGCTGATAAAATAAAAGCAAATAAAATTGTTATTTTTCTCATTATATTAAAATTTTTGTAAAAATACTAAATTAATTATCTAAAACAATAGTTTATAGTAAGCCTCTTCCTATTTTAACAATTCTTTTATTATTTATAAATTCTTTTGAAATTTTATCTAAAACTCCGTTTATAAAGAAACTGCTTTTTTCTGTAGAGTAATCTTTAGAAATTTCTATGTACTCATTAATAGTTACTCTAGTTGGTATAGACGGGAAGTTTATAAACTCAGTAATAGCCATTTTTATCAAAATCATATCTACATCTGCAATTCTATC
>Ga0209702_10003726_pt1 | contig 23515 bp, 23 predicted proteins | sample FRY01_FD_187210 | JGI IMG/M metagenome (GOLD analysis project Ga0209702, IMG submission 187210) | Freshwater microbial communities from Lake Fryxell liftoff mats and glacier meltwater in Antarctica - FRY-01 (SPAdes) (version 2) | ecosystem: Environmental > Aquatic > Freshwater > Ice > Glacier... | reverse complement strand
CAACACCTTCAGCGGTGAAGCGTGAATGATTGCGTGGCGAGTCAGGCGGTGACGATGGATCATGGCGGCACGATAGCGAGCGTGCTGAAATGAACAGGTTTTATTTCAACGAAATGACAGAGTAGAGTTAAGCGTCGGCATGGCCTTCAATTTCAAGAACACCAAGCTCGCTTACGCCTTCGTCTATCGCACCAAGGAGTTCAGCGCCCAGCAGCAAGCCCAGGTCTTCGGCACCGTTTCACTCAACTGGACCTTTTAACCTCCAGCATCATCAAATCATGAAAACATCCACCATCATCGCCATCCTGCTCATCGTTCTCGGTGCCGTCGCCATCGCCTATCAAGGCTTCAGTTACACCACCACCGAGAAGGCCATTGATCTCGGCCCCATTCAGGTGACCGCCGAAAAGACCCACAACTTTCCCGTGCCTCCCATCGTCGGCGGCATCGCGCTGGTCGGCGGCATCTTGCTGCTGATCACGACCTCGAAAAAAACCTGAACGAGTTTGAGTCCACCTTCGAAAAATATAACCACCGACATCCCACCATGATCATCACCAAAAACCTCGGCATGCTTCTGCTTGCCATCTATTTGATTCTTGCCGGACTCAGCGGCGTCTTTGGCATCAACCTCGGCCAGCTAGCCATCGTCGTGCCACTGCTGGCTCTTGTCGCAGGTGCATTGCTTCTGGTCGGCAGGTGAGTATGACAGCCAGAAATCCGTGCCTCTCGGTGATGTGCGAAAATTCGCGATTGAACCCATCCGGTGATCGGCAGGGTCGCCTGGGAAAGCGAAAGCGTGTAAAAATCCACGGTTGCGATGCGAACACAGGCGGCTAATCATCGACGCTTATGTTTTCCCCCAGCATGGCGCGGCCGAGCTTCCGCGCATTGATCCTTGGCCTTTGTCTCACCCTCGCCACCAGCACCGCTGCCCTACGGGCGCAGACCTCCGTGCTCGTGGTGGACGCCTTCAACAAAAAAGTGCATGTGGCGGGCAATCCGCACGCAAAGCGGGCCGTCGGCGGCCTGGCGAAGATCGCCACCGCCATGGTCACGCTGGACTGGGCGGAAGCCTCCAAGGTCGGCGTGGGCGTGCTGGCCACGGTGCCGGCTTACGCGTTTCAAATTTCCGACGCTGGCAGCATCGGCCTGCAGCCCGGCGATCAGGCCACGCTGCGTGATCTGATTTATGCCGCCATGATGTGCAGTGATAACATCGCCGCCATCACGCTGGGAGATTTCGTCGGTCGTGATCATCTGTCACGCCTGGGCCACAGCGGCCATCCGATGGCAGAATTTGTGCGGCAGATGAACCAGCTCGCCACGCGCGAAGGTGCCCAGGGCACCCGTTTCACCAATCCGCACGGCCTGGAAAACTCCCGCCCCATGCCCTACTCGACGGCGGCGGACATCGGCCGCCTCGCCATCTACGCGGTGTCACGGCCTGCCCTGCGTTTTTATACGAATCAAAGCAGCCGCAGCATCACCCTCTATCGCGGCGGGCAGCAGCTCAGCGTGGCGCTGAAGAACACCAACCAACTGCTCGGTGTGGACCACATCGACGGCGTGAAAACCGGCCACACGGAGCGCTCGGGCGGCTGCGTCGTCCTGTCGGCGGAAAAGCCCGCCAGCGTGCAGATACAGGAGGACCAGACCAGCCTGATCTACCGCCACCGCATGGTGGTCGTAGTGCTCGGCTCTGCCAACCCGTTCGGAGAGGCGCGGGCGCTACTGCACCAGGGCTGGGCTGCGTATGACCGGTGGCTGGCCGCCGGACGCCCCATCACAGACAAGCAACAGATGCTCGACCACTTCTAACGGCCCGCTGGCACCGAATCTGCGCCAGCATTCACCTTATCACTCTCTCAACACCCAAACACATGCGAATCGGAATCTTGAACAGCGGCGGAGATTGCCCCGGACTCAATGCGGTCATCCACGGCGTCGTCGGCGCGGCCAACACGCTCGGCTGGGAAGTGGTCGGTTTCCGTGATGGCTTCGAGGGCCTGCTCCCGCCCGGCGATTACATGATGCTGGACTCGGACAAGACGCTGGGAATCATGAAGCTAGGCGGCACCATTCTCGGCACCACGAACAAAGGTCACTTCGTCGCCAAAGTAGGCGAGGACAATGTTTCACAGGTGCCAGTCGAGATCGTCGAAAAGGCCAAGAACACGCTGCGCCACCTTGAGGTCGGCGCGCTCATCGTCGTGGGCGGTGATGGCAGCCTCACCACTGGCCTGCAGTTGTATCAGATGGGCGTGCCGATCATCGGTGTGCCAAAAACCATCGACAATGACATTCAGGCCACGGCCACCTCCTTCGGCTTCGATTCCGCCGTGGCGACGGTGGTTGATGCCCTGGACCGGCTGCACACCACAGCGGAGAGCCACAAGCGCGTCATCGTGCTTGAGGTCATGGGCCGTCACGCGGGCTGGATCGCCCTGTATGGCGGCATGGCGGGCGGCGCTGATGTGATTTTGCTGCCTGAAATCCCCTTCAATCTGGAGCACGTCGCCCAGGCAATACGCAAGCGTGATGCAGCGGGTCGCCACAGTACGCTGGTGGTCGTGGCCGAAGGTGCCCGGATGGAATCCGGGGAACTCCTTACGAAAGAGAAAGTGGGTTCCAAAGGTGAGGATCGTCTCGGCGGCATCGGCGACTATGTGGCCAAAGCCATCGAAAAATCCACCGGCAAGGAAACCCGCGCCTGCACGCTGGGCCATCTGCAACGCGGCGGTGCTCCAACAGCGCTCGACCGCATCCTCGGTGTCCGCTTTGGCGCGAAAGCCGTCGATCTCATTGAGCAGGGCAGTTTCGGCCGCATGGTCAGCTACCAAGACTACAGCGTGGGTGATGTCTCCATCGAGGAGGCTGTCCATCAGCTCCGCCTAGTGAAAAAGGACAGCGAAATCGTCAAGGCCGCACGCGCCATCGGCATCTCCTTCGGAGATGCCTGATGGGGCGGCAAGACTAGCTTGTCAGCCTAGGTTGAACTCAACCCAGCGCTGCGAGGCGCTTTGCCAGTGCGTCTTTTGATTGCACGCCGACCACGGTTTCCTTGGCCTCGCCGTCCTTGAAAAAGACGAGCATCGGGATCGAGCGCACGTTGAATTTGGCGGCCAGATTCGGCGACTCGTCCACATTGACCTTGCCGATCTTCACCTTCCCGGCTTGGTCCTTCGCCAAATCATCCAGGATCGGTCCCAGCATGCGGCACGGACCGCACCACTCGGCCCAGAAATCCACGATCACCGGCACGGTGGAACTGGAGATTTCGGAGTCAAAATTTGCTTCGGTGAGAGTGAGGACTGCGTCGCTGGCCATGATGTTTGTGATGGGGGTGTGAGTGGGATACGCACGCACGCTGGCATTGGCGGCAGATGATTCAACGAAAGTTTTCACCAACTCCACCCGAACCGCCCAAAAAAGCGGTCTCAACCGGTGTCACAATCTTCCACCCAGGCCCTGGCACACATCTGCCGACGTCAGCAGCTCACAGACCGGCCACACGCTGCGCATCCTGCACCAGACGGATGAAACGCGCACGTTCACCACTACTGTCCGCGCCTTTCGCCTGCTTGGCGAGGTCCAGCACGAGCGCGTGATTCAGGACTCCCGTCTGCTCCGCACCGCGAAGCAGTAGGCCAAAGCCAACCACCGAGGATTCAAACACAAAATCCTCGCGGGCATTTTTCAACGAGTAGCCACGATCAATGATCTGTAGCTTGCTGCTGTCGAATGGCCCGACGGTCTGCGTGGTAAAGCGTGCGTTGGGCAAGGCGACGCTGGCGATCTGCCTGCCGCCCGCATTGTCGCTGCCGCCGTTAGGTTGAAATTCATACCACAGCACATGCGTGCCGGCACTGCGCAGCTCGGCGGCCGCGAGATGGCGCTCGCACAGCAGACGGAACTGCTTCACGCACACCGGATCAAAGTTGACCTGCAAAGGAAAGCTGGCGTCAGCAGCGCTCACGGCAGGCTGGTCCGCTGGAACCTGGATGACGACGCGCAGCAGGCGATGTGCGGCATTCCACGGACAGGCAGCCACCTCGGCCTGCCAGGAGTGAATGTACAGCTCAGACACACGCGCAGGCTTGGCCTCGGGTTTCGCGTTGGATTTCGTATTGGCAGGAAGCGGTGAGGCAAACGCCTGCCCCTGGGATTTCGGCAACGCGGGCCTGATCTGCGCCGGATGAAGACTGAACTGATCGTTGGGCTGCTTCGTGGTGCTGACAAACACACCACGTCCGGCTGGCATGGTGAAGCCAAATTTGGGCGCTGCGGCCATTGCCGGTGCCGGAGGAGCGACGGGAGCTTTGACCACGGCTACCTCTGTCGTGAGTGGCACGGGGGCTTTCGGAGCCTCGATGACGGTCTTTTCAGGAGTCACCGGCGCTTCCACCTTCCTTTCAGGAGCAGGTTTGACCACAACAGCCACCACGGGCGCGGGAACAGACTGAAGTTGGGGGACAACTTCAAGCGCAGGCTGTGACTTGGCTGACGGTGCGGCAACGGCCTGCGCCGCATCCTGCATTGCCGGGCTGAACGACCAACCGGCGACGAAAGCGGCCCCGGTCAGGGTGATCACGGCGGCGGCTTTGAGCATTGATCCCATCACCGGCCAGAACGCATTACCTGGACGCGGCGCAGGCTTGCGCGGCATCATCGGCTGCATGCGGCGCGGGAGATTCGCTGGGTGCAGCACGGCGTGGCGCTGCTCGTGGGTCAGGCGTGACTGCGGGAGCGGCGCACCGTGGCGCAGCGCGTCGGTCACCGCCTCGATTTGTTCCAACTCGTGTGCGGAGGAGGGCGTCGTGGACAGCATCTCGTGCAGCACGCAGGCTTCATCAGCGCTCAGTTCTCCGAGCGCGTAAGCGGTGAAGTGTGGATTGTCTTGCGGGTTCATGAATGGGGATGGAAATGTTCTACAGTGTGCTCGCGGCTCAGCAGCTCGCGCAGTTTCTTGATCGCATGGTGCATGATGAAGCCCACGTTGCCGACGCTGAGTCCGGTGATGCCGGCGATCTCCTGGTAGGAGCAGTCGTGGAGGAATTTGAGCCGCACCACCTCGCGCTGATTGGGCCGCAGGCGGTCCACGTTGGCCCAGACCTGCTCGTAAAGTTCATGCAAACCGGCGCTCTCGGCGGGATCAGGGTCATGATTGGGCGTTGACTCGATGAACTCGTCATTGCCGAGATCAAGCCGGTAGTCTTTGCGCAGCACGTCGAAGGCTCGGTTGCGACAGACGGTGAACAGCCAGGACTTGAGATTTTCACGGACACGATCCGGCTCCGTGAGGTAAAGCCGCAGCATGGCGTCCTGCACGACATCACGCGCCTTCTCGATGTCTCCACCGAGAATGCCGGCTGTGTAGGCGATGAGCGTGCTTTCATGTTGGTCTAAGGCCCGCCTGACCAACACGGAGGCTTCATCCTGTACGTGGGGGTCGGGCATACATTGTTCGGGGTTGGAACGGGCAGACACAGGGAAAAATTAGGCCGACAGCAAAGTTGCCGCCAAATTCCGGCTTGGAAACCGCAATCTTTGCACAAGGCAGCTCGTTAAGGCGGGATCATGAGCGATTCTTCCTCTTCTGCCGGCCGATCCCTGGTCATGGTCATTCTTATTCTCGGCGGCATCGTCTGGTTGATCCAAGACCTGCTGACAGACAGCCCCGCGCCCAAACCTGTCGAGGCTGCGCCCACCTCTACCTCGAAAGCCGCCATCGACCGCTCTCAAGGCAACGCGGACGCCATGAACTCCGCCACGAGTGATCAGCTCAAATCCGTGCAGCAGATGGTCGGCGGCGAATTCGACGGCCAGACTCTCGTTCTGCCGAAAAAGCAGAAGTAGCTGCTCACCAGCCGCCGCCGAGGGCCTTGATGAGGAGCACGCAGGCCAGATGGCGCTCGCCCTGGATGCGGGTGGCCTCCTGCTCGGCCCGCAGCAGCGTGCGCTGGCTGTCTAGCACCTCGTAATAGGCCACGAGGCCGGCATCGTAGCGCTTTTGGGAGAGGGCGAGCGCACGGCGGGCGGATTCGGCGGTGGCTTCGAGGGCCACGGCCTGGCGTTGGAGAATGGCCTGGCCGCTGAGCGCGTCCTCGGCATCGCGCATGGCGCTGAGCACGGTGTTTTTATAAACTGCCGCCACTTGGTCATAACGAGCCTGCGTTGCCGCAATATTCGCCCGCACTCCCCCGCCCCGCAGCAGCGGCCAATCGACTGCCGCTGGTCCCAGCCCCCACACGCGGCTTTGCGCGTCGGCCAGTTTCCAGGCGTAACTCGTCTGCGTGCCGCCGGTGACGCCAATGCGCAGGCTGGGAAACAGCGCAGCCTTTGCCACGCCGATCTCGGCGTTCAACGCGGCCATCTGCCGCTCGGCGGCAGCGATGTCGGGCCGTCGTTCCAGCAGATCGCTGGGCACACTGGCTGGCACGGTAGGCGGCGCACCACTGATGGCATGCGCTGGCTGATTGAACTGCGAAGGCGTGGTGCCCAGTAGCAAAGCGATGGCGTGCTCCAGTTCCGCACGGCGTTTTTCCAAGCCAATCGCCTCCGCTTCCGTCGCACTGAGATCGGTCTCCGCCTGCGCCACGTCGATTTGCGCGATATCGCCCTGCGCGAAACGCATGCTGGCCAGCTCGACTGTTTTTCGCCGCACTTGCGCGGTGCGCCGCAGCAGCGCGATCTGCGCGTCCTGCGCCCGCAGGGCGAAATAATTCAGCGCCAGCTCGCTTTGCAGGCCCAGCAGCGCGCTGTGGTAGTCCGCCTGCTCCGCCTCGGCACGCGAGGCTCCGGCGCGGCTTTGATTGCGCAGCTTGCCCCAGAAATCGAGCTCGTAGTCAAAATCGAGCGACGCGCCCAGCGTGTTGCGCGTGCGGCCACCAGCGAACTGGAACTGCATATTGCCCGAGCCGCGATTGCGCAGCGCCGAGCCGCCGAGCGTGACAAAAGGAAACAAGCCCGCGCGATCCGCCCGTGCGAGCGCCTTGGCCTCGGTCACACGGTGCATGGCCAGTTCCAGCGTGGGACTGCCTTTTTCTGCCTGCTGCATCAGCGCATTGAGCCGCGCATCGCCGAACAAGCCCCACCAGTTGCCACGACTGCTTTCATCACGCGGTGTGGCGGTGCGCCAGGGGCCGCTGGTTTTGAAACTGGTGGGCAGCGCGACCTCGGGCTTGCGGAACTTCGGGGCGAGATTGCAGGAGGGAATGACGAATGCAGAATGCAGAATGACGAATGTCATCCCCGCAAGTCGGGAGAGCGGCGGTGTCGTGTGTTGCGTCATTCGTTGTTTTCCAGAGCCTGTTCCAGTTTCCGGCCCACTTCCCCGATGGAGCCCGTGCCGCGTGCGATCAAGGAATACACCATGGGCACCAAAAACAGCGTAACCACGGTAGCGAGCGACACGCCAAAGACGATCACGACGCCCACCACCATGCGCGTCTCCGCGCCGGCTCCTTGGCTCAGCATCAGCGGCAGAGCGCCCATCACGGTGGATAGCGCGGTCATGATGATCGGCCGCAGCCGCTGCTCGCTGGCGGTGAGGATGGCATCGCGGAAGGCCATGCCCTCATCCCGCAATTGATTGATGAATTCGACGATGAGGATGCCGTTTTTCGCCGCCAAACCGATGAGCATGATGAGGCCGATCTGGCTGTAAATGCTCTGACTCTGCCCCATGAACTGCAAGCCGAGTAACGCGCCTGCAACCGCCACCGGCACGGTGAGCATGACCGTCAGCGGATGCACAAAACTCTCAAACTGCGCGGCCAGCACGAGGAAGGCCACCAGCAGGGCCAGGCCAAAGATGAGCACCATGCTGCTGGAGCTTTCCTTGAGCTTCAACGAGTTGCCCTTGTAGCCGATCACGGCGCTGGCGGGCAAATTGTCACGAATCAGCCCTTCCATGAAAGTGAGCGCCTCGCTGAGGCTGTAACCGGTGGCGAGTTCGGCATCGAAAGTGATCGAGCGCAGGCGGTTGTAACGGTTCAGGCTGCCGCTGTCGGCGAATTCGTTGAAGGTGATCAAATTAGCCAGCGGGATGAGTTCCTTGGTGCGGTCACTGCGCACGAAGATGTTATTCAAGTCAGTCGGGCTGCGTTTACCGGCATAGCTGCCCTCGACGAGCACATCGTATTCCTCGCCTTGATGAATGAAAGTGGTGACGCGGCGATTGCCGAGCAGTGTTTCCAGCGTGCGGCCGATGTTGGCGCTGCTCACCCCGAGATCGGCGGCCCGCGCCTGATTGATGCTGATGCTGAGCTGCGGCTTAGTGTCGCGATAATCGCAGTCGAGGCCGAGCAGATTGGGATTTTCACGCGCCTTCGCGAGGATGAGGTCCCGCCATTGCGCCAGCTCTTCAAAGGTGCGACCACCCACGACAATCTCCATGGCCTTGTTCAAGCCGCGTGCGAGGCCCTGGCGCATGATGACGGCGGTTTTCACGCCGGGCACGTCCGCCACCTTGGTGCGTACCTCGTCCATGACGGCAAACCCGTTCCGCCGCTCGCCAAACGGTGCCAGCGTAATGACGCCGATGCCCTCGTTGAAATCCGCCGTGCTGCCAAACGAGCGTGGCGCGCGCACCAGCACCCGCGTAGCCTCATGCGTGTCGTCCACCAGGTACATGAGGCGGTCCTCCAGCTTGTCGAGCGCCCCGAGCGTGTAGTTGTACGTCGAGCCGGGCGGGCCGGTGACAGTGATGAAGAACGAGCCGCGATCTTCACGCGGCGTGAACTCCTCCGGGATCGTTTTGAGCAGATAAAAGCACAAGGCCGCCAGCCCGAGCACCAGTGGCACAGTGGTGGCTGGAAAATGCAGCGCCAGGGCCAGCGTGCGCCGATAGCCGCGCTGCACCCACTCAAAAAAACGCGCCAGCATACTCGCGAGGAAGCCGTCGCTCTCGCGATTGCGCAGGATCTTCGAAGCCAGCATCGGCGACAGCGTGAGCGCCACAAAACCCGAGAACACCACCGCGACGGCCAGCGTGATGGAAAACTCTGAGAACAGCCGCCCCGCATCCCCCGGCATGAAGGTGATCGGCACAAACACGGCCAGCAACACCATCGTCGTCGCCACCACAGCGAAGCCAACCTGCCGCGTGCCGAGATAGGCCGCGACGAGCGGTTTTTCACCCCCCTCGATGCGGCGGTGGATGTTTTCCAGCACCACGATGGCATCATCCACCACTAGGCCGATCGCCAACACCAGCGCGAGCATGGTGAGCGAGTTGATCGAGTAGCCCAGCGCGTCCAGCGCCATGAACGTGGACATCACCGAGACCGGAATGGCAATCGTGGGCACCAGCACGGCGCGGAAACTACCGAGGAAGAGGTAAATAATGATCACCACCAGCATCACCGCGATGATCAGCGTGCGATAGACCTCATGCAGAGATTCCTCGACGAACACGCTCATGTCGTAGCTATTTTCCAGCTTCATGCCCGCCGGTAGGGTGGGCCGCACACGCTCCGCCTCCGCACGCACGTCACGCGCCACATCCAGCGTATTCGCCCGCGACTGGCGCACGATGCCCAGCGAGATCATGCGCACACGATTGCCGCGAAACATGACCCGCGACTCCGAGGAGCCCAGCTCCACCCGCGCCACCTCCCCCAGCCGCACCTGGTAGCCGTTCTCACCACGCGCGACGACGAGTTTTTCGAAATCCTCCGGCGTGCGGTATTCGCGATTGATGCGCACGGTGAACTGCCGATCCAGCGACTGCACCGAACCGGCGGGCGGGTCCACGTTTTCACGCCGCAGCGCCTCCTCGACATCATTCACAGTGAGCTGGCGGGCGGCCAGCGCCTCACGGTCCACCCAGATGCGTAGTGCATAGCGATTCCCGCCACTGACCCGCACGCGGGCCACACCGGAAAGCCGCGAAAAACGGTCCATCAGGTAGCGTTCCGCATAGTCCGTCAGTTCGATCGGCGTGTGATGATCGCTGGTGAGATTCAGGTACATCAGAATCTCCGCGCTCATCTCCGTCTTGCCCACGCTGGGAGCCTCCACCTCCTCAGGGAAATCCGCCACGACAGGGCCAATGGCTTCGCGAATGTCACTGGCTGCCGCGTCGAGATCACGCCCGAGATTGAACTCCACGGTGATCTCCGATTTGCCGTCATTGCTCACGGAGGAGATGTTTTTGATCGCCTCCACCATGCTGATGCGGTCTTCGAGCCGTTGCGTGATACGCCGCTCGACCACGGCCGCCGAAGCCCCGCGATAATACGTTTCCACACTCACCACCGGCGGTTCGATGTCGGGATACTCGCGCACCTGTAGGCGGCTGTAGCTCACCGCCCCGAAGGCGACGAGCAGCAGATTCATCACGGTGGCCAGAACTGGCCGGCGCACACTGGTGTCAGAGAGCCACATGTCCGCCTACTGCTTTTCCTCCGGATTGAACGCCGCCGCTGGCGCCTTAAACTCCGCCGTCACCTTGACCGCCGCGCCATTCTGCAAACCGACCAGCCCGTCGGTGATGATCGTCTGCCCTTCCTTGAGGCCGCTCAAAACCTCGACGAAACCCGGTTTGCGGCGGCCCGTCGTCACTTCCACCTGCCGGGCTTTGTCATCCACGGGAGTGAAAACATATTTCTTCGCCCCAATCGGCACCAACGCGCGTTCCGGCATGGACAGCGAATCACGGGGAGCTAGGGACAGCTTCACCATCACGAGCATGCCGGGCTTCAGCAGCAAATCGGGATTCGGCACCTCTGCCCGTGCCGCCACCGAACGCGTCACCGGATCAATGCGCGAATCCAACTGCGACACCTTGCCTTGAAAGTCCTTGCTGCTCAGCGCGGCTGCTCGCGCCACGATGGGCAAGCCCGACTGCACGCTGTCGAGATACGTTTCCGGTACATTGAAGTCGATCTTCACCACATCCACCTTGTCCAGCGTGGCAATCACCGTGCCAGGTGACACCAAGGCGCCCACGCTGATGCGCCGCAGTCCCACCCAACCGTCGAACGGTGCCAACACCTGCCGGTCAGCTAGTTTGGCCTCCGCCTCGAGAATTTTCTGCTTCGCGATGTCCGCCAGCGTCCGCCGCTCCGCCAGACGTGCCTCGGGTGCCGCACCGTCTTTGACAAGATTTTTGAGTCGCTCGATTTCACGTTCCTCCTCGGCCAGTGTGGCCTTCGCGGAGGCCAGCATCGCCTGCTCCTCCGCCGCGCTGAGCTCTGCCAGCAGCGTGCCTTTTTTCACAAAGTCCCCGTCCTCAAAATGCAGCGCCGTCACTGCCTCAGTGACATTTGGACTGATGTCCGTGGACTCAAACGCGCGCACTGTGCCGATGGCGTCGAGATCCAGCACATAGTTCTCCTTGATGATTTTCGTCGTTGTGACCAGAGCCGCCCCCTTGGCAGCTGCCGCTGGTTTGGCCGCACCCGCCGTCTTCTTCCGCTGTAGCAGCCACCAACCCGCCCCCACCACAACAGAGGTGACGAGGAGGAAAATCAGGGATCGCAACAGGGCATGAGGCCGGGTTTCAGACATGGGGGACTGAAACAAACGCACCGCAGGGAAATCGCTAGCAGTAAAGCGCCCTGATTCGCCTCTTTGGGACGACTTTTTCACCGCGCAGAGTGCGGCGAACTGTTAATACCACACCGGCTCTGGAGCGGGGCATAAATGGCGGTGAGGGAGGGATTCGAACCCTCGGTAGCTGTTAAGGCTACGCATCTTTAGCAAAGATGTGCTTTCGACCACTCAGCCACCTCACCATTGCGCTTCGCCGTTCCGGCTGCGCGGCGCTATTTAGCGCGGCGCGTGGGAGATCGTCAAACGAAATGTCGTTTCGCGCGCATCTCTTCTTCACAGCAGATCAGGCCGGTTCGTGCGCGTGCGCTCCAACGCCTGCTGCTCACGCCACTGCGCGATTTTCGCGTGATTCCCGCTCAGCAGCATTTCCGGCACTTTCAGATCACGATATTCCGCTGGTTTAGTGTATTGCGGTGCTTCCAGCAGGCCACTCGCGCCAAAGCTCTCCTCCACCGCGCTCATTTCATCGCCTAGCACACCGGGCAGTAGGCGCACGATGGCATCCATCACCACCACAGCGGCGATGGCACCGTTCGTCAGCACATAATCACCAAGGCTGATCTCCTCATCTACCCAGTGCTCGATGATGCGATGATCCACGCCTTCATAATGGCCGGACAGGAAGATCAAATGCGGCTCTGCGGACAATCGGCGCGCCGTGACCTGGTCAAAGCGCTTCCCAGCGGGCGACAGGTAAATGATGCGTGCCTCCGGCGTATCGAGGCGGTCCAGCGTCTCAAACACCGGCTCCGGACGGATCACCATGCCCTGCCCGCCGCCGTAGGGCGTGTCATCCACCTGCCGGTGCTTTCCCAGTCCCTGCTCACGCAAATCATGCACCTGGAGCTCCAGGATGCCTTTTTCCTGCGCACGGCCCATCATGCTCAGGCCCATCGGCACCGAGACCAGCTCTGGAAACAGCGTCACCACATCAATTCGCATGCTGCGTTATGCCGCAGCCTTTCTGGCACGGCAAGCGCGGCATTCTCGCGTGCAAAAAACTTCACCAGCAGCATTGACGCGCGGTTTCATTTTCGCTTTTCTGGCGACCTTGCACGCGCCCAACCATCGCCACGAGGCACCTGCTTTCACGCCCGACCAGCGCACGGTGCTGTGGGTGCTGTGGCTGACCTACGGCTCGTTTTATTTTTGCCGGAACAATCTCGGCGTAGCCTTGCCGGGCATTCAGGAGGAGCTGGGCTACACGAAAACGCAGATGGGCACGGTGCTCAGGGTGCTGAAGCTGGCGTATGGCGCGGGTCAGTTCATCAACGGCCAGCTCGCGGAGCACTGGCAGCCGCGCAAGCTGCTGGCATGCGGCATGCTGGCCACGGCGGCGCTCAATGTCGCCTTCGGCTGGGTCTCGGCGCTGTATTTCATGACCTTCATCTGGGCCTGCAACGGCTATGTGCAGGCGCTCGGCTGGCCGCCCTCCATGCGCGTGGCGGCGAACTGGTTTTCGCCGCTGCAACGCGGCCGCGCCATCGGCATCATCGGCACGGGCTATCAACTCTGCGGGGCGCTGACGTTTGTCGTCGCCGGTTGGGCGGCAGAGCGCTTCGGCTGGCGCGGCGCGCTGTATGTGCCGGCGATTCTGGTCGCCGCGAGCGCGGTTCATATGCTGTTTTTTTTGCGGGACAAACCGCAGGCCGAGCACGCGCTGGAGGAGATCGAGCACACGGCGGCGAAGACCACGCTGCGGGAGAATCTGCTCATCACCCTGTCGAATCCCGCGCTGTGGCTGGTGGCGGTGACGCTCTGCCTGCTCGACGCCTGCCGCTACGGCTTCACCGACTGGGGCGTGACGCATTTGAAGGAGGTGCAAAACGCGAGCGTCAGCTCCGCCGCCTTCAAATACGCCGTGCTGCCCTTCGGGGGCATCGCGGGCGCGTTTCTCTCCGGCTGGGCCACGGATCGCTATTTTCAGGGCCGCCGTGCGCTACGCCGTCGCCATGCAGGAGCATGCAGGCATTGATGTCATCACCGACGGCGAATGGTGGCGGCGCAGCTACATCTTTCGCCCAAAACGCCCGGCTTCATCGCCCGTGAGGCGACCTTTCTCAAAACCATCACCGACCGCCAGATCAAATCCACACTGCCCTCCCCCGCCCTGCTCGGCGAGCGCATGTGGGATCCGGTAAAATCCGCCAAAGCTTATCCGAACCGTGACGACTTCGTGCGCGACTGCGTGCCCATCCTGCGGCGCGAGCTGGAACTCGTGCGCGATGCCGGTGCCGACATCGTGCAGATTGACGACCCGCATCTCTGCCTGTTCGTCGATCCCGACGTGCGCTGCAAACACACCGACCCCGATGCCGCCGCCGACTTCGCCGTGGACATGGTGAACGAACTCATCAGCGGCATCACCGGCGTCAAAATCGCCGTGCATCTCTGCCGCCGCGCCGGTGGCCGTGCGCGTGGCGAAGTCTGTCACGGCGGCGGCTACGGCCCCATCATTCAACATCTCAACAAGCTCAACGTCCATCACCTCACCATGGAGTTCACCGCCCCGCAGGCCGGTGACATGGATGTCTTCAAGATGCTGCGCCCCGACCTCGAAATCGGCCTCGGCTGCGTAGATGTGACCCCCGGCGTCATTGATTCCGCCGAAACCATCGTCAGCCGCGTGCGCAAAGCCCTGCAATACCTCGCTCCCGAGCGCATCACCCTCAATCCCGACTGCGGCTTCGCCCCCGGCCCCGGTGCCGTCGTGAACATCGACGAAACCTACCAAAAACTCTGCAACGAAGCCGCAGCCGCTCGCATCCTGCGCGCGGAGCATGGCTGAGGATCAACAGCGAGAACACGGACTCCAGGGTGCCTTCGGGGTTGCCTGCGCACGGCTTCTGCCGAAGGTCAGCGCTTTACGATCCCCTCCCAATGTTCTCCGCCCTCTCTGACAAACTCGAAAGCGCCTTCAAAAAACTGCGCGGCCAAGGCCGCATCAGCGAATCCAACGTCACTGACGCCATGCAGGAGATCCGCATGGCCCTGCTGGAGGCGGATGTGGACTTCAAAGTCGCCAAAGACCTCGTCGAGACGGTCAAAACACAGGCCATCGGCGCAGAAGTGCTCCTCAAGGTTTCCCCCGGCCAGCAGATCGTCAAAATCTTCCATGATGAGCTGGTCAAGCTGCTCGGCAGTGATGCCAGCGCGCTGAACCTCGATCCGCCGCAGCGCATCCTGATGACCGGCCTCAATGGTGCCGGTAAAACGACCACCTCCGCGAAGCTCGCCAGTTGGCTCAAAAAACAAGGTCGCCGCCCGCTGCTCCTCGCGCTCGATTTATACCGCCCTGCCGCCATCAAACAGCTCCAGGTGCTCGGGCAGCAGCTCAACGTGCCCGTCTTTGCGCCTGCGGAAGGCGAAACCGATCCAGTGAAGGCAGCGAAGGCGTCCCTGGTCTGGCTCAAGGAGCAAGGCAGCGGCATCGCCATCTTCGACACCGCCGGTCGTCAGGATCTCGATGAAGAACTGCTCGCCGAACTCAAACGCGTGCGGGCCGTGATCGAGCCGAATGAGGTGTTGCTCGTCGCCGATGCCGCCACCGGCCAGCAGGCCGTCAGCGTGGCGCAGAAGTTCAATGAAGCCGTCGGCATCACCGGCTTGATCATGACGAAGCTCGATGGCGATGCGCGAGGTGGCGCTTTGCTCTCCATGCGCCAGGTCACCGGCTGTGCGGTCAAATTCCTCGGCGTCGGCGAAAAAGTGGACCAGCTCGAAGTCTTCCACCCGGACCGCATGTCCCAGCGCATCCTCGGCATGGGCGATGTCGTCGGCTTGGTGGAGAAGGCGGCCGAAGAGATTGATGAAAAGGAGGCGATGAAGCTCGCCGCCCGCATGCAGTCGAACAAATTCGACTTCACCGACATGCTGGCGCAGATGCAGATGATGAAGAAGCTCACCTCGGGTGGCGGCATGGGCGGCCTGCTCGGCATGTTGCCCGGCATGAGCAAGATGAAGGATGCCGTCGGGCCAGATGCCGACAAGAAGATGAAGCACACCGAAGCCCTGATCCTCTCGATGACACGGAAAGAACGCCAGCGCCCCGAGATCATCAACGGTCAGCGCCGCAAGCGCATCTGCGCGGGTGCCGGTCGTCCCGTGATGGAGATGAACCAGCTTCTCAAGCAGTTCGACATGATGAAGAAGATGATGAAAAACCAAGGGGCCATGATGCAGATGGCCAATGCCATGATGGGCGGTGCCGGTGGTGGTGGCATGGGCGGACTCGGCGGCCTACTCGGCGGACTCGGAGGACTCGGCGGTGGTGGCGGCAAGATGCCCAAACTCCCGCCCGGCATGAAGTTCCCCGGTAAGTTTTGATTTCAGATCAACTCGTGCTCTATTCACACATGACCGCGATGACCAGCGCCAAGCTCCGCAAAAATCGCACCCAATCCAGCCTGAAGGTCTGTGATGACCGGGAAACGGTGATTATTGAGCACGGCGATCATCAGCGTATGGTCATGATTCCAATCGAAGAGTATGAGTCGATCTGTGAAACCGAGCTGCAGATGCGCCAGCCAGCCAATGTATCGCACATCGAGAAGTCATTAGCCCAGCTTAATGCCGACCAGGGCAAGGAAAGACCAGTCAACTGGGACGCATGAACGTTCTGTTTTCCGACGAAGGCTGGAATGACTACCTGCACTGGCAGGATATGGATCGCCGGACCCTGCGCCGCATCAACGAGCTGATCAAAGACGTACAGCGCAGTCCATTTGCAGGTATCGGCAAGCCCGAACCGCTGAAACATCAATACGCGGGTTTATGGTCACGCCGCACCGACGGGGAGCATCGCCTGCTCTACCGGATTAAAGAAGAGCGTGTTGAGATTGTTTCCTGCCGCCTTCATTACAAATAACCATGTCTCAAACCTCCCCCTTCCGTATCGGAGTCGCCGGCGTCGGCGCTATTGGCAAAAATCACGCGCGCATCATGGCGGAGATCGCCGCGAAGAGCGACGGCGCGATCACCTTTGCCGCCGTGTATGATGCCGATTCCGCACGGGCCGCTGAATTCGCCGCGCAATATGGCACGCAGGCCGCCAGCGACCTCGAAGACTTCACCAAGCGCGTGGATGCGGCCACCGTGGCCGTGCCGACGATCTACCACCGCAAAGTCGCCGAGCCGTTGATGCAAAACGGCATTCACGTCCTCGTGGAGAAGCCGATCAGCGAGTCATACGCCGAAGCACAAGTCTTGATCGAACTCGCGCAGGCAAAAAGTGTGATCCTGCAAGTCGGGCACATTGAGCGCTTCAATCCCGTGTTGCGTCAGCTTGAGGAACGAATGGATAACCCACGCTTCATCGAGGCGCATCGGCTCTCCCCGTTTCCGAATCGCAGCATGGACATCGGTGTCGTACTGGATGTGATGATTCACGACATCGAGATCGTGCTGCACCTGGTGAAGTCCCCGCTCATCCAAGTGGATGCCGTTGGCATTCCCGTGTTGACCAAACGCGAAGACATTGCGAACGCCCGCATGAAATTCGCCAACGGTTGTATCGCCAACATCACCGCCAGCCGCATCAGCCCCGAGAAGATGCGCAAAATCCGCGTCTTCCAGAGCGAGAGCTACCTCAGCCTCGACTACCAGGAGCAGAGCGGCTGGATTTACCGCAAGGATGGCATGCAGATCGTGCGCGAAGCCGTCGAAGTCGAAAAAGACGAGCCACTGAAGCTCGAAATCGCCGCCTTTGTCGAATGCGCCCGTCATGGCCGCCGCCCCGTCGTCACCGGGCAGGAAGGCGCGGAAGCCGTGCGCATCGCCTTGGAGATCACGGATCAAATCGAGCGCAACGCCGTACTGGGAACGCCCAAGAGCTGATCAGCGACTCATTCAGTGGCGGCTTTCACGACCAGCAGCTTTCGCCGGGCGAAATACTTTCGCACTTCCTCCGCCCACAACACCAGACTGGCGACTGCGCCGAGGACAAAGAAGTCCACCAGCGGAATCGGTACAGTGTGGAAGATGCGGTTCATCGGCTCGGCATAGATGACGAGGAATTGCAGTACATTGCCCAGCACGAGCCCGCCGATCAGCCAGTAGTTTTTGAAGATGCTGAAACTCAACACGGACTGCGTTTCACTGCGGCAGTTGAGCACATTGAACCACTGGCAGATCGCTACCATCGTGAACGTCTCGCTCTGCACGAGAGCAAACGGTGCGCCCGTGGATGTCTGCCAGACAAACACGCCAAAGATGGAGATCACCGAGGCGGTCACCATCAAGGCCATCCGCTTCAGCATCTTCCTTGTCACGAGCGGCTCGTCCATTGACACCGGTCGCTGCGACATCTCATCCCCCTCCAGCGGTTCCATGATGAGGTTCACTGTCACCGTCCCTTCAGTGACGATGTTGATCCAGAGTATCTGCACCGCCGCCAGCGGCAGCGGATAGCCAAAAAATAGCGCCAGCATCAGCACAATGACTTCATCAATTGAAGTGGCGAACAGGAACAGCACCACCTTCTTGAGGTTGCGATACACGAGCCGCCCCTCCTCGACGGCATTGACGATGGTGGCGAAATTATCGTTGCTGATGATGATTTTCGCCGCGCCTTTGGCGACCTCCGTGCCAGTGATCCCCATGGCCACCCCCACATCGGCGCGGGCCAGAGCGGGCGCGTCGTTCACGCCATCCCCGGTCATGGCCACCACATTTCTTTCGGCCTGAAAGGCACTGACGATGCGGAGCTTCTGCGCGGGATGCACGCGGGCGAAGACGGAGATGCGGCCGAGACTGGCGCGCAGATCCTGCTCCGACATCTGCTCCAGTTCGGTTCCGTCCACGGCGATGTCACCCGGCTGCGCAATGCCCAGCGCGGTCGCGATGGCGAGGCCGGTGGCCTTGTGGTCCCCGGTGACCATGACCGGACGAATGCCAGCGGCGCGACACTCTGCCACCGCGCCTTTTACCTCTTCACGCGGTGGATCCATCTGGCCGATGAGGCCGAGGAAAACCGCATGGTCCTGAAACTGCGCAAAGCCTGCCGATTCATCGAGCGAGGAAGCGGAAACCTCGGCCACGGCCAGCAGGCGCAGTGCCTGCTCCGCCATGGCAACACCGGCGGCATCCGCCGCGCTGCGGGTGGCCTCATCCAGCGGCACGCTCTCACTTCCCCGCCGAGCCAGCCCACAGAGCGGCAGCAGCATCTCCGGCGCGCCTTTGAGCACGACGCGGGCCTGCGCACCATGACCGTGCAGCGTCGCCATCATCTTGGAGGCCGAATCAAACGGGATCTCCGCATGGCGCGGCCACTTCTGGCGCAGCGCATCGAGCTCCACACAGCCCTTCAGCGCCAGCGTGGGCAGCGCCGCTCCGTGGGATCGCCCAACGGCCGCCAGCGCGTTTCCTCACGCTCCGGCGGCACGAGCTGCGCATCATTGCACAAGGCAACGGCTTCCAGCAGACCGCGCACACCAGCGTCACCGGCGGGCACTTCGGTCCCGTTTTCGAGTAAGCTGCCTTCCGGTGAATAACCAGCGCCAGTGATGGCGATCTCGCGACCATCCGGCAACCACAGCGCGGTGACGGTCATTTCATTCTTCGTGAGTGTGCCCGTCTTGTCGGAACAAATCACGCTGGTCGAGCCAAGCGTCTCCACCGCGGCCAGTCGCCGCACGATGACCTTCCTCGCAGCCATGCGCTGCATGCCCACCGCCAGCGCGATGGTCATCGCCACGGGCAGTCCTTCCGGCACCATGGACACCATCTGGCTGACGGCGACCATGAACACCTCGCCAAACGGCAGGCCGCGCAGCCAGCCGATCAACATGACCACCGCCATCATCGCAATCGATGCGCCGACCAGATAGCGGCCAAATTGGGTAATGCGCTGCTCCAGCGGCGTCTCCGGCTCCTCCGCCGCAGCCGTGAGCGTGGCGATCTTCCCCACCTCCGTCTGCAAGCCCGTGGCGACCACCAGCGCGACACCTCGCCCAGCGGCGAGGTGCGTGCCGGAATAGACCATGTTCTTCCGGTCGGCCAGTGGCGTGATTTCCGGCAGCTCTTCGGGATGCTTGACGACCGGCAATGACTCGCCGGTCAGCGCGGCCTCAGCCGCTTCGCGCGCCGCCGCTTCCACCAGTCGCGCATCCGCCGCCACTGCATCCCCTGCCGACAGCAGCACGATGTCGCCAGGCACGAGATCCTGCGCATCAATGCTCTCCTCCTTGCCACCACGCCGCACCCGCACCTTCAGCGCCGAGAGCTGCCGCAGTGATTCCATCGAGCGTTCCGCCCGACCTTCCTGCACGGTGCCGATGAGCGCGTTGACAGCAACCACGACCAAAATGACGACCGCGTCTCCGCGATGCCCCATGAACAGCGCGATGACCGCCGCCACGAACAAAATGTAGATCAGCGGACTCGCAAACTGGCCACCAAACACTCGCCACATCGAACGATGCTTCGCCTCTGGCAACGTGTTGGCCCCATGCTCGGAGAGTCGTCGGGCCGCCTCCTCCTGCACGAGGCCCTTTTGCGGTTCACTGCCGAGCTGTTTGAGAACGTCGGTGGCCGCAAGATGGTGCCACAGTTGGTCGGATGCCGGGGTCATGGAAAATTGGCTATGGTTTGACTCCATGCGGCGCCTCAATGTTTGAGGTTCTTGACTTCAATGGTTGGATCAAAATTTTGTCGAGCCGGAACCCATCCAAGTCGGCAACTTCGAAACGAAATCCTCCCCATTCGAAATGATCGCCTTCATTGGGAATGCGCTGCACGTGATGCAAAATGAATCCGCCCAGTGTCTCGAACTCTTCACCCTCCTCTCCCGGAAGATGGGTGACTGAGAGCAGCTTCCTCAACTCATCCAGCTCCAGCAGGGCGTCCACCAGCCAAGAACCGTCGTCACGCCGGGTCACTCGTGGATGCGCGGGCTCATCGAAGGCCGGAATGTCACCGACAATCTCCTCGAACACATCCACCAGCGTCACCAGCCCTTGGACTGTTCCAAACTCGTCGAGCACGAGGGCCAGATGCTTGCGGCTCTGCTTGAATGTCTCCAAAAGCTTGAGCGCGGTCATGCTGGCCGGCACAAACAGCGGCTCGGTGAGCAGATCGCGCAGCTTGACGGCCTTCCCCACTGCAAACGCAGCCCACAGCGCTTTCACCGAAACCACCCCGAGCACGTGATCGCGGTTGATCTCATACACAGGGAAATAGGAGTGCCCGCTTTTGACCGTCTTCTGCCAGTTTAACTCATCCGTATCGGCAGTGTTCAACCAGTCAATCTGCGCCCGCTGCGTCATGATGTCCCCAACACACTTCGTGTCCAGCACCAGCGCCTGCTCGACCATTTCCCGCTCCGTTTTGAAGAACACCCCGGCGTGATGCCCCTGTTCGATAAGCGCGCGAACCTCCTCCTCCGTCACTGGTGGTTCAACCCGCGCTCGGAATCCCATTCCGTGCAGCACCAGGTCTGTTGCCGCCCCCAGCACACGCACCACCGGCTGAGTCAGCAGCGACAGCCTCCGCATCGGTCGTGCCAGAGTCAGTGCGATGCCGAGCGGATTGTTCAGAGCCAGCCGTTTGGGAACCAGCTCCCCCACAACCACCGACAAAAACGTGATCCCCACCACGACCACGCCCACACCGATGGCCTCGCCATAGCCTGCCAGCGCAGGCACAGCCTGCAATGATTCGGCGATCACCTCGGCGATCGTCGCTCCGCCGAACGCCCCCGCCATGATCCCGATGAGCGTGATACCTACCTGGACCGTCGAGAGAAAGCGGTTGGGTTGCTCACTCAGTTCCAAAGCCGCGATCGCCCGCGCATCCCCCTGCCCCGCCAGCTTGCGTAGCTGGGACTTGCGAGCCGACACGATGGCGAGCTCGGCCATCGCAAAGACACCATTCACGGTGACAAGCAGCAGGACGATGATGATCTCAGCGGCAATGATATTCATATATTAGACACATCCAGATTGAATTGAATCAGCACCTAATTTCGGTTTCCGCAATGAATTGAGGTGTGCATCGAAGATACGCACAGCACAGCGCACGATGAAGAGGGTGGCATGGTGTCAAGACCAAGAAGACACCCATAAAAGCATGGGGTGAACACCCCATTGCGCATGCGCAACCACACCTCTATCTGCGTCAGATCGCGCTTGGCGCATCCGACAGACGCAACATGAGCAATAACGCACTGCCTTCACATATCTCTTTCGCTGCGACGGCATTGATCGTGCTCTCCAACCTGTCCGCAGGCTGTGTGAGCATCCGCGCGCGCGGTGAGATGCAATCGCGGGATGAAACATTCAGCACTGAACATTGCTAACGCCCGGAAAAGGGAACCATCGCCATGAACCACACCACAGACCGACAACAAACCGTCGCTTACTTCTCGATGGAAATGGCGTTGCGCCCGGAAATGCCAACCTACAGCGGCGGCCTCGGTGTGTTGGCTGGCGACACCATCCGCGCCGCGGCTGACCTCAAAGTGCCGATGGTCGCCGTCACGTTGCTCCACCGCAAAGGCTACTTTTCCCAGCGCCTGGACGCCAGCGGCTGGCAATGGGAAGAAGCGTCCGCGTGGGTCGTGGAAGATTTTCTCACTGACCTGCCGACGCGCGCCAGCGTGAGCATCGAGGGCCGCACCGTTCATCTGCGCGCCTGGAAATATGAGGTCAAAGCGTCCGATGGTTTCATCGTGCCGGTTTATTTGCTGGATACAGACCTGCCGGAGAACTCGGAGTGGGACCAGACGTTGACGCATTATCTCTACGGAGGAGACCAGCACTACCGGCTGTGTCAGGAAATCGTGTTGGGCGTGGGCGGCGTGCGGATGTTGCGGGCGCTCGGCCATGAAACCATCGCCCGCTTTCATCTGAACGAAGGTCACGCCGCGTTGCTGACGCTGGCGCTGCTGGATGAGCAAGCCTCGCGGGCCGGTCGCAGCACCTTCACGCACGCCGATTTGGACAAGGTGCGCGAACTCTGCGTTTTCACCACGCACACGCCCGTGCCGGCAGGCCACGACAAATTTCCCATTGACCTGGTGATGCGCGTCCTGGGCCGCGCCGAACTGGCGGCGATGAAGGAAGTCTTCTGCTGCGAAAACGCGCTGAACATGACTTATCTCGCGCTCAACCTCAGCCACTACGTCAACGGCGTCGCCCAGAAACACGGCGAAGTCTCGCGGCTGATGTTTGCCGAGTATCAAATCGACGCCATCACCAACGGCGTTCATGCCGGCACTTGGACTGCGCCCGCGATTCAGGCATTGCTCGACCGACACATCCCCGGCTGGCGCGAGGACAACTTCAGCGCCATGTTCAAATACCCGAACGGCAGCTACGCCGTCATATCACAGACGCTCGCCGCCTTTGAACATCATCAGACCGTCAAAGTCAGCGGCACCAAGGGTGCGCTCTGGGCCGGCTGGAGCGGCGCGCTCGACCGCACACTGGAACCCGACTACTTCCTCAAAGTCTTCGACGGCGAGAACCTCGAACAAGTAAAGATCGAAACGCACAGCGGCGAAGTCTTCGAACTCCGCGCCGAAATCGCCCAATGCATTGACATGGTCCGCAGCGGCAAACCACCCATCGCCACCGGCCTCGACGGTCTCTGGAGCGCCGGGCTGTGCCTCGTCGCCGAAGCATCCATCCGCCAAAACAAACCGCTACCAGTGGGCGACCTACTGCAGTTCTGAAGCGGCGCAGTGGCAGCAGCCGTCAGTGGGCAGCAGGCCCGGGGTGCTCGCTGTCACAGCGAAGCTTCGCCGAACTGCGGTGATCTCCTGTTGCCTCGTAGATGATGACCTGGTAATAGGATTATCAAAATTAAGCTGGACGAAACTGTTCATAACTCTACTCTGTCATTTGATTTAAATTTCTTCATCAGGCCATAGTGGTGGGCGGTCGGCGCGGGTTTTTCGCCGGCGCTGCACTTGATCACGCTCGCGCTTTTTAATGCGGCTTTCCAGCATCGCTCG
>Ga0209702_10003725_pt1 | contig 23517 bp, 16 predicted proteins | sample FRY01_FD_187210 | JGI IMG/M metagenome (GOLD analysis project Ga0209702, IMG submission 187210) | Freshwater microbial communities from Lake Fryxell liftoff mats and glacier meltwater in Antarctica - FRY-01 (SPAdes) (version 2) | ecosystem: Environmental > Aquatic > Freshwater > Ice > Glacier... | reverse complement strand
ATAACCTCAGATGAATATCCTATTATGCCGAATGCGTACATAGGAAACTTCAGAAGTCAATACATGAGTACTAATCCATGCAATCCAAGTGGGTCATACGTAACTGTTGCAGGAGACCCAGCGCAAGGCGAATTTTTAAACTATTGAGTAGTCACGCAATTTAATAACTATAATTTTCTATGAGTATAATCAGGAAAATAGCCGTAGGTCCAGACTATAAAGAGAGTGCCATGCACTACGTAGTAGGACAAAATATTCTTGATGGGACGTGGGTTATACACCTTATAGAATTGAACGAAGAGGGAGGACTGGACATTTGGATTGAGTCTCAAAATGGAGAGGTTTTACGATGGAAGAGATTTACCGTGACTATGCCTATATCTATTGAGTACAACATAAACTTTTGATGAGGTCGCCTAGAGATTTTATAGCTCGTCCTGTGGACGGAAAACGATACAGCAACACAAAGCTAGTAGATGACACGGAGCTTATCCTGAGCGTGTCAGAAGAAGACCACAGGTATTCCAATCGACAGGCAGAGGTATTAGAGGTTCCTGTGGGGTACAATGGGCCTATAAAGAAGGGTGATATTCTTCTTGTTCACCACAACACCTTCAAGTTTTATAGTGACATGAAAGGAAATCAGAGAAGCGGAAGAAGTTTTATAAAAGACGACTTATTCTTTGTGGACAACGATCAGTTCTTTATGTTCCATGATGGAGATAAGTGGACAGCGCATGACAGGTATTGTTTTGTTCAGCCCATACCTCCAAGTAAGGCAGGAATATTCATGGCATCTGGAGAGCAGCCGCTTGTTGGGATAATGAGGTATCCAAACGATAATCTTATCAGACAAGGGGTAGTTGCTGGATGCAAGGTTATATTTGCTCCAGATAGCGAGTATGAGTTCTATGTAGATGGAGAAAAGCTATACAGGATGTTTGACCATAAAATAAGTTGCTATGAAGAAGCCGAGGTATGATGAGGACATTGATGATGTAAGAGTCAATAAATCAAAAAGAAATGGACATAAGTCTGAAAAAAAAAGAAATCATCGCAGCGGGGATGATAGCGGTGGACGAGTTGATAAAGGTGGCAAAAGAAAAGATTATAGGTAATCCTGTAAGGAAGAAAAAAAAGCAGAAGGGGGACGATGTGGAGTATGATGATGACCTGTCTGCTGATAGGTTAAAGAATGCTGCTGCCGCAAAGAAACTAGCTGTTTTTGATGCCTTTGAGATACTTGCAAGAATAGAGGCCGAGCAGCTAAACCTAGATATTTCCAAGAATGGGCCAAATAAAACAGATACGACTGAAGGATTCGCAGAGAGAAGGTCTAAACGATAATGTAATACACAGAGTCCTGATTGACCGAGTTCCATCGGCTATCATATCTAGGAAAAACAAGACTAAGACATGGGCTAGGGGCTACAATTCGGACTATGACATGGTGGTTATATCCACAGATGGGACTATTGGTGAAATTTATGAAATCCAAGGTCTCGTAATTGCTCTTCCTTCAATGCCCAGCAGGTCTACTTTGGTAGACTTAAAAAAATCTCAACAATATTGGAGAAGAACCAATATTCCAAAAGAACTTGAAAGAATCAAGACAATATTTCAATGGAATGATAAGCCATCTGCGTTCAAGGAAAAGTGGGTAGGCTATATAGAGGAAGAGTTTGATAAAAGGGAGGCAGGGGATTGGTTCATGAACAACGGAACTCCTACCTACATTACGGGGTCTCATTACATGTATATTCAATGGGCTTCTATTGACATAGGGTATCCAGACTTTAGAGAAGCGAACAGGATTTTATGGATACATTGGGAGGCTTGCAAGGCAGACGCTAGGTGTTTTGGGCAGTGCTACGTTAAGATTAGGAGGTCTGGATTTTCTTTTATGGGGTCTACGGAATGCGTGAATATAGCGACACTAGCTAGTGATAGCAGGGTTGGTATCCTGTCAAAAACGGGAGCAGATGCAAAGACGATGTTTACAGACAAGGTAGTTCCAATAGCAAACAAACTTCCCTTTTTTTTCAAGCCTATCCAAGACGGAATGGACAAGCCTAAGATGGAGCTTGCTTTTAGGATTCCAGCGTCTAAAATCACGAAGAACAACATGAATGACTCTTTTTCTGACGAGCAGGAGGGGCTTAATACAACAATAAACTGGAAAAATACTGACGATAACTCCTATGACGGAGAGAAGCTTTTATTTTTAGCCCATGACGAAAGCGGAAAGTGGTTAGCCCCAAATAACATCCTATCCAACTACAGGGTAACAAAGACATGCTTGAGGCTTGGAAGCAAGATTATCGGAAAGTGTATGATGGGGTCTACCTGTAACGCTCTCAGCAAGGGTGGAGCTAATTTCAAAAAGCTTTACGAGGAGTCTGATGTAACCAAGAGAACGAATAATAATCAGACAAAATCAGGATTGTACTCTTTGTTTATTCCTATGGAATGGAACATGGAGGGCTTTATTGACATGTACGGAATGCCTGTTCTCACGACTCCAGAGACCCCTGTTCTTGGGATAGACGGGCAGATGATTGACAAAGGTGCTATTGAGTATTGGGAGGACGATATAGCATCGCTAAAGGGAGACCCAGACTCTCTTAACGAACACTACAGACAGTTTCCTAGATCGGTATCACACGCATTCAGAGACGAGAGTGTTGCATCCTTGTTCAATCTAACAAAGATTTACGAGCAGATAGACTATAACGACTCGCTCATCATTGGTCAGCACGTAACTAGAGGTAGGTTCTCTTGGTTAAATGGGATTCTTGATGGTGAGGTTGTATTCACACCAGACCGAACTGGGCGGTTCTTGGTATCGTGGATTCCAGAACGAAACTTAGCCAATAGAAAAATAGAGAAGAACGGAATGTTTTACCCTGCCAATAATGATATGGGGGCATTTGGGTGTGACTCTTATGACATCTCTGGGGTAGTTGGTGGCGGAGGCTCGAACGGGGCGCTTCATGGACTAACATCTTTTCACATGGGAAAAGGGCCAGTCAACGAGTTCTTCTTGGAGTATATATCGAGACCTCAAACGGCTGAGATATTTTACGAGGAAGTCCTTATGGCTTGTGTCTTTTATGGAATGCCAATATTGGTAGAGAACAACAAGCCTAGGTTGCTGTACCATATTAAGAACAGAAGGTACAGGGGGTTCTCTATGAATAGGCCAGACAAGAGCTACGCAAAGCTATCTAAAACAGAAAGAGAGCTTGGGGGAATACCCAACACAAGCGAATCAGTTAAACAAGCTCACGCATCAGCTATAGAGTCTTACATAGAGACGTATGTAGGTGTAGAGACTGACGGGAGAGAAAGAGAGGAGGGGGAGATGGGTTCAATGATGTTTAATAGAACATTGCAAGACTGGGCTGGTTTTGACATTAGCAAGAGAACCAAGTTTGACGCATCAATAAGTTCAGGTTTGGCTATCATGGCGAACCGAAAACACGTCTATCAGCCAGAGAAGGTATCGTCTCTAATAAAGATTAACTTTGCAAGATACACCAATAGTGGAATCATGAGTAATATCATCAGATGAAAGAAGTGAAACTTGATATAACGAAGGTCGGGTTTCCAAGCCATTTTTTATCCGATAAGGAGAAGGATTCTAGTGCGTATGGACTAGGTATTGGAGAGTCTATTCAGTATGAGTGGTTTCAAAAAGACGGCAGTTCTTGTCGTTTTCAGAACCAACGTGCCGAGTTCCATAAAAGAAGGCTTTACGCAATAGGTAAACAACCTGTAGAGAAGTACAAGAACGAGATTGCTGTCAATGGAGACCTTTCTTACTTAAACCTTGACTGGACACCATTAAAGATAATACCCAAGTTCGTTGATATTGTTGTCAATGGAATGGCGGAAAGGGTTTTCACTCCAAGGGCATACGCTCAAGACGCAATGTCACAAGCAAAGAGGAGTAAGTATCAAGACCTGATTCAAGGACAGATGTTGGCAAAGCCGATTCTGAATACAATCATGGAGAATACTGGGGCAAATCCATTTACAGTAAGTCCAGAAGACCTTCCAAATAGTGATGAAGAGCTATCTCTTTACATGCAGCTTAATTACAAGCCAGCTATAGAGATAGCCGAAGAAGTGGCTATAAATACTGTTATTGAAGAGAACCACTACATTGAGACTAGAAAAAAGTCAGACTACGATGTGGCCGTCATAGGAATTGGGATACAAAAGCACGAGTTTTTGATAGGGGCTGGTGTTAAAATATCCTACGTAGACCCTGCGATGGTGGTTTACAGCTACACAGAGGATTTATATTTTAGGGATTGCTTTTATTGGGGCGAGGTAAAGACAATGGCAGTAACCGAGTTGGTGAAGATTGACCCTGACCTTACAAATGATGAACTTACAGAGATATCTAAGTTTGGTCAACTATGGAACGCAGAGTACGGGCAGTACACTTCATCTCAAACCGATGCTTTCCTTTCTGACACATGCACTATTCTTTACTTTAACTACAAGACCACCAAGAAGGTAACGTACAAGAAGAAGAAGATTGAAGGAGGTGGAACTAAGTTCATAGAGAAGGACGATGACTTTAACCCTCCAGAAGAGATGATGGAGGATGCTGGATTTGAGAAAGTACAGAAGACCATCGATGTTTGGTATGATGGAGTTCTTGTACTTGGAACAAAATACCTTTTGAAATGGGAGATGAGTAAGAACATGGTAAGGCCCAAGTCTGCATCTCAACATGCGCTTCCAAACTATGTTGCAATAGCTCCTAGAATGTACAAGGGGTACATTGACTCATTGGTATGTGGGATGATACCTCCAGCAGACCTTATTCAGCTTACCCACTTGAAACTTCAGCAAGTTACAGCTAGGGTTGTCCCAGATGGTGTATTCTTGGATGTAGACGGCATCAATGAGGTAGACATGGGGACTGGAAACGCATATACTCCAGACGATGCTCTAAATCTTTACTTTCAAACGGGTAGTGTTGTAGGAAGAAGCTACACTCAAGATGGTGAGTTTAATAACGCACGAGTTCCGATAACTCAGCTAAACGCATCATCAGGGTCATCTAAGGCTCAGATGCTTATCTATAACTACAACCACTACCTTGACCAAATCAGGAACATAACAGGGCTGAATGAGGCTGTAGACGGGAGTTCTCCAAACCCACATTCTCTTGTTGGCTTGCAGAAAATGGCTGCGCTCAGTTCAAACACAGCGACAAGACACATATTGAATGCTGGACTACATTTGTTTCAGGGAATTTGTGAAGCTGTGACATACAGGATTTCAGACCTTCTTGAGTACTCCGATATGAAGGAGCAGTTTGTCAATCAGGTAGGGGAATACAACGCCTCTATATTAGAAGAGGTGAAGGAACTTTACTTGTCTGACTTTGGAATCTTTATAGATATTTCTCCAGACGAAGAGCAAAGGAGTTCTTTGGAAAGAAACATTGACATTGCTCTTACGCAAAAGAATATTGACATAGAGGATGCTATTGATATTCGAGAGATAAAGAACATCAAGTTAGCCAATCAGCTTATTAAGTTGAAGCGAAAGTCCAAGATGGACAGAGAGGAGAAGATGGAGATGCAAAAACAAGCTATGGCTGGTCAGCAATCCGCTCAAGCAGAACAAATGAGGGCTGCCTCTTTGATGCAATTAGCCGAGATAGAGACCAATTCCAAGATAAAGGTCAAGCAAGCGGAGGTTGCTTTTGACATAGAGAGAACCAAGGCTGAGGCTGAACAGAAGCTATTGCTTATGAGACAGGAGTTCCAAATGAACATGCAATTAAAGGGCATGGACATTGAGTCTCTTAACAAGAGGGATAGTATTAAGGAGACTGAGAAATCCAATAGGATTAGCCAACAGAGTACAGAGCAATCTAAGCTTATCAATCAAAGGAAAAACAACCTTCCTCCTATGTCATTCGAGTCAAACGAGGATACCTTAGATGGTTTCGATTTATCTGAGTTCAACCCAAGGTAATATTTTGCATAGATTTGTAGTAAATTAAAATCATCATGAAAATTACGGCAATAGATAGTATCGATGAAAAGTCGATACAGGAGAGAGAAGAAGAAATGCTAAACAAGCAAGCTATTGAATCTCAGAATATAGAAATTAAGGAAGATCTGATTGAAACGGATAAGGTGCTAGATGACGGTGATGTCATGTCATTTCTATCTAAGAAGTACGGCATGGATTTTAAGTCCTTGGATGATTTGGTAAAAGATAGGGAGCCAAGAGAAGAATATCCCGAAGATGTACAAGCGTTTGCTAAGTACAAAAAAGAAACTGGGAGGGGAATTGAAGATTTCATTAAGTTGAATAAAGACTTTGACAAACTCTCACCTGAAAAGCTATTGAAAAGCTATTTGTCAGAAACCAACAAGGAACTCGACTCTGAGGACATCGATGTGATGATGGAAGAGTATTCGTATGACGAGGACTTTGATAACGAAAGCGAAGTAAAGCAGAAGCGCATACTTCAGAAAAGAAAAATTGCAGAGGCTAAGGAGTACTTTGGAAAGCAAAAGGAACAATTTGGACTACCTATCGAGCGGATGGGTAGTATCGTTCCAGACGATGAAAAAGAAGACTACGATTCCTATAAGCAGTACATGGCTAAGGCAACTACCATGGAAGAAGAGGGCCAGTTAAGAACAAAGTGGTTCTCTGATAAGACGACAGATCTCTTCAAAGATGGATTCAAAGGTTTTGAGTTCGAGTTCGATGATCAGAAATTAGTCTATACGCCAAATGACATCATTGAGACAAGGAAATCGCATAGCGACCCGTCAAGTTTTGCCAAGAAGTTCTTGGATGACAAGGGGCTACTTTCCGACACAGCAGGATATCATAAGGCACTAGCAGTAGCTAGAGAACCTGAGAAGTTCGCTAAATTCTTCTTCGAACAAGGAAGATCTTCAGCAATCGACAAAACGATGAAGGGGATCAAGAACATCCACATGAACGAGAGGACAGCATCGGAAACGGTGACTACAGGCGGCTTGAAGGTTCGTTCAATGAGTGAGCCACATTCAGGTGGCTTACGTGTTAAAGCGACAAATTAACCCACCATAAACAAAAAACAAAATGGCAGGATCATTAAATATTCCAGGATATTCACTAGAGCCAAGCGCGAAGCAAGTACCGCTATCCTCTAACTATATCACCGATTTCGACTTCTTAAATCAGTATCTTCCAGATACTTATCAAAAGGAGTTTGAGAGATACGGCAACCGCTCGATAGCATCATTCCTAAGATTGGTGTCTGCCGAGCTACCTTCTGACTCAGACCTCATCAAGTGGACTGAGCAAGGAAGGCTACACACCAAGTACGTGGACTGTGAGTCTGACGCTGCTGCTGCTGCTGACACGGCAGTCATAACAGTTAATGACACGTTGACTGGGCCTATCGCTGTGCGAGTAGGTCAGACAGTTATGTTGTCTACGGCAACTTTGTCTAACAAGGCAATAGTTACAGCCGTAGATACTTCGGCAGCAACATTTAGCGTGGCATACTATGAGGGGGGTGGTCAAACATTCGGTGTCGAAGAAGTACTCACAATGTTCATTTACGGCTCCGAGTTCAAGAAAGGAACAAACGGGATGCAGGGGTCTCTTGAGGCTCAGGTAGACATCTTCGAGAACTCTCCAATCATCATCAAAGACAAGTATGCGGTAAATGGGTCGGATATGGCTCAGATAGGATGGGTGGAGATTGCTCCAGAAGGCGGTCCTACGGGGTACTTGTGGTACATGAAGTCAGAACACGAGACTCGTCTCCGTTTTGATGACTACTTGGAGACATCTATGATTGAGGCCGTTCCAGCAGAGGCTGGGTCAGGAGCTATCGGCAACTCATCTGGTGACGCTGGTAACAAAGGGTCTGAAGGTGTTTTCTACTCTGTATCAGCGCGAGGCAACGTATGGGCTGGAGGCAATCCTACCCTACTTTCTGAGTGGGATAGTGTAGTTGGACGGCTTGACAAGCAAGGATCCATCGAGGAGAACGCTATTTTCTTGGAGAGGCAGTTTGGTTTCGACATCGACAATATGCTTGCGACCTTGAATGGTTACAACACATCTGGAGCATCTAACGCTGCTTCATTCGGTTTGTTTGACAACAGTGCTGAAATGGCTCTGACTCTTGGATTCTCTGCATTCCGTAGAGGTTATGACTTTTACAAGTCAGACTGGAAGTACTTGAATGACCCCACTATGAGAGGAGGTCTTGCTGGTACGGCTAAGGTCAATGGTCTTTTAGTTCCAGCAGGTACTAAAACGGTCTACGATCAGGTGCTTGGAAAGAACGCAAAGCGTCCGTTTCTTCACATCCGTTACCGAGCGTCCTCTACGGAGAACAGGAAGTATAAGACGTGGATTACTGGATCAGCGGGAGGAGCTAAAAACTCTGACCTTGATGCAATGGAGGTTCAGTTCTTGTCAGAGAGAGCAATGTGTACCCTTGGTGCAAACAACTTCGTGATTTTCACTGATTAAGTGAACTTGTTTTGAAAGGTAAAGAAGGAGTGTCCTATGGGCGCTCCTTTTTTTTATATCTTCACGGTCTAATTTGAATCTAATGGCAGAAAGTAAAGTATTCACCGACAAGGTGTATAAGCTCAAAGGGGTGAGAGCCCCATTATCCTTCAGTATTCCTACGAGAAACAGCGTAAGAACCCCTCTTCTTCACTTTGACGAAAAGAAGGGTGCTAATAGGGCGCTGAGGTACTCTAAGAATCAGAAGTCTCCTTTTGTGGACGAGCAGGATGGAGAAATCATTTTAGAGCCTGTAGTGTTCGAGAATGGGTTTTTGAATGTACCAAAAGAAAATCAAGCACTTCAAGCATTCCTTCCTTTACATCCGTTTTGGAACAACAGGTTTGAGGAAGTCAACACATCAAGAGACGCGGAGTCGGAACTAGCTGCATTAGACATGCAAGCGGAGGCCATGTACATAGCTAGGAGGATGGGGATAGACGAGATAGCCATGTTTGCTAGGGTCTTATTTAATAGGGACATCAGCAAGGTGTCTTCAAATGAGTTAAGACGAGATGTTATTGTCTTTGCCAAGAAGTCATCAAAAGAGTTCTTAGAGGCTATGCAAGACCCCGACAAGTTGTTTAAGGCAAAGCTTCAGATGTTCTTTGACCAAAAGCTATTAACTTTCAGGAAGGACAAGAAAGAGGTTTGGTTTAGCACTCCGACAAACAAAACCAAGATGATGGACATACCATACGGACAAGAGCCAATGGTTGCTGTTAAGTCATACATGAAGTCTGACAATGGTATAGATCAGATGATTTTCCTAGAGGATTTGCTTGAAGAAGAATGACACTCTTTACAACACCAAGATAAGCGAACCCCTCCGATAAAAAGAGGGGTTCTTTTTTTCTCTACATTTGTGAAAATACCTCCAAATGATAAACTCCGTAAGGAACACGGTACTATCCATACTGAATAAGAACAATTACGGGTATATCTCCCCGTCTGACTTCAATTTATTTGCCAAGCAAGCGCAGATGGATATCTTCAATTCTTACTTCGGTCAATACAACGATCAGATAAATAAGGAGAACGCAAGAATTTCAGGAGTTGACTATGCTGACATTCGAAAAGACATCGAAGAGAACATAGACATATTCTCAGTAAACAACCCTCTCAGGCTATTCAGTAGCAACAAGTACTTCCTACCATCTTTGTCAACTACAGGAGACCAATTTAGGATGATTACCAAGATTGAGTCATACGTTACCTTGCTGTCTAGCGGAATAACGACAGCTATTGCTGTTGCCAATAACGAGTGTGAGGACTCATCTGCTACGTTTTTAGAGGACGGTGTATCGGCTGGAGACGTTGTAGCTTTGACGGTGTTAGGAGTTGTCGAGTACGTTACGGTAATCAGCGTCACAGAGACCGTTATTACCACCACGGGGGTAGTCTGGTCTATAATTGGAACGGCTTACGCAGTTTATAGAACAAGTAGGAAAGAGGCCGAGCGCGTGTCAAACTCTAGGATACATCTTCTAACAAGCTTTAACTTCATAGGTCCAAAGACAACTCAGCCAGCTTATACCCAAGAAGGAGAGTTGGCTGTTATGTACCCAGAGGAGATAAACACAGTAGGGCGAGTAAGGGCTCAGTACATTAGGTATCCCAAAGACCCCAAGTGGACATTCATTGAGCTTACAAGTGGCGAGCCTGTGTTTGACCAATCCCCAAGTGACTATATGGACTTCGAGCTACCTGTATCAGCAGAGATGATTCTAGTCTCTATTGTTCTCCAATATGCTGGGATGTCTATAAGAGAAATAACTGCTGTTCAGTTTGGTCAAGCGAAAGAACAATCTGAAGATATTCAAGTAAAGAAATAAGAAATGGCATATCTGTCTCAATATCAGTACTACAACAATGCAGGACAGGCTCCTGCTGATATCAATTGGGGTTCTTATCAGTACTTATCGCTGTATGAGGTGGTAAATAACTTCATACTGATATACACGGGAAATCATAGTTTGGTCAATAATGAAGAGAGGTACAAGATACTTTTCCATGCAAAAAGGGCTATACAAGAGTTGAACTACGATGCTTTTAAGGAGATAAAGGCATTGGAGCTAGAGGTAGATGCTAAACTAAAGTTCATCTTACCATCGGATTACGTAAATTGGGTTAGGATTTCTGTAAACAGAGATGGGTTACTGTACCCTTTAAGCGAGAACAATCAAGCAATGACAAGCAAGGCTTACTTGCAGGATAGTGACTATGACATATTATTTGACGAGGACGGGAACGCCTTGTCTCCAGAATTTTCGTCTCTTGACATAAAGAGAATACTAGGTGAGGAAAAGACCATATACTTGAACAAGAACTCTCAGTATAGTGGGCAAATGGGTCATTGTTGCGATGGCAATTGGTATTTTAGCTACCAAATGGGGGCTAGATTTGGGCTAAATACAGCCACGGCTAATGCAAACCCCACGTTTCAAATTGACAAAAAATCTGGTGTAATCAACTTCAGCTCTGGAGTGACGGGGGAACTGGTGGTATTAGAGTACGTATCAGATGGCATGGAGAACGGTAACGACAACCTCGTTAGTGTCAATAAGCTATTTGAAGATTATATTTATGCAGACATAGAGTTTGCTCTACTTAGCTCCAAACTAGGAGTACAGGAGTACGTGGTCAATAGAGCGAGAAAAAGGAGGACAGCCCTTCTTAGGAACGCTAAAATCAGGATAGGTAACATACACCCATCGAGACTTCTTATGTCTATGAGAGGTCAAGATAAATGGATAAAGTAATATGGCGAACCTGACTAGGAATTTTATGAGTGGTCGGATGAATAAGGTGATTGACAAGCGCCTTATCAAAGATGGTGAGTATATAGACGCTCTAAATATCCGTATGGGTTCCACTGAGAACGATGAGGTAGGTGTTGTAACTAATACGATGGGCAATATAAAGCTCACGCAAATCTCTTTTGATGGAGCAGCATTAAGCGAGGATGCCAAGTGCATAGGCGCTCTTGATGACGGTTCCTTTGAGACTATATACTGGGCCATTAACGACCCTTCCTTTGCCACTAGCCCAACGGGAAAACTAGACATGGTGGTATCCTTTAATGTCTTAACGAGCGTTACCACCTATCACTTGGTTAGTATGTGGGATGGTGTAGGAGTTGCAGCCGATGGCAATACAACCTTAAACTTTGACCAATCTTTTTTAATCACTGGATTCAACAAGGTAGAGGACTTGATTTTCTTTACAGACAACCTAAATCAGCCTAGAGAACTGAATGCAAGGAGGTCATATCCCGTCCCCATTGCTGGCTTAGATGGGTTTTTAGAGCAGGACATACTTGTCATTAAAAGACCTCCATTAGCAGCACCATCTATATTGCCTTTAGCTGTTGGTGATCAGAGCGAGTTTCTGGAGGAAAGGTTTATCTGTTTTGCTTATAGATATCGATACAAGGATGATGAATACTCAGCGACATCTCAATGGACAGCTCCATCCTTTTTGCCAAATGGATTTACCTTTAGCATAAGCAGTCAGCTTAATGAGGGAATGGTCAATAGTACTAACTCTGTACAGGTTACGTTCAACTCTGGCCCTGCGTCAGTAATTGGAATTGACTTACTGTTTAAAGAAATGAGCAGCTCCATCATTAAAGTGATTGAGAAGCTAGACAAGGCTAATCTTGGGTACGCCAACGACACAGAGTATAACTACAACTTTACCAACAGCAAGATTTTTACAATACTTCCAGAGGCAGAGATTCTCAGGCTGTATGACAGCGTACCACTTCAGTCCAAGGCACAGACCATAATAGGCAATAGGTTAATGTATGGAAACTACGTAGAAGGAGGAGACCTATCTGACCTAAATGGATACCCTACGAAGTTTGAGTTTATAGCTAATCTTATTACAGAAGAGATAGGAGTCACCGACCTTCCAGACGACACGACTGACTCTGGAGACTACACCATCTCTGTCCCCATAACGGTTGCAGACTCTATTGTTGAGTTTAACCTTTTGCCAGTTGCAAACAGGCTTATTGTTGGGTCTAGCATCACGTTGAGAATGGTACTTAGGCACTCTGAGTTCACATATAACGGATGGGAAGAGCCAGACACCACCACGGCAAATATCGAGGTCGTTCTTGTCTTTGTTCTTCAATCAGCATACGCTTCCGTACATGAGATGGCTACCAGTCAGGAGTTCATTGATAGGGTTGGTTCTTTGACGAACATACAAACGGTAGAGGATTCGTGCGATGGTATAACCTTGACGGATGTATTCAACTGCAAGATACCTTCATCATTAGGGTCTGTTCCTGATGTCTATTACAAGTACAAGAGTGGCATTGACGGGAACGATGAGCCTATAAGGATTATATCGAGTGACCTAGACTCAATGCTAAAGTTTCAATTGCCAGCAATGGCTTTTGTAGACGACATTATCACTCCTACAAAGACCATATACGAGTACTATAAAATATCATCAGCATCTGCGTTTTATCAAGAGATAGCTAGTCCAACAAGCCTACACAGCAATAGGGGTTACGAGGTGGGAATCTCCTATATGGATGAGTTCAAGCGAGCTTCTCCAGCTTTGGTGAGCCAAGACAATACCGTACATGTGCCGTGCGAGTACTCTGACAACAAGAACTCCATTCAAATATCTATCCCAACGTCACAGATAGCTCCTAGCTGGGCTACAAGCTATAAGTTCTTGATAAAGCCAGACAGGGAAGGTTACGAGACTATTTACTCAAATATATACTTCACAGACTCGGGCACAAACTTGACTTACTTTATGTTGGATGGGGAGAACTCATCTAAAGTAGAGAAGGACGATAGGCTGATTGTAAAGAGAGATACATCTGGGTCTAAGCAGTCATGTGTATATGCTACGGTATTGGACAAGTCATCATTATTAGCAGGGTCTATAGGGGGTGGCAACCCTACCATTAAAGGTGTCTACATGAAGGTCAATGCCTTTTCGTTCAATACTGTGCAAGAAAACAATGACATAAATGGGGGGTATAGATCTGCTATCTCCACCACCAGTGGGTATGAGGCTCAATTGAACTACCTTCTAAACATTGCAGATCCAGACAATCCAGGAATGTATATCGACACTCCTATTCCAGCAGGAACAGAGCTTCATTTTGAGGTAAGAATGATTAGGAAGGGTCCAAATGGAGGTAATCATTCGTGCAATAAGATAGAGTATAAATACGCAAAAAGGTTCGTATGCTCTCAAGATTACGAGAACATAGAGGATTGGTTCTATGGTGACAATTTTGGGCTAACTGTGAACGATGGAACTTGGAGCGTTGGAAACAACGAAGCTGTGCCTGTGAATGAATGGAATAGCGACATGGCAGTAAGTGCAACTCCCGTTACGGCCGGAGGTCTTTACACATGGAGGCTATGGAGAAAAACCACTAACAATGCCTTTTACTTGATGATAGAAGGAGGCAGTGCTTGCGGGTCTAGTGACAATAGACAGGCTAAAGTGGAGGCCACTATCAATATTTACATGGCTGGCTCTGTTTGTGTGTTTGAGACTCAGCCCTTAGACTCCGCCCCAGATATATGGTACGAAAGCGACCAGAACTTTGAGATAAATAGCTTAGGCGAACACATGGGAAATGTTCAGAACCAGAACATATTTGCCAATACACCAGCTATTATCGACACAAGTTTCTTTAACTGTTGGTCTTTTGGCAATGGGGTAGAGAGCTATAAGATTAGGGACTCCATAATAGGGAAGCCTATTACCCTTGGCAACAGGGTTACGTCAACTCAAGATAGAGAATATCAAAGGACGCGTAGGTTTGCTGATATTTCTTACAGCGGGATTTATAACGAGGAATCAAACGTCAATAAGCTCAACGAGTTTAATGCTGGACTAATCAACTATAAGAATCTTGAGATATCCTTCGGTCCTGTGCAGAGAATGGACTCAAGGGGGGATGACCTATTCGTAGGTCAAGAGGACAAGCTGTCGTATGTACTAACTGGAAAAGACTTATTATCAGACTTGGGTGCTGGAAACTTGCTCACGGCTGTTCCAGATGTTCTAGGTAAGCAAATGCCTAGGATAGAGAACTACGGAATGAGCAATAACCCTGAGAGCTACGTAAGTTGGGGGATGGATAGGTTTATGACCGATGCAAAACGAGGCGCTGTCCTTCAGCTCAAAGGCACGGGTCAATCGGGACAATCAGACCAATTGGCTATAGTCTCCAATCTAGGGATGAGGACATGGTTTAGGGACTTATTCAATGAGTCGTTCACTACTCAGAAGCTAGGTGGATTCGACCCATATATGGGTGAGTATGTTTTAAGCACCAATAATATCCTTTTACCATCAGACGATGAGTGTGTGAAGTGTGGTATTATAGCGACATTCACAATAACCCCGTCAAACCCCATATCATTTTGCTCCAATCTAGGCGAACTTGTCGGTGAGGTTCAGTTGAGGTGGAGAATAATATCTACTGATGGCGACATAACGATTACATCTACCTATAATGGAGTTGACGTAAATGCTGGACCCACTCCCTTCTCTGGATTCCTCTTATTCGACAAAGACAGCGTAGCAATTTCGGATTGCGAGACTGTTATAACAGGCACAGGCACGACTGTAGTTCAAGTGGTAGTGGGATGCCCACAGGCTCAGATTATAACAATTGTTGAGATATGCGTAAGCAGCTTGGAAGATGAAGGAAGGTTTATCCATAATGAGTATAGATGGCAAGATGGGCAGTTCCTCTCTCCGTTGCACTCTAGCATTGTTGAAATGCAAGGAGGAGAGTCCTTGTCTATTGTTTCTCTTTACAATCAAATAACTGGACCTCAAGGGGCTGGTGTTATACCTTCAAATTCAGCAAATGTCAGGATGTTTTACAACAGATTTGGCTTTGATGACTTCACGTTTAATGAGACGGCAAACAGGTTTATGTACTACAGGTCTAACGACTTGTACGGGCCTACCGATGTAGACATCGTCACCTTGCTTGGCTTGGCTACAGAAGCTGCACCCTTAGTATCTACCGCTGCTCCTTTATTGTACTACGCAGATTTTCCTATGCCGATGACAGAAGAAGAGTACCTCTATCTTATATGGGACTATAGAAAACCCGTTTTGGCTCCAGCGTTTAATATGAGCATAGAGACACAAGAGGACGGAGCCTTGTTTACCCTTCCTCTAAAAAACACCGATCAATTGTATGATTTTGTAGTTGAATGGGGAGACGGCCAAAGTGACTCCATAACCGCATTTGGTCAAGCAGAATCTACCCATGAGTACGTAAATTTTGGAACATACATTATTCGTATTACAGGAACGTTTAGGGGAATAGCCTTTGCAAACTCTTCCTCTGCTAGTATGGCTAAGAACCTAAAAAATTGGGGAGTACTAGAGGCTGGCGTATCTCTTGCTAATGCTTTTGCTGGTTGCGAAAACCTAGTTATTACTGCTTTAGATGGCTTTGACACTACTGGAGTAACCAATATGACCAGTATGTTCTATGGATGCAGTGTCTTGAACAACGTAGATGGCATAGAGGATTGGGACACAAGTGTGGTCACACTGTTCGGATTTACGTTTTCAGGATGTAGGCTTTTCAATCAAGATATAGGAGGATGGGATACAAGTTCTGCCGTTACAATGTCGTATATGTTCTATAGGTGCGACATCTTCAATCAGTCCCTTAATGACTGGGATATCCCTAATGTTGTATATGTAGATCAGATGTTCAGGTATTGCTTGGCGTTAAATCAGCCTTTTGACAATTGGAATGCTTATTCAAACAACTTCAATAGCTTACAACATACATTCTCAGGTTGTGAGTCATTTAACCAAGATCTCTCTGGATGGTTGAACGGGCCTAACTCATGTACAAGCATGTACTTCACGTTCTATAATTGCAGCGTGTTCACGAGTGCGCTGAACGATTGGGACACGTCTGGAGTTACCGATATGAGCGGCACGTTCTATCTAGCTTTGGTGTTCAATAGCCCTCTTGAAAATTGGGACGTGTCAAACGTGACATCTATGAGTCAAATGTTCTTTAATGCTCAACTGTTCAATCAGCCTATAGCTCTATGGGACACTTCATTGGTTCAAAACATGAGTCAAATGTTTAGACAAGCGTCTGCATTCAATCAGGAGCTTAATAGCGTAGGTCTTAATAATTGGGTGACAATCGCCTGTACGTCAACGGCATATATGTTCTCTTTAGCTGTCGCTTTCAATCAGGACATATCCGATTGGAATACCAGTCTAATAACTAACACATCGTACATGTTTGACAACGCAACAGCCTTTGACTACGAGCTTCCAACAGTGGGGTCTTCTTGGGATGTCAGTGCTGTTGTTTACATGATTAGAATGTTTGGTGGAACAAGCTGGAACCATCCACTAACAGACTGGGTAACAACGTCTCTAAGATATACGAGTCAAATGTTTATTCAGAACAGTGTATTCAATCAGTCTGTCAATCACCTTATATTTGATTCAGCGGCTGGCATTGTTGAAATAGTTCAAATGTTCTATTTAGCGACATCGTTTAATAACGGAGACGCTGGAAATACAGCAACAGCACCTATAACTTCTTGGGACTTATCTTCAGTTCAAAACATGAGCGAATTATTTCTAGGATGCTCTAAGTTTAATCAAGACCTAAGTTCGCTAGATGTCTCTTCAGTTCAGAACATGTATGGAGTATTTGCTAATTGTGTTTTGTATAAGAACGGAGGAGCTTCTTTATCTCCTTGGACAATAACTAATGTGTTAGACTTTACGAATTTCTTATCTGGATGTGTCTTGGACACGGTGGACTATGATGCGATGCTTGTAAGCTTCGCTGGTCAATCTGTTCAGCCTAGTGTTACCTTTAACGGAGGATTGTCTGAATACACGGACTCCCCAGCCGCAGCAGGAGTAGCAAGAGCTTCTCTTATTGCGGATGATTTATGGAATATAACTGACGGTGGACCTGTATAATGGCTGAACAAACTCTTACATATTCCGAGGACGCAGAGGGCTTCCCATCATTCTACTCTTTCATTCCAGACTGGATGATTGGGATGAATAACTACTTCTACACGTTTAAGAACGGGGAGATGTACAGACATAACGTAAATCCAATCAGGAACAACTTTTATGACGAGCAGTTCACTTCAAAAATAAAGAGCGTTTTCAATAACCAACCAGCAGAGAACAAGCAATTCAAGACCTTAAACTTAGAAGGCAATTCTCCTTGGGATGCGCTAATGGTCACTGACATTCAGGACTCAGGGTTTATGGAGGCTAATTGGTTCGACAAGAAGGAAGAGAGTTGGTATGCTTTTGTTAGAAACAGCGGTACAGTCCCATTATCTCCTAGCGATTATCCACTGAGGTCTTTGAATGGCATAGGAAGAAGTTCGTTAGTTACCACTGACGTATCATCAGCTATTATAGACTTTCCTATAGCTACGTCTATAGGCAGCATATTGAGCCTAGGAGACATGTTTTACTTCTCACCACCTCCATACGACACTCCTGTATTGGCTGGTCAGGTAACTGCCGTGAACGTAAATATAGTAGCTGGAATAAACAATATTGTGATAGACACGTCTATACCATCTACAACACCAATCCCTATAAATGATGCGTTCTACATGTACGTAAAGAACGCTGTATCTGAGTCTCATGGGGTGCTTGGTCACTACTGCATATTTGACATTGAGAACTTTTCTACCGAGGAAGTTGAACTGTTTTTAGTGGAGACTGAGGTAATAAAAAGCTATCCTTGAATTATCTACCTTTATACTCAACATGGGAATACTAGGTATCTTCAAGAAAAAACAATCGGATATTTCCGATATACTGTGGGGAATCCACGGGGACAGGGGTATTTTATGGGAGTCAATTGCTGAATTTAAGGACGCTATATGCAAGGTGGATGGTGCGTTGATGCACCACACGCCTGAGATGGAAAGCGTATTCCCACTAGAGCATCACATCAAGGATGGCCTTTACACTAGACAAGTAAAGATGCCGAAAGGATCTCTTGTTGTGTCCTTTATCCATAAAACGAACCACCCATCCTTTTTTATGTCTGGAGAGATGTCTATCCTTGAGGATAACGGAAACGTAAAAAGAATAACTGCGCCAATGGTGGTTCAAACGTCTATGGGAACGCAGAGAGTGGCTTATATGCACGAGGATTGCGTATGGTCTTGTGTGTACAAAACAGACAAGAACACCGTAGAGGAAGCAGAAAAAGAGATATACACTGAGGACTATCGGGATTTACCTGCGATGGTCATCGAAAAACAAATGAATACATGTCTGGACTCGTAACAGGAATCGTTGCCGTTGGAATTGCAGCTGGGAGTACGGCCGCATCTTTTATACAGGCTGGTAAGCAGAAGAAGGCGCAAGCAAAGGCTGACAGAGCGGCAGCAGAAGCTATTGACGAGGCAAAGAGAAGACTCTCGGTAAACTTCCTTGACGCTATGTCTATCAAAAAAGAGCCGTATGAGCTTATGAGAGAGTCGCTATTATCTCAGGGCGCTCAAATCACAGAAGCCGCTAAAGAAAGCGAGCGAGGGTCTGCTGCTGCTGCTGGACGCATCTATGCTGCTCAGACAAAAGCTCAAGAGGGAGTGAGGTCGTCTATGGCTACGGAGTTGAACACTATAGAGAACGCTCAACTTGCAGAAGATGGTAGGCTTAGGGACGAGATGGTTACCCTCAATAAAGCGGAGGCATCTGGGGCGCAGATTGCGTCAGCCCAAGCTCAGAACGCATCGAACGCAGCAACGTCTCAAGGGATACAGGGCATAGCGAATACGGCTCAGGCCGCTACAAACTTAATCCCGTTGTATGGAAAAAATAAAGTAATTGACGAAAAAACTACTGTTCAAGTAAGGCCGCCCACTACACCAGATGTATTTGGGAACGCTATAAACGTGCCTTATTATGATCAGAGTCAATATTCATGGAATGACCAGAATAAAACACAGTTTTCTCAAAACTACTTACCTCCGTCAATGCAAATTGACCCTTTTGCTATAAAATAATCCCCATCAACACAACAAAATGGCTGGAACATACTATGACTGGAAAGAAAGGGATAATACCAAGATAATCGATTGGTCTAAGGTCGGGTCTGACTTTACTAAAATGCTCAATGACGAGTCAGATAACCGTCAGAAGAAGAAAGACACTCTTGATGAACTTTCTACAGAGTATATAAAAAAGTCAATGGACAACCCTCAAGGGGACTCCGATAACCTGAATATATGGGCGCAAGACTTTGGGTCAGACGCATCAGAATTTATGCTTGACTTAAACAAGCAACTGAAGGCTGGAAAGATTCACCCTAGAGAGTACACTAAGTCCGTGCAACGAATTTCTGATGGAACAGACTCTCTCTTCCTTATGCTCAAGGAATATCAGACAATGGCTGGAAAGCACAGAGAGAGAATAGATAAAGGTGAGTCTGCCGCTCTTGAGTTGTATTCTCAAATGGAGATTGAGAAATTTGGAAACTTCTCTGAGTCTAAGGCGATAATCGCACCAGACGGAGGTTTGTCCGTGGGTTTCTACAAGAAGGACGACCAAGGAAACATTGTTATTGACGGTGGCCCAAATAAGGTTTTAGGTGTCAACAATATGAGAATGGGCGTAAATTCGCTCTATGACAGTTTTAAGGAGAAGCAGAACATCCAAGAGTTTGTAACCTCATTAGGAGACAACGAGGTGGTGATAAGGGACAAGAAAGGGTCTCTAGTGGAATGGAAGACGATTACCGATGCCACGTTAAGAGAGGCAGTAAGTGATGGGTCTATAGATGCGTCTGAGATAGAAAAGCTAACTATGTTCAATAAGTTATTTGACGCTCACTTTGAAACGGTATCATCCAATCCAATAAACGTATCTGAGATTCTTATGAAGACCATGAGTTCAGAGGAGTATGACTTTACCCATGACCCAAATAACAAAGACCCTAAATTGATTCTCTTAAAGGTGGAGAATGGAAGAAATGTCCCCATGCCAACCAAAGAACAGGTTGATATAGCCAGAGAGACAATGAGGACTATTGCCATAGGTGCTGTAGATAGGAAGGTTAAGATAGAGCGTATGGACATATACCATCGTGAGGAAGAGTGGGCTGCAAATAGAAAAGATAAGAAAAAGAATGTGTCCAATGACGTTTCTATGCTTTCAAGTCTATACAGAGCAAGTACACAAGGGTCGGTTGACTCTGCTGTCACTTATTTCGGTACAAAAGATGGCAGCGTTTCTTTTGAAAGAACGTCAGACAATAGTGTGCTAATAAATTCAACTAAGGGAACATGGGCTATTGACTTCACACAGATGAATGAGAGCGAATTTATAAGGTCAATAGGTGGATTACTAGGTTCTGGCACTGTTGGCGAAATAGACAATGCAATAAAAAGCGGAGGATACGGAAGTGGGGGGATGGGAAGTATTGGTGCTGTCTCTAATAACACAAAGCCCCCTGCGTCCAATGTCACTCCCCTTACGTCAGACCAAATAGCGGACAATTTAAGGACTGATAATCAAGCCTTTGAGGAGCTATACAAATCGACATTTCCATCAGACACAAAGGGATGGACAAAAGACAACTACGCTAGTGCGCTTGAGGCTGTTCAAATAACTAATGATGCCTATACGATTGTAGACAATGGGAATAAAGGATTTGACATAACTCTATCTGGCGGAAAAAAAATAAACTCATTATCGGCGGGTTTTGGTGTTAGTTTAAGAAATGAGGCCAAGAATTACAAGAAGAGACAAGGAGGTGCTAAAAGTTTTAATAAATCTAAGGAATGAACGAAGAAGCAATACAACACGCATATAAGCTTTTTCAAGCTGACGGATACGAGGACTCTATTGATGACTTTAAGCTTTTAATGTCTTCTAATAATGAGGCTGTAGACGCTGCTTATGGACTATTCCAAAAGGACGGATACGAGGACTCTATTGATGACTTTAAGAATATGGTCGTTGTAAAAAAAAAAAATTCCGAATCAGTTTTGGAGGAAAGTCCAGAAATTGTTTCTACGGAATCTCCTATCGCTCCAGAAAAGGCTATATCCACGCAATCGGATACCAATCCCGAATTACCAAATCTTCCCTTTGGCGAAATAACACCTGATTTATTATCTGGAACAGAGGAAGATGTCGTTCCTAGTCTCAACAAACTTTATGGGGGTGAATTTACATTTGAGGAAGCAGGGGCAGGGTTGGACCAAGTACTCGTTAAAAGCATAACCACAAAGGATAAAAAGATATTCGACATGGGATTTGCAGCTCCAAGAGATGCTGCTGCTCGTGACATGCGTACATGGATGGATGTCAACTCAAGGCAGCGTAGCTCTGAATTCAGACAGTCAGCTATAAATTCACTGAATGAAGAGTCTAAATCTCTTCTTAAAGAGAGGGAAATGCTGACCTCTTTAGCCAATAGTGGACTACTTACAGAAGGAGACACTAGGGTTGATGCTTATAACGAAAAGCATAAAGACATCATAGCTAGGGGAGAGAAAATAGCATCCGAGCAGATAGATGGCACAATCAAAGAAACTAAGTTTTTTTCTGGAGATGAACTCATGTATCCGAATATTACACATTGGTCAGTCTTAAAATCACATATAGGAGAAATGTTGTCTTATATGGACAGCTTTACCGAGAACTATAAAACGATTCCTGATTTTGGAGACTTTATAGACGGAATGGCTGGAGCAGTGGCAGGTGGCAGTTATCAAGGAACTCTTGCTACTCTGGGGAACAAGTATCTCCTAGAACGGAAGAACATATCTGATAAGGATCTCCAAAAAATGATTGACACCAACACCGCCCTAGAGAATCTTCCTAGGTCGAGAGAAGCCCAACAGTACGATAAGGATTACGATGGTATAATTGACAGTGGTGGCAGTCACCTTGAGGCTTGGTTGGTGTCTATGGCAAATAACCCACAAGCAGCAGCAGAAATATCTTTAAGTTCTTTCGTGGCTATGCTTAACAAGTCATCTGCAAAGACAGCAGCGGGAGTTGTTTCCGCAGCGGGAATAGGAGGAGCCCTAACAGGTTTGGCAGGAGGGCCGCTTGCTCCTGTTACATCAACAGGATTAGGAATATCAACAGCAGTAGCATCCATACCCTATGCTACGGCAGCAGCAGGTATGGCCGTAGAGACGGGGATATCTATGTCGGAAGGCATAAGCGATGTTGCTAAAGCCAAGGGGATAGAAGGCGCTCTTACCTTGGAATCAATGAGGGCAGCTATGAATGACGAGGGTGCAATGAACGAGGTGAGGAATATAGCTCTTGGTCGTGGGGCAACCATTGGTGTAGTAGACTTCATTTTCTCCAAGATAGGAATGAAAGTCGGCAAAAAGGTATTTGGAAAAACTGGTTCAAGACTCGTACAACTAGCAGCCACTACGCCCATTGAAGCAATAGGAGGAGGTACAGGAGAGGCTCTAGCTCAGGTTGCTACAATAGGCGAAATTGATTGGAAGGAGGTTACAGGAGAGATGATGGGAGAGTTCCCAATGGCAGCAGTAACAGTGGGGACCACGATGCTAACACCCCAAGGTTTGTATAAGATAAATGGGGAGTATGTAGATAAAAAAGATTTTATTAGCGTAATAACCACATCCACCTTGGACCAGCTTACAGATATGAAGCTTGACATCAAGGATGATGTAAAAATGGGGGAAAGGCTACAGGGCATTGTAGTAAAGGCTCAATTAAAGAATGACATCAAAAAAGCCGACCCAAGCCTAACTGACGAACAGGTAAGTAAGGTGGCTGATTTACAAGCAGAGATTAACGGACTAAGTGGGAATGAGACAGAGGTGGCTAAGAAGAAGATAAGAAATCTGAAGGCTCAGATTAGTGCTATTCAAGTTCCGACTGCCGACATTAACACAGATGAAGTAGTAGCCCCCT
>Ga0209702_10003724_pt1 | contig 23523 bp, 26 predicted proteins | sample FRY01_FD_187210 | JGI IMG/M metagenome (GOLD analysis project Ga0209702, IMG submission 187210) | Freshwater microbial communities from Lake Fryxell liftoff mats and glacier meltwater in Antarctica - FRY-01 (SPAdes) (version 2) | ecosystem: Environmental > Aquatic > Freshwater > Ice > Glacier... | reverse complement strand
AGCGCGCATTCTGTTTGGCTGAGCGCTTGGCGATGTCGATGCCTTGATCGCGAATGGCTGCCTGGAGGAAGGCGTCATCGAGCTTGGATTCGCTCAGGCTGCGGTCGATGCGCACCATGAGATCGCGCTGTTCGCGGTAATCCAGCGGGCCATAAACCGTAGGAAGTGCTGGACGCAAGGCGGGCTGAAAGGCAATGATGGTGGACATTCGTGACTGGGTTGTTGCTCGATACTTCGATCATAGACCACGAATTTGGGGCATGAAGCGCTTTTAGTGTCTTCATGCCTCACTCATTTTTACCCTCAATCCCAGGTGGTTGCGGCTTTCCAGGCCATTGGGACAGACTCTAAATCAGCAACTGTGGCTCATACCGTGGGCACCACTCCAAACCGACTGGGCGGTGCCGGAACCATCATTCCTCGGCAGGAACAGGCTGAGGGGCCGTGTCACGCTGTGGAGCGGTAGCGAAGATGAAGCGATGGATGCCGGGGAGGTCGGGGGCGGTGGTGGCGGTTTGGTAGCCGAGCGCGGTGGCACGGGTGGCGACGGGTGCTCCTTGATCGTGGCCGACTTCGAGGGCGATGAGGGCACCGGTGTTGAGATGGGGCAAGGCTTCGGTGAGGAAGCGTTCGACGATGCGGAGGCCGTCGGGGCCGCCGTCGAGGGCGAGGACGGGATCGCGCTGGACCTCGGGGCTGAGCGATTTGATCTCCGCGCTGGGGATGTAAGGCAGATTGGCAACGATGAGATCGAAGGTGCCGGTGATTTTTTCGAAGAGGTCGCTGCGGAGGAGCTTGGCGTTCACGTTGAGACGCGAGGCGTTGAGGCGGGCGAGGTCGAGGGCGTCCTCGCTGATGTCGGCGAGGATGACTTCGCTGAGGGGCCAGGCTTTGGCGAGGCTGAGGCCGATGCAGCCGGAGCCGGTGGCCATGTCGAGCACGCGGACAGGCGGGGTGCTGAATTTTTTGAGGGTGAGTTCGACGAGGGTCTCAGTCTCGGGGCGTGGGATGAGAGCGCGGTGGTCGCTGATGATTTCGTGACCGCAGAATTCGACGCTGCCGAGGAGGTGCTGCAAGGGTTCGCCTTCGCCACGACGGCGGAGGAGTTCGCGGAGGGTGATCAAACTGGCCTCGGGGACGGTTTCGTTGAAGCGGAGGTAGAGATCGAGTCGGCGGCAACCAAGGACGTGCGCGAGGAGGTGCTCCATGTTGAGCCGGGCTTCCTCGATTTTACGTTTCTCCAGGTAGGCGGTGCCGGACTGGAGGATTTCGAGGAGGGGCTTCATGGAGAAAATGACGAATGACGAATGCGGAATGACGAATGGACTGAGACCGGAGTTTTTGAACCACTCATCGGCACTAATGTGGCACTGATGTCGTGATCAAGCCGGATTCGGTGATGATTTGATGGACGCGCTGGTCGTGGGACTCGGTGGGGAGGTGATCCACGAGCTGAAGGTCGAAGGCGATGGCGAGGCGTTGGGCGCGGCAGTTGGGATGCGCGAGGAGGCGGTCGTAGTAACCGCCGCCGCGGCCGAGGCGTGCGCCATCACGGGTGAAGGAGAGGCCGGGAACGAGAATGAGGTCGAGTGAACCAATAGGGATGAGTGGGCAGTGCGACTTGGGCTCCCAGACGTTCATCTGGCCGCGCTGGAGGTCGGCCAGAGTGCGGACTTGGCGGGGTTGCAATTCGCCGTCGGCGATTTGGAAAAAACAGGCGCAGGCACCTTGTGCCTTGAGGGCGGGCAGGAGATGCGGGAGGAGGTTGGGCTCGTTTTTGAGACCGCCAAAGAGAGCGAGAGTGAGCTTTCCCGGACGGGATTCGAGGTGATGCAGGAGGTGCGCGGCGATTTGGGCGCTGGCGGCCTTGCGCGTGGTATCGTCCAGGGTGCGGAGACGTTCGCGCATGTGCTGGCGGAGCGTGGGTTTGTCGTGCATGGCGCTTCAATGAAGCGGACAAGAGTGTCCGCGCTCCCTTCTCAAAGGAGTTCAGGTTTTTGCAGTAGCTCGGCGACGCGTTTGAGGAGGCGGCCGGCACCGCCGCCGTCGAGGACGCGGTGGTCGAAGCTGAGGGTGAGTTCGGCTTCGGTGACGGGGATGAATTGCTTCACTTCTTCGCTCCAATGCGGCACTTTGCTGCCGGCACCGAGGCCGAGAACGAGATTCTGCTCGGGCAGCGGAATGGGAGTGGCCCAAACGATGCCGAAGGTGCCAAAGTTGGTGACGGTGGCGATGCCGGGGCGGTTCACATCATTCGGCAAGCGGCGGGCACGGGCCTGCTCGACGAGCTTGTTGTAAGTGGGCACCAGTTTGACGAGCGGGGTCTTTTCAACTTCGCGCAAGGTGGGGACCATGACGCCGTCGTCCACTTCGACGGCGAAGCCGATGTCGATGGCGAGCGGATGCACGATGCGGTTGCCGATGAGGCGGCCGGCGAAGGCGGTGTTTTCCGCGAGGGCCAAGGCGAGGGCGCGAATGACGTAGAGCGCGGGGCCGGGCTTGGGATCAGTCTTTTTGCGATGCGCAAGCATGGCATCAAGCATGATGGGACTGCCCACAGTGGCGAGCGGGCGTGCCCAACTGCGGCGCATGGAGTCGGCGACGGCGATGCGCATGGGCGAGGCGGGCGTCATGCGATGCTGCTCCAGGGCGCGGAGGAATGCCTCGAAATCCTCAACGGTGACACGGCCACCCGCGCCGGTGCCGGGGACGCCGGAGAGGTCGGCGGCGTTCAGCCCTAGCTCGAGCATGCGGGCGCGCATGCGCGGGGAAATGTAGCTGGCACCGGTGGCTCCGGCGGGAACAGGCAGGCCGCCGACGACGGGCTCGACGGTGGGCTGGCGGGTGGAGATGACGTCGTTGTCACTGATCTGAAAGTGGAGGTTTTCGACAACGTCGGAAGAGCCGCGTGACTGCTGGGCCTGGGCGGCAGGTTTGCCGTCCTCACTGAAGCCGATGGATTTGGCGGCGGCGACGGTAATTTCAAAGGCGGCGAGCGTGGCCCCCACGGCATAACTGGTCTGCGTGGTGGCGACGATTTGACCCATGATCCCGGCACAGGGCGCGGTGACGGCCATGGCAGCTTTGTTGGTCTCCACCTCAAAGAGATCGCTGCCTGCATCGACCTTCTGCCCAGGCTCGATCAGGATGCGCAGGATGGTGGCTTCGGCGATGGATTCGCCAAGCTGGGGCATCAGGATGGGGATGGTAGGCATGGTAGCGGACTAGATGCTGGATTTAATAGCGCAGCAGTTGGCGGAGCGCGGCGGCGATGGTGCTGACGGTGGGGCGATGCGCTTTCCAGAGATTGGGATGATACGGGATCGGCGTGTCCTTGGAGTTCAAGCGCAGCGGCGGGGCATCAAGCAGATGGAAGCCCTCACTGCTGATGCGGGCGATGATTTCTGCGGTGACGCCACCCCAGGGGAAGGCTTCGCCGAGAGCGAGCAGACGGCCAGTGCGGGCGACGGAGGCGAGGATGGTGTCGGTATCCATGGGCTTCACGGAGCGGAGATCGACGACCTCGATTTGATAACCGTCGAGCTGCAACTCCTCAGCGGCGCGCAGGGCCTCATGCACCATGGCGCTGTAAGTAACTATGGTGGCGTGGCGGCCAGGCCGGGCGATGCGGGCTTTGCCAATGGGCAGGCCGCGTTCACCGATCTGATCGGCCTTGAGGTGGTAATAGAGAAACTTGTGCTCGCAGAAGACGACGGGGTCATTCAGCGCGACGCTGTCCAGCAGCATCCAGTAGGCGTCCTCCACGGTGGCAGGCGTGACAATGACGAGGCCGGGATAATGCGCGTAGATGGCCTCCATCGACTGGCTATGAAATGGGCCACTGCCGGCCGTGCCGCCCGAGGGTAGCCGGATGGTGATGGGGCACTGCACGTTCGTGCGCCAGTAGAGTGTGGCGGCCTGGTTGACGATCTGATTGAAGCCGACGGAGGAGAAATCGGCGAACTGCATCTCAATGATGGGCCGGGCACCTTCCACGGCGGCACCGACCGCCATGCCGACCATGGCGTCCTCGCTGATGGGAGCGTCAAAAACGCGGCCAGGGAACTCGCTGCTGAGGTTTTTCGTGGCCTTGAACGCCCCGCCGAAGGTGGCGATGTCCTGGCCGTAGAGAAAGACGGTGGGATCGTGGCGCAGTGCCTCATACTGCGCCTCACGAATGGCCTCCAGGTAGGTGATGCTCATGCCTCGTGCTGCCCCTCCACGAGATCTGCGCTGGATAGCGCATGCCAGTTTTCTTTGAAAGGGTCAGGCGTGGGTTCGTTGGACACTTTGGCGATGGTTTGATCGACGTTGCGGCGGATTTCCTCGTTCAGCTCACGCAGTTCGGTGGCATTCAGCCATCCATGGTCGCGGGCGAACTGCTCGGCGACGACGAGGCAGTCGCGCGCGGCGGAACCCCGGCGTGCTTTATCAGGAATGTAGGAGGCGTCATCGTGCTCACCATGGCCGGCCAGACGCAGCAACGAGCCGACGATCATCTGCGGACCGCCACCGGAACGCGCACGAGCGGCAGCAGCGCGGAAGGTCTTGAGACATGCGGCGAGATCGGTGGCGTCCACTGAGACACCGGCGACGCCGTAACCCACGGCACGATCCACCAAGTTCTCACAGGCGTACTGGCGCGCGATGGGCGTGGAGTAGGCGTATTGATTGTTCGCGACGCTGATGATGATGGGCAGCTTTTCTACCGCCGCCATGTTCAGTCCTTCATGAAAAGCACCGGTGGAAGTGCCGCCGTCGCCAATGCTGGTGGCACCGATGCTGTCCCGCAAAGTTCCCGCCAACCGTCGAGCAAACAAACCACCCGCCACGACCGACAGCAGCCCGCCCAGGTGGCTGATCATCGCCAACAGGCCCTCCTTCGGCCGCCCACGGTGGATGTTGCCATCACGCCCCCGCATCGGGCCGGTGACGGCTCCCAGATAGGTGCGCACGCAGTCGAGAATCGGCTCGCCATAGGCGATGCGGCCCGCCTGGTCGCGAATCAGCGGCCCATAGATGTCCTTGCCCTTCTGCAACTGCACCCCGAGCGCCGCGCTGAACGCTTCCTGGCCTTTGCCGAGGTAAACACCGCCCACGATGCGCCCGCCCGCGCGATAGAGCGAGCCCAGCTTTTCCTCCAGCACCCGGGCCAGCAGCATGTGCCGGTAGGTAAGCAGGAATTGGTCGCGGAAATCGGCCGTCAGGTCGGTTTCACAGCAGTTAGTCGTTTCAGCAAGTGACACGGAGGCTACTTGGTATCAAGCGCAGCAGGCTCGTCAACTTTGTCACCACCAGGAATCAGGCAAATTGATAGAATTTACCCTGCGAGTGGCACTCTAGCCGCTTCGTCGAATTGAAAAATTTTGAGAACAACCGTGACAAAAACGGGCACATGTGAATAATTTGTTTGAATTTATCATAACAGAATGGACATTTTATAAACACGTCTGAATTTTTTAGAATTCTATGGAATCGCTCATCGCCAGTGCAGCCACCGATCCTGCCTTCGCTGGATTTCAAGTCCAGAGCTATGGCAGCCTGCTGCTCCCGAGCTATCCGCTCCGTTTTGGCTTCCAAGTGGACATCGTTCCTGAAAACTGCCCGCGGAGCATCCTCTTCGGCCTCGCCAGCCGTGACCCCGTCAATGGCGGCCACGCCAAAACCGTGGGATTCGCCGTGCGGGTGGACCTCGACATGCGCGAGGTCTGGGATGTGCTGAACGACAGCGGTCTCGTCGGCTGGGTGGAGCACCCGGAAGGCCTGTCCGGCTTCACCGATGAAGAACCTCTGCTGCTGGGCTGGGAGATTGAATACCACGGCAAAGTGTTGATCCCCAAGCTGGTAGTCGCGGACCAACAGTGGCTTTATCCCGCCATCCAATGCCCGCACCCAGTCGTCATGGAGACCGTCATCGGCTGGGAAGGTGAATGGGAAAATGACCCCCGCAGTACCTTCCTGCATCCGGCGCTCTGGCGCGAGCAGGTGCATGTGCCCTCCACCCAAGAGCCCGAAGCCATCGCGGCCTAGCCAAGCTCTGGCTTGAATCTGTCGGCGTCCCCCGTTAAAAACAGGGCGCATGAAAAACACTGACAGTCGCATCCTCATCACCGGCGGAGCCGGATTCATCGGCAGCGCCCTCGTTTGGGAGCTGAACCGCCGGGGCTGCGAGAACATCGTCGTTTGCGACCGCCTCAGCACCGACGAGAAGTGGAAAAACCTCGTGCCGCTGAAGTTTGCCGATTACATCGACGGCAACGACTTGCTGGAGCGCGTCCTGACCACCCCCGCCAAGCTTGGCCGCTTCGACTTGGTCCTCCACCTCGGTGCCTGCTCCGCCACCACCGAGCGCGACGCGGATTACCTCATGCGGAACAACTACGAGTTCACCAAGCAGCTCTGCCAGTGGGCGCTCGCCAATCAAACGCGCTTTGTGTACGCCTCCTCCGCCGCCACCTATGGCGACGGCAGCCAGGGCATGGACGACCGCCTGCCCGACCTCCACGCCCTGCGCCCGCTGAACATGTACGGCTACTCGAAGCACCTCTTCGACCTCCACGCCAAGCGCGAAGGCTGGCTGCCGCAGATCGTCGGCCTCAAGTACTTCAACGTCTATGGCCCCAACGAGGACCACAAGGCCGAAATGCGCAGCCTCGTCCACAAAGCCTGCGGCCAGATCCTCAGCACCGGCAAAGTGCAGCTCTTCAAATCCCACCGCCCCGACTATAAAGACGGCGAGCAAATGCGCGACTTCCTCTACGTAAAGGACGCCATCCGCATGACCCTCCACCTCGCCGAAACCTCCAGCGTCGGCGGCCTCTTCAACCTCGGCTCCGGCAAGGCCCACACTTGGATCGAGCTCACCACCGCCATTTTCACCGCTCTTGGCAAAACGCCAAACATCGAGTTCATCGACATGCCCGAGCATTTGCAGTCGAAGTATCAATACTACACCTGCGCCGACATCGCCAACCTGCGCCAGTCCGGCTTCACCACCGAGATCACCCCACTCGCCGAAGCCGTCCGCGACTATGTGCAAGGCTATCTGGTGCCGGATCGGCGGCTCGGGGATGAACCGGCGTAAGGCGGGATTTGCAAAGCTGGCCGGTTCACGCTAAACACCCGGCCCCATGTCCGCCCCCACCAACCGTCTCGACGCCCGTTTTGCCCAGCTTCGCACCGCGCAGAAGAAGGCATTCGTGGCCTACGTCTGCGCCGGTGATCCCACGCTGGATGCCACGATTGACATCGTTTTGGCCCTGGAGCGTGCCGGTGTCGATGTCGTGGAGCTGGGCGTGCCGTTTTCCGATCCGCTGGCCGATGGCGTGGTCAATCAATTGGCCGCCGACCGGGCGCTGAAGGCCGGAGCCTCGACGCCGGGCGTGCTGGCGATGATCCAGAAGCTACGCACTCAATCACAGGTGCCGCTGGTGCTGTTCACCTACCTGAACCCCATCTACACCTACGGCTACGAGCAGTTTCATCACGATGCCGCCGCCGCCGGGGTGGACGGCATCCTCGTGCTCGATCTGCCACCGGATGAGGCGGCGCAAAACACCGAATTGAAGCCCACGCCGGAATTGCGACACATCCAGCTCATCGCCCCGACCTCGCCGCCCGAACGCATCGCCAGTATCGCGAAGTCGGCGGAAGGCTTTGTCTATTACGTCAGCCGCCTCGGCGTCACCGGCGCGCAGGCAGAGATCGCCACCGGCATCGCCGAGCAGGTCGCCCTCATCCAAGCCGCCACCGATGTACCCGTGTGCGTGGGTTTCGGCGTCTCGAATCCCGCCCAGGCCGCCGAAATCGCCAGCAAGGCCGATGGCGTCGTGGTCGGCAGTGCCATCGTCAAGCTCATCGAACAAAACGGCTCCAGCCCAGATTGCGCCGCGAAGGTAGAAGCATTTGTGAAGCCGCTGGTGGATGCCGTCCACGCCCTTTAATTTCCCCCTATGACTCTCTCCTTCACCAAAATGAACGGTGCCGGCAATGACTTCGTCATGCTGGATAATCGCGACCGCAGCCTCGCGCTGACCAAAGACCAGATCGAACAGCTCTGTGACCGCCATCGCGGGATCGGCGCGGACGGTCTGCTCTGCGTCGAGCCAGCCACCGAGGGTGGCGACTTCAAAATGCGCTACTACAACGCCGACGGCGGCGAGGCCGAGATGTGCGGCAATGGCGCACGCTGCTTTGGCCGCTTCGTCAATCATCTGCACGGCGACAAGCTCGTCAAAATCAACTTCGAGACCCTCGCCGGCATGATCTCCGCCGAATTCGAGGGCGAGCAGGTCCGCATCAACATGAGCGCCCCACACAATCTGAATCTCTCCCAACACTTGATCGTGGCTGGCGCGGGATTGACCGTTCACAGCATCAATACCGGCGTGCCGCATGCCGTCGTGTTTGTGGATGACCTGGAAACCGTCCCCGTGCGCGAGTGGGGTGCCGCCCTGCGCTATCACGAAGCCTTCCAGCCCAAAGGCACCAATGCCAACTTCGCCAAAGTGCTCGGCCCCGGCAGCATTTCGATCCGCACCTACGAACGCGGCGTCGAGGATGAAACCCTCGCCTGCGGCACCGGCATGGTCGCCTGCGCCCTGATTCACCACGAGCTCACCGGCACCCCCAGCCCCGTCAGCGTCCTCGTCAAAGGCGGTGACACGCTCCACGTCGGCTTTGAGGAGCCGAACCAGAGCGACTACACGAATGTGACGCTGTTTGGCCCGGCGGACTTTGTGTTCACCGGAAGTGTGAGTCTTTAAACGATCGAAGCATGCCGGAAATCAGCCGCTTTCTAGGGTTATCATCCGTATGCACTTCCGTGACCATGCGCCGCCGCACTTCCAGGCCCATTACGGCGGCTATGAAGTAGTGGTGGAACTCGAAAACGGCGGTGTGACTGGCAAGTTCCCGAAGCGTGCGCTCGCGGCAGTGCTGGAGTGGCACGCATTGAACAGCGGGCGAGCTGATCGAAAACTGGCGCAGGGCGGAAAACCGTGAAACATTGCATCCGGTCGCACCCCTCGAATAGCCATGCACTTTCTTCACATTCTCTCAGCTCGTCACGCAGGCGGCTATCGGCTAACCCTGGAGTTCAGCGACGGTAGCCTAGGTGAGGCTGACCTTGCCGCCGAACTCGACGGTGCCGTGTTTGAGCCGCTGCGGGACATTGACTTCTTCCAGCAGTTCCAAATCACCGGCTCCACTGTGGAATGGCCCAATGGAGCGGACTTCGCACCTGAGTTTTTGCACCAACTGGCTTCGGCCACGAAACCGTGCTTGCGTGACCTCTCATTCTGTCTGTTTCAATTCCCCGTTTTCAGTCCCACACAATCCTCTTTCTCCCACCGCTCCCATGTTCGCCGGAACCCACACCGCCATCGTCACCCCTTTTCGCAACGGCCAAATTGACGAGGCCGCGCTCAAATCGCTGATCGACTTCCAGTTCGACAACGGTGTGACCGGCATCGTCCCCTGCGGCACCACGGGAGAATCGCCCACACTCGATTACGACGAGCACGAGCGCGTTGTGAAGCTCAGCGTCGAATTCGCCCAAGGCCGTGGCGTCGTCATGGCTGGCACCGGATCAAACTCCACGCGTGAAGCCATCGAACTGACGCAAGAAGCCGAGGCCGCTGGTGCCACCGCATCCCTGCAAGTCGCTCCGTATTACAACAAGCCCACGCCCGAGGGCTTGTACCAGCATTTCAAGGCCATTGCCAACAACACCAAGCTGCCGCTCATGCTCTACAGCATTCCCGGCCGCTGCGGGATCGAGATCGGTCTCGATGTGCTCGTACGTCTCGCGGAAAACTGCCCGAACATCCGCTCCATCAAAGAAGCCGGTGGCAATCCAGAACGTGTCAGCCAGATGAAGCAGATTCTTCCGGCCGATTTCGAAATCATGTCCGGCGACGACGGCCTCACCCTGCCCTTCATGTCCGTCGGCGGTGTCGGCATCGTCAGCGTCGCGGCCAATCTCATTCCAAAGCCGATCAGCGAGATGGTGCAACTGGCCCTCAAAGGGGACTACACCAGTGCCTTGAAAATACACACGCGCTACTACCCGCTGTTCGCCGCCTTCCTGAAGCTTTCGACGAATCCAATTCCGATCAAGACCGCCATGGCCCTCGCGGGCCATTGCACCGATGAGTTGCGCCTACCGCTCGTCGGCATGGAACAGGCCAAGATCGACGAGCTGACCGCCACGCTGAAGCAGTTGGGGATCATCGGCTAGTCGCTGGACAGCGGGCGCTGCGTGCGCATGAGTGCCGCATGCCGATTCTTCGCATCATTTGCCTCCCGGTGCTGCTGGGACTGGCCGGTTGCACCTATCTCAAGGGCAAGACGGCCAATTGGCTGCTTTCCTCCAAAAAAGTGTCCACCAACAACCGCACAGGCGAGGCGAAGGTGGTCGGCGTGATCGAGCTGGTGAATCCCGAGCAGAATTATGTGCTCATCAACTGTGAGCAGCGCCTGAACATCCCAGCAGGCACGGAGATCGTCGCGCAAGGCATCGACGGCTCCAAGACGAAGCTCAAGGTGACGCCGGAACGGCAGGGCAACTACATCACCGCAGACATCCTGGAAGGAACACCGCAAATGCGCGATCTGGTGCTGTATCGGATCACGGCGGCCGATCTGCCCACGCCACCGCCGATGACCGCCACCCTTGGCGGAGCGCTGGTGCCCATGAAACCCGTCATGCAGGCAGACGTGATCCCGCCACTGGATGCACCATTCCAACCGCTGAACCAAACGCCGCCGCCAGCAGTCATTGCCACGCCGGTGCAGCCACGCCCACAACCGCCGCCTCCCGCGCCCGTGCCGGTGCCGACAGACGAACCTACGGCAGATCCCAGCAAGCTACTGCCTGTCATCCGATGATTTCTGAAAGCGCAGCGCTGGAGCGCATCCTGACGGCGGTAATGCCGCTGCCGCCCGTGGCAGAAACGTTGTTTGAGGCGCTGGACCGGTATGCGGCCCAGGATGTGCCCGCCACAGTGCCGATCCCGGCCTTTGATCAATCTTCGATGGACGGCTACGCACTCCGCGCCGCCGAAAGCACTGCCGGCCATTCCCTGCGCGTCCATGGTGCGCAGCCTGCGGGCTTGGATCGCGGTTTGCAGGTCGCACTCGGCTGTGCTGTGCGCATTTTCACCGGCGCACCGATTCCTGCCGGAGCCGATGCCGTGATCATGCAGGAAGATGTGCGGCGTGAGGGCGATCACATCGTCTGCGTGGAACCAGTGGTGCAAGGCGAGAACATCCGACGGGCTGGGGCGGACTTGTGCCAGGGCCAGTTCGTGCTGCGAATGGGCGAAAAGATCACCCCTGGACGCATGGCGACGCTTGCCTCCCAGGGACTCACCCAAGTGCAGGTGCATGCCGTGCCCCGCGTGGCGGTGCTGAGCACAGGTGACGAGCTGGTGCCTCCTGGTGCTGGCCCGCTGCAAGCTGGGCAGATTTACAACACCAACGGCCTCATGCTGCGCGGCCTGCTGGCACAGCTAGGCATTCAGCACAGCACGCAGGTGCATTGCCGCGACGATCTGGCTGCCACCCGCGACACGCTGCGCCAGTTGATGGATGAAAACGATGTCGTGCTGCTCAGCGGCGGCGTTTCCGTGGGCGATCACGATCAAATCAAGCCCGCGCTCAAGCAGCTCGGCATCGAGCCAGGACTCTGGCGCGTCAATGTGAAGCCGGGCAAGCCGTTCCTGTTTGCCACACGTCCTGAGCCACACTCCACCCACATTTTCGGGCTGCCGGGCAATCCGGTGTCGGCCTTCGTGACCTTCCTGCTGTTTGTCCGCCCTGCCCTGCTCAGGATGATGGGCGCTGCGGCAGCCCACCTGTCGCCACGCTGGCTACCCGTGGTCGCCGGCACATTGCTCGAAAATCCGGGGGATCGGCCGCACTACCTGCGCGGCACACTGGCGGAGGGTCGCTTCATGCCATTCGGTCTGCAACAAAGCCATGCACTGCTCTCCCTCAGCCACGCTGAGGCACTGCTGCGGCTCGACGCCGGTCAAACTTTGCAGGCAGGCGACGCTACGCAGGCGTGGTTGCTGGATTGAATGGTTGCGCAGGCAGCACGGCCATCCATTCTGCGCGCTCTTTTTATCATGGAACACGTTCTCGTCATCACCCGCGCCCTGTTTGATGAACTAGGCAGCTTTCAAGGCTTCCAATCTGACGCCCCGCGCTACCTGCACGCCATGCTGGCACCGGGAGCCAATTTTTTCATGGAGCGCCCGACCGCCGAAGGTGATCCCACGCACAAGCAACTCATCCCCTACACGATCTTCCATCACGCGGGCCGTTACCTGAGCTACACGCGCGGCGGCAGCTCCGGCGAGAAGCGTCTCGTGGCGAAGCGCTCCATCGGTATCGGCGGCCACATCAATCCAGTGGACGCCGCCCAGGATGGTCTCGGCGAGACAATGTACTACAATAGCGTCGAGCGTGAGATGGCCGAGGAGTTGGTCATCGGCGGCACGCACACACAGCGCGTGATCGGTCTCATCAATGATGACGCGACGGAGGTCGGCAGCGTGCATCTCGGTGTCGTGCATTTTTTTGAGCTCAGCAGCGATGACGTAAAATCCAACGAGGACGCCATCCAGGATCTGCGCTTTCACACCCTGGCCGAGCTGCATGCCATGCGCGACCAGCTCGAGACCTGGTCGCAGATCTGCGTGGACCACCTCTGGAGCGTTCAAAAATAACAGAAAAAGGTTCAAGCAGAAGAAATGCTTGTCTCCTGACGCTGTGAGTGGTTTTCTTGGGGCAAATGCAAGACACATCCATCAGCGCCCCGGTGGCTGCCACCGCACCGCTGAAAACCCCGGTACCCAGCAGCAGTGCGGCGGAGGATCGTATCCTAGTGGACCGAGCGCAGGCGGGAGACACGCTGGCATTTGATGACTTGGTGCGCAAATACACGCCCAAGCTGTACGGCCTCATTTATAACATGACCTCCAACCGCGAGGACACTGCGGACCTGCTGCAGGATGTGTTTGCCAAAGCCTACCGCTCCATTAAGCGCTTCATGGGCAAGTCATCCTTCTACACCTGGATTTACTCAATCTCGGTGAACATGACGCTGAATTTTTTGAAGAAGCGCGGACGGTATCACAAAGTCAGTCTTGACGATGTAGATACAGGAATTGAGAACGATCCAGAATTCATCCGCGTGACCACCGCCAAGTCGGGTACGCTGCGCGAGGTGAACATCCATGAGCTGCAAAAAAGGTTGAACGCAGCCATGATGAAGCTGTCCGAAGATCACCGCACGGTGGTCACTTTGTACGATGTTCAAGGTAACCAACATGCCGAAATCAGCAAGATACTCGGAGTCTCGGAAGGGACCGTCAGATCCAGATTGTTTTACGCCCATCGACTGCTCCAGACCTACCTTGAAGATTTTGTGAAATAGCCCGGCACCCTTCACGAAATTACACAGCATAACCCACAGCACATCATGAGTGAGTTTGAAGACATCCAGCGGTTGATTCGATTGAAACGGTTTGAGCAGCCAGGCGAAGGGTTCACCGAGGACTTCCTCCGTGATTTCCACCAACGGCAGCGTGCGGACATGCTGCAGCAGTCCTCCCTCGAACTCATGTGGGAGCGCACCACCACTTGGTGGAATAACCTGCTGGTGCCCAAGTGGGGCATGGTAGGCGCAGCGGCGGCCGTGTGCTTCATGAGCATCTGCATGGTCTCCCAATCCCGTGCCAAACCAGCGCAGCAGGCAGCCGCCCCGACTGCCACAACGGTCCCACTGATGGAAGAAAAGCCGTTCATTCCCAAAATGGACCTCAGTGACCTCCCGCTGGCACGCATGGCCGAACGTCGCGACGCCAATCTTGAGGACATGCTGCTCCGCAAGCATCTCGAAATCCGCCCTTCCCTGGAAGGCACCCTCGCCCCCATCCCAGCCGCAGGCTGGCAGGAGCCCAGCAGCAAAAATGTCATGCCCATCCCCCCTGCTGCGGCAGAAAGCATCGACAGTAGTACCGGCAGGTAAGCCGGTTCGTGTTGGAAACTTCCCTTTGCAGTCAGGCGCAACGCGTTTACAGGACGCGCTCTCATGGGAAACAGCCCTGACATCCGCTACATCTTCCGAATTAGCATCGGACTCCTCTGCGCCTGACGCAGCCGAGGGAGTCCGTGTCATTCATACCTGCGCTTGAAGCGCTCTTGGCATCCGGCGCCCCGGAACCTCGGGCATCCGCCATCCGGCCTGTTTTCTTATTGCACACCCCTTTACCCCTCTCCATTTCCATACCCTCATGTCTCCTGTCACCATCTACGACACCACCCTGCGCGACGGCACGCAAGGCACCGGCATCTCCTTCAGCACCCTCGATAAAATCCGTGTCGCCGAAAAGCTCGACGAATTCGGCGTGCATTACATCGAAGGCGGCTGGCCCGGTTCCAATCCCAAAGACGCGGCCTTTTTCGAAGAAGCGGCCAAGCGCTCCTGGAAAACCGCGAAAATCACCGCCTTCGGCATGACCCGCCGTGGCAAAATGAAAGTCGAAGACGATCCGCAGGTCAAAATGCTGCTCGATGCCAAAACGCCCACCGTCACCGTCGTCGGCAAAACCTGGGCGCTGCATGTCACCGAGGTCTTCCAGGTCACTTTGGAGGAAAACCTCGCCATGATCGCCGATACCGTCGCCTATTTGAAGCAACATGGCCGCGAGGTGCTCTACGATGCCGAGCACTTCTTCGACAGCTTCAAAGAAGACCCGGAATACTCGCTCAAGACCATCAAAGCCGCGCAGGATGCCGGTGCTGACCTCATCGTGCTGTGTGAGACGAATGGCGGCGCATTGCCAGAGTTTGTCGAGGACACCACGCGCCAGGTCATCGCGCATCTGGGTCGCCCCGTCGGCATCCACACCCACAACGACGGCGGCGTCGGTGTCGCCAATGCGCTCGCTGCCGTGCGTGCCGGTGCCTGCCAAGTACAGGGCACCATCAATGGCTACGGTGAACGCGTGGGGAACTGCAACCTCACGACGATCATGCCCAATCTGCAAATCAAGATGGGCATCCCGCTTGGCCTCGACCTCACACGGCTCAAAGAGCTCGCCCACTTCGTGGATGAACTCGCCAACGTGCCGCATGACATCCGTGCGCCGTATGTTGGCCCCGCCGCCTTCACGCACAAAGGCGGCCTGCATGTACATGCCGTGCAGAAACTGGCACGCACCTACGAGCACGTCGATCCCGCGCTCGTCGGCAACGAGCGCATCATCAGCATCTCCGACATGTCCGGCCAGTCGAACGTACTCGTCAAAGCCGAGGGCATGGGCTTCAAGTTTGTCAAAGGCGATCCCAAGGTCCAAACCATCCTCTCCGAGGTGAAACGGCTCGAAAGCGAAGGCTGCGAGTTCGAGGCCGCCGAGGCTTCGTTCGAAATGCTCATCCGCAAACAACTTGGACAATACCAGCCGGTGTTCAATCTCATCGAATACCACTCCACGCATCGTTTTCACGGCGGCAATCACGGTTTTGAAACCTGCGAGGCTACCATCAAGCTCGAAATCGGCGGCGATCGTGTTTATACCGTCGATGAAGGCGACGGCCCCGTGAACGCGCTCGACAACGCGCTGCGCAAAGCCCTCCTGCCGTTCTTCCCCGCGCTCAAAAACATGCGTCTGGCCGACTACAAAGTGCGCATCATCGACGGCGGCACTGGCACCGCTGCAAAAACCCGTGTGCTCATCACCAGCACCGACGGCAACGCCACCTGGAGCACCGTCGGCGTGAGCTGCAATATCATCGACGCGAGCTGGAAGGCCCTCGTGGACGGCATCGAGTACTTCCTGCTCAAACAGGCGGCTTAAACCGCCCGCATGCCCGCTGCTTCCAGGACTGCTCGCAGATCTGGCGGCAGCGGTGCTTGCACCGTCAGCGGCTGGCCCGAAGCCGGGTGTTTCAGCTTCAGTTCATGCGCGTGCAGGAACAACCGTTTCGCGTGGATGCTTTTCCGCAGCTTGCGGTTCAGATCGAAGGAGCCGTACACATCATCCCCCACCAGCGGGAGCTGCCGTGAGGCGGCCTGCACGCGAATTTGGTGCGTTTTGCCGGTGATGAGCTCGATCTCGATTAGAACGAGACGATTGACCGCGTGGTGTTCGATCACCCGATACTTGATCTCCGCATTCGGGCGGGTGCCGTGACGTACGGTGGTGCGCACCTGATGTTGGGCATGCGCCGTGATGAGATGATCCAGCCAGACGCCTTGCGGCTTCAAGCCGTTGCCGCCACTGCACAGGGCAAGATAAATTTTGCTCACCTGCTCCGCTTCAAACGCTGCACGGCATGCTGCCGCTGTTTTTTCGTCCTTCGCAGCCAGCAGCACGCCGGAGGTGTCCTGATCGAGGCGATGGATGAGCCACACGTTGCCCGCGCTGGATTTGAAACAACGCTGGTCATGGTCATAGCGCCCCTCAAATGCCGCAAACTCAGGCTTCGTGGCCTTCGGGTTCGGATGTGAGAGCACACCATGCGGCTTGTTCACCACGATGAGAAAACGATCCTCGTGGCGGATCTCGCAGCGGGTCATGGCGGTGGCTGTACTCATTTGGCCTGATACTTCTGCACCAGATAGTCCTCCTGCGCCTCGCTCCAGTTGCGGATCTCGGTACCGAGCAGGGTTTGCAGCTTCGCATTGCTCATCACGGTCATCACAGGCCGTTCCGCCTTGAACTGCGTGAGGCTCGCAAGCGTGATCGGCTTCACTCGCCTTGCTTTGATCGGCAGTCCCAGCCAGTCCGCGACACCCAGCGCCGCCTCGGCCCAGGAATGCCAAGTAGCGGTGCCGCTGTTGCACAAATGCCAGATTCCTGCCGCCTGCGCGTGCAGCAGACGCTCAGTCCATGCGCATACATCCGCCGAGCTGGTGGGAATGGAATATTTATCCGCCACGGCGGTCAGATCGTCCGTCAGCAGCGCCTGCTGGATGATATTGTCAGGATGGCTGGGCTTGTCGGGGCCAAACAGCCATGACACGCGCGCCACAACCGCACTGGGGCAGGCGTTGAGCACGGCCAGCTCACCCTCACGTTTGGCGCGGCCATAGACATTGACTGGCTGCGTCACATCTTCCTCGCACCACAAGTCATGGGCCTCCCCGCTGAACACATAGTCGGTGCTGAAGTGGACCAAACGAGCGCCGCGTGTCTGGCAACACTCGGCGAGGATCTGCGGGGCGGTCACATTGGCCAGTTGCGCCTGTTCGGGCTGCGTTTCGCACAGATCCGGGCTGGTCATCCCAGCGGCATTGATCAGCACATCAAACGGCTGCGCCATGAGCTTGCTCGCGATGCGGTCAGGAGTGTCGAAATCCAGCTCCGTCCGGCCCCAAATCGCGGTTGCGTGATTGGGAGCGAAATGACGATGCAAAGCACGCCCTAGGCCACCGGTGGAGCCGAGAATGAGGATGCGTGTTGCTGACATGCTGCATGCATGCCACGGCTCCCACGCTTGCAAAGGCAAAAGGCATGCCCATGATGCCCGCCACGCATTTTGAATGAGTAAACAGCAGCAGCGAATTGTGATTGTCGGCGCCGGCCTCGCGGGGCTGGCTTGTGCGCGTGTGCTGGCGGCGGCTGGCAAACAGTTTACGCTGCTGGAAGCCTCCGGCGGTGTCGGTGGCCGGGTGCGCACGGATGAGGTCGAAGGTTTTCTATTGGACCGTGGCTTTCAGGTCTTTCTGCCCGCCTATCCCGAAGCACGCCGTGTGCTGGACTATGACGGCCTAGATTTGCGGCCGATTTATCGTGGTGCGGATGTGTTTGTAAAAGACCGCTTTCACCGCCTCGCCGACCCATTGGCACATCCATTGGTGGCCTTACAGACGTTCCGAGATGAGATCGTCACCCTGCGTGACAAATGGACTCTACTGCTGCTGCGCAAAGAGGTCTTTGGCATGCGCACGCCGCCCCATGAACTGGCGGAAATGGAGACGGAAGACTACCTGCGTGAGTTCGGTTTTTCCGAAACCATGATCGACCGCTTCTTTCGGCCTTTTTTTGGCGGCGTGTTTCTGGAGAAAGACCTGCGCACCAGCGCCCGCATGCTGTTGTTTTTGTTCGCCATGTTTGACCGTGGCGGCAGCGCGCTGCCGGCACGCGGCATGCAGGCGATCCCCGACCAGCTCGCCGTGGCGCTGCCACCGGGCAGCCTACGATTAAACGCGCCGGTTTCCGGCGTGCGTGCGGGGGAGGTCACGCTGGACAGCGGCGAGGTGCTGCATGCGGACCACGTCATCGTCGCGGTGGGTGAAGAGGTGGCACACCGCCTCCTGCCACAAACAAGGGACACCACACCACTGCCCAGCCGCTCGACCACCTGCATCTACTTTGCCTCCCCGGACATGCCGCCAGGCGAGCCGATCCTGCACCTTGATGGTGATGGCCGAGGTCCGGTAAACAGCGTCACCGTGCTCTCGCGCATCTCCCCGCATTACGCGCCACCGGGGCAGCATTTGATCTCCGCATCCATTCTCGGCACGCCATCCAGCGCCGAGCTACAGATGGTCGTGTGCGATCAGATGCGCCGCTGGTTTGGCGAGGGCGTCGTCGCCAAGTGGCGGCATCTACGCACCTATCAAATTCGGCATGCGCAGCCGGAAGAGCGGCAGTTGCGTCTGGGAAAGGGGCCGCTGGTGGCCATGATCGAACCAGGGCTCTATCGCTGCGGCGACTGGTGTGAGGATGTCTCCATCAACGGTGCTCTGCTCAGCGGCCGTCGAGCTGGAGAGGCGGTAATGCTAGCGTTGGGAGAGCCGACCCAGGATTGACCGTGGCGGGATTCGCCGCTGAAGGCAGCTCAAACGGATTGATCATAGCCGGGGCGTTGGCGAGCCGAACCTCAACCTTGGTGGGACCGAATTTTTCAGGCTTCTTGTCCGCTTGGTTGCGCAACTCCTGCGCGACACTTTCCGCGTCAGCACGATTGTTGAGTTCCTTGATGAGCACGGTGGTGAAGCCCGGCCCTGCCTGCACCTCGATTTTTCGCGCAGGAACCGCCATGTGGACATGAATCAGCTCTTCCCAGGCGCTGGCATGCTGTAAATCTGGCAGCAGGATGAGTCCGGCCGCGTGCAGCCGCTCATCCTCCTGTAAATCACGCACTGGAGCGGTTGCCTTGGGATTGCTCTGGCAGGCGAGGAGGAAAGATACGGCGGTGAGAAGAAAAAGGCGGGCGATCACAGTTTGAGAAATGCTTTCTGCTTATACAGCCACCAGCAGACCAGCCAAAGCACAAACAGCACCGCGCAGCGATCAATGACTGGCAGCCATTCGGCCGGAAAAGCGGCGGCGGGCAGGTGCTTGTGCAGATGCTCGCGAAGCCACCCCGCGCACAGGCTATTCAGCAGATAAATCGTGATGCTGTTCATGCCCACGACCACCAGCGGAAAGACCAGCCGACGCATCCCGGCGATCTCGACCAGCCAGTAAAAAATCGACAGCATGATCAGCACCCAGCCGCCGCTCAGGATGGCCCACGACGGCGTCCAGATGCGTTTCACCACCGGCATGATGGTGAAACCCAGAATAGTACCCACCAGCAGCAGCACCACGCCGACAATGATCAGCGTGGCGAGCTTGCGCTGCTCCGTGCGGCGGCTGCGCATGAGGAATTCTCCGGTCAGCGCACCGCCCAGCATGGTGGCCAGCGCTGGCACGAAGTTCAGCGTTTGATAGCCGCCTTGATTGTATTGAAACAATTCCGCCCGTGGCAGCAGGTTCAAAAACCAGCGGTCGAATTCTGCGGCGGCATTGGTGTGGATGTTCCAGTGGCCAAAGAAACCCTGCATGACCGCATTCTCCGCGCCCTTCATCCCGGCAATCGCCGTCAGCTCCTCTGCCGAAGGCAGCGGGTGATTGATAAAGAACCATGAATACCCGGCGAGAATGAGAATGATGCCCACCACCATGTATTCCCAGCCCATGCGTGAAAGCAGGAACAGAAAAAAGTAACCGAGGCCGATCTGTGCCAATACATTGGTGAACAGGAACACCGTCTGCTTGTCCCCAGCATGCGTGGACAGCATCACCCCCAGTGCCACCAATAGGATGGAGCGTGACAAGGCATGCCAGGCCATGCCGAAGAACGACTGCCCGTGCTCACGTCGGCGGGCATACGAGAATGGCACAGCGATGCCCACCATGAACATGAAGCTCGGCTGGATCATGTCCCACAGCGAGCAGCCCTGCCACGCCTGGTGCTCAAACTGCGGCTTGATGATCTCCCAAAACGACCCCGGATTCGCCTCCGCCATCTGCACCACGCCGAAGGCCGAGGAGGCCATCAGCAGCATGATGAAACCTCGAAACGCGTCGAGGGAAAGCAGACGATTGGAATGGGTCGGATTCATGGGCCGCAGTCAACGCCGCCCGCACGTCCCGACTATCGCCCACGGGCGTGAAACCCAGCCTCAGGCCGCCGCTTTGAGCACCTCATGCGTGTGAATCGCCGGATTCACGATGTCACGCACGAACTGCGCGGGTTCGGCCCCTTCGCCAAACACATAAATGCGGGTGCGCAGCGTAAGCTTTTTGAGCTCGAAGCCCGGATTCGGCGTGCTGCGGTAATAATTGAGGATCATTTCCTTCTCCAGGTCCAACGCCGCGCCCTTCATGCCGTATTCCAACACGAAAGCGGCTGTTTCAAATGCGGGCTGCCCGCCGGTGCGTGCCTCCTGGCTGATGGGATCAATCAGCACCCGCTGTACAAATGCCTCCAGCGCTGCCGCGTCGCCCTCAAACTCGATCTTGTACAGCCGACCCTCGCGATATTTCAGCGGCAGCGGATGCGGGGCGTAAAGCAGCTTGTGGCAGTCGCTGTCGGAGTCGAACTTGCCGAGGATTTCAAAAAATTGGGTCACGGAGGTGGCAGGAAATGGGTTCCCCGCCTCCCTAGCAAGAACCCCCGCCAGCGCAAGCCCGCAGCCATCCGCCGTGAAGTCTCCCTTGCCTCCGCTGCCCCAGCCTGCTAAAAATCTGCCGTTATGCCTCAAATTCAATTCACCATTCCCGCTGGCGCCTCAGGCGTTCTCGAACTCGACGCCGAACGCATGTCCCTGGGTCGTGCGGATGACAACCAGCTCGTCATCGTGGACGACTCCATCTCCAGCCACCATGCCGAATTGGCCTTTGACGGCGCTTCCTGGACGCTGACCGATCTCGGCTCCACCAACGGCACGAAGTCCGGCGGTGCTCGTATCGAAAGCGTCGGCCTGGCCCATGGCTCGGCCTTCCAGCTTGGCAATGTGGACTGCGTTTTTGTGGATGGCGAAGCCGCCGCCTATGACGCCCCAACCATGACGGTCTCCAGCACTTCCGCCGGTTACGGCAGCCAACCCTATAATGGCCGCCAGCGCACCGGATTCGGCCCCAAGGACAAGGAAAAAAACCCTGGCGGCGGCTTGCTCACCCTTGTGGGTGTGGTCGGTCTCCTGGCCTGCGGCGCTGCCGTTTACTTCGCTTCCCAGATGGGCGCATCCTGAACCAGCCAGACCACGCGTTTCGCGGCACCGGCTCCTGTGACGGAGCGATCTTGCAGCCTGTCCGGCTGTGATGGTGTGACCTGCGCGCATTCAAAAAAACAACCCCCGCGGCATCCCCGGCCGCGATCCGCAATAGAAGAATCCCATGTCCAATACCATCATCGTCGGCGCCCAGTGGGGTGACGAAGGCAAAGGCAAAATCGTCGATTATCTCACCGAAAACACCGACGTCGTCGTCCGTGCCGCCGGTGGCAACAACGCCGGTCACACCGTCATCAGCAGCGGCAACAAGTACATCCTGCACCTCATCCCCAGCGGCATCCTCTGGAAGGACAAAGTCTGCGTCATCGGCAACGGCGTCGTCATGGACCCGCTCGGCCTGCTCGAAGAAATGGCCAAGCTGCGCGGCCAAGGCGTCACCATCACGCCGCAGAACCTCCTCATCAGCGAAACGGCCCACCTCGTCCTGCCTTACCACAAGGGTCTCGACAAAGCTCGTGAAGCCAAGCGGGGCGACAAAAAAATCGGCACCACCGGCCGCGGCATCGGCCCTGCTTATGCCGACAAAGTCGAACGCGACGGCCTGCGCACCATCTTGATGACGCAGCCAGAGATTCTCGAAGAGGAACTCCGCGACCGCCTCGCCCGCCACAACGAAACCTTCGCCGCGCTCGGTGTCGAACTCGTTCCCGTCGAAGAAACCGTCAAGATCGTGCTCGAAGCCGCCAAAACGCTCGCTCCGCACATCACCAACACCACGGTCTATCTGCATGAGGCCATCAAGGCCGGCAAAAACCTCCTGTTTGAAGGCGCTCAAGGCACCTACCTCGACATCGACCACGGCACCTACCCCTTCGTCACCTCGTCCAACACCACCTCCGGCGGTGCCTGCACCGGTTCCGGCGTGCCCCCGCGCATGATCGACAAAGTCGTCGCCGTCGGCAAGGCCTACACCACCCGTGTGGGCAGCGGCCCCTTCGTCACTGAAAATGACGCCATCGGCGACATGCTGCACAACATGGGACGTGAATTCGGTGCCACCACTGGCCGCGCCCGCCGCTGCGGCTGGCTGGACGCCGTCCTCGTTAAATACGCCGTCATGATCAATGGTGCCGACGAACTCGCCATCACCAACCTCGACGGCCTGGACGGTCTCGACACCATCCAGATCTGCACCGCCTACACCCTGCGCGGCAAAACCATCCACTATCCGCCGAGCACCGCCGCCGACCTCGCCGCCTGTGTGCCGGTGTACGAGACCCATCAGGGCTGGAAGCAGGACCTCAGCGGCATCAAAAAGGCCGCTGATCTCCCCCCGCTCGCCAAAGCCTACCTCAAACGCCTCGAAGAACTCGTCGGTGCCCGTGTCAGCCTCATTGGCGTCGGTCCTGACCGCGCACAAACCCTCGTCGCCTGAGCGCCGATATTCCATTTGACGCCCGCCGTCCTGCCCCTAGTCTTGCCGCCCTTTTCCCACCATCCCCAGACCATGACCGAAATCCAAATCCGCAAAGGCGAACCCGTTGACCGCGCATTGAAGCGCCTCAAGACCAAACTTGAGATGGACGGTATTCTTGAAGAAATCCGCCGCCTGCGCTCCCATGAGACTCCGGTGGAACGCTCCCGCCGCAAGGCCCGTGCCTCCGCCAAGCGTGGCAAGATCCGCTACCGTTTCACCATGCCGAAGCCACCCGGCGCTCCGGGTGAAGCTGCTCCTGCGGCCTAAGTCGGCACTGGGAAAATCAGATTCCAAAAAGGGCGGGGTCATCCCCCATAAGCATTAACCTAAAAGCGCTTGGTGATTTTGGCAAGCATCACGCTCGAAGCGGTCGTTTGGGGCGTCGCACTCGAGCCTCTTTGGCGATTCGGGTCCCGTGCTTGAGGAGATGGGGTAGTTTAAGTCGGGGTGCCAAGATTCCCTTCAGGCAATCTCGAACTTCAACAAAGAGACTCCAACGACTTGGGTGCTCATCGTCCTTCAA
>Ga0209702_10003723_pt1 | contig 23526 bp, 17 predicted proteins | sample FRY01_FD_187210 | JGI IMG/M metagenome (GOLD analysis project Ga0209702, IMG submission 187210) | Freshwater microbial communities from Lake Fryxell liftoff mats and glacier meltwater in Antarctica - FRY-01 (SPAdes) (version 2) | ecosystem: Environmental > Aquatic > Freshwater > Ice > Glacier... | reverse complement strand
TGGTCGTTGGTCGTTGGTCGTTGGTCGTTTGTTGTTGGTCGTTGGTCGTTTGTTGTTGGTTGTTCCCTTCGTCCGATAGCTATCGGACTTCGCTCAGAGTAGCAGGTTGTTGGTTGTTCCCTTCGTCCGATAGCTATCGGACTTCGCTCAGGGTAGCAGGTTGTTGGTCGTTGGTTGTTGGTTGCTCCCGTTTTATTTTTTACCGCAGAGTGCACAAAGATTAACAGAGGTCACAAGATGGTTCTACTAACAAATTCTATCGTCTGGCTGTGAAAAACCTCAGTGGTCTTTGTGAATATTCTCTGTATCGGTACATGTAGTCTTAGCTCTACAACAAATCAGTTCAATTTATAAAAAAGGAAATAGCGTAGTCCAACATGTTTGTGGTAAAAATCAATTTTTAATAATGCTAATCTATAAATTAAACAGAATAAGATAAAACAGTCAACCAATTTCAAGCTAACTCAAGCATAAAGTTTCCAGTTGCTTTCAATTGTTTAATCGAAGAACATATTGTAAATTAGCCCTATGAATTATTCGCAATACATAAGTATCGAACCAAATGTTAGATTTGGAAGACCTTGTATAAATGGGTCAAGAATAAGCGTTTATGACATTTTAGGATGGATGGCATCAGGAATGTCGATAGAGCAAATCCTAGAGGATTATCCAGAGATTAATGAGATGGAAATTCGAGCTTGCTTAGCTTATGCAGCAGATAAAGAACATAGAATAAGAATTGCTTCATGAAGCTGCTTTTCGATCAAAATATTTCTTTCCGGGTTGTAAAAAAAATCGAAGAATTATTTCCGGGCTCAGAACAAATTAAAAATTTGAATCTGATTAATGCTTCTGATATTAAAATTTGGGAGTATGCAAAATCAAACGATTTTTGTATTGTCACATTTGATTCCGATTTTATTGATATTTCATTATTGAAAGGATTTCCACCAAAAATTATCTGGCTCAGAATTGGAAATACCTCTACGCATCATCTATTTGAAAAGATTTCCGCAAATCAAAATATTATAAAGGAGTTTCTGTCTAGTTCAGATGTTTCCGTATTAGAGCTGGTTTAAATAAAGGCTACGATTAATTAGTATGGTGAATTCGCTACACGGGCTCAAATAAAAGCTTTTTTCTGGATGCTGATTGTTGGTCGTTAGTCGTTAGTTGTTGGTCGTTAGTCGTTAGTTGTTGGTCGCTTGCTATGAAGACTTGTTCTTCATAGTTGGTCGTTGGCTGCTCCCGTTTTATTTTTTACCACAGAGCACACCAAGAATAACAGAGGTCACAAGACGGTATTGATAATAATTTCTGTTGTTGCACATAAAAAAACTTTGTGAGAATTGTGAAAATTCTCAGTGCTCTTAGTGGTGAAAATCAATCATTATTAAAAACAATTTCCCTGCGGAGTGAAATTAATAATCCAAAATCGACTTCGAGAATCGAGTATCGAGAATCACGGCTTCAGCCGTACAAAATGCGCCATCAAATCATCAATAGGTTGCTTGATGATTTTACCAATAGAAAATCCAAGTTCATTTGCTACTTGGTGTAATTCTTTAGAGAATAGATAAGCAACAGAGCCAACAAAATGTACTTTTTCGCTTTTGTAATTAGGAAAATCGACCACATATAAATTGCAGAAATCGCGCATGCCTTGTACAATCATTTCATGAATGTAGGGATGCTCGTAGTGTTTGGTGAGAAAACGTGTGAATGAAGCCAGCCATACATTGGGATCCGCATCTTTGTACACTTTATCGATGATATCATTTTTTCCTAAATGATAAGTTTCTTTGAAATCCATTTGCAAATCATCGGGCAAACGATTGTATAAAAATGTAGTGAGTAATTTTTTTCCGAAATAGGAACCGCTGCCTTCGTCGCCGAGGATATATCCCAAGCCGTAATTTCTTTCGTGCACTTCGCTTCCATCGAAATAACAGGAATTACTTCCGGTACCAATGATGCAGGAGATGCCCGAGCTCTCTCCACAGGTGGCAATGGCGCAAGCGAGTAAGTCGTGTTCTACAAGCACATCGGCCTCCGTAAAAAAGCGACGTAATCCAATGGCTATAATTTCATTTCTGTCTTTACTGGAACAACCGGCACCAAAAAATTTCACATCTGTTACTTTTTTTTGAATGGATTTCATCTCCTCCGATTTCATCAGACTCTCAAAAACAAAATCGCTGGTATGAAAGAAGGGATTGAATCCTTGGGTATGCAAAGGACCGGAAATTTTTACGCCATCGTAAATTAACCAATCTGCTTTTGTAGAACCTGAATCTGCAACTAGTAACATCTTTTTTAATTAAGAATTAAGAATTCGGAATTAAGAATTGAATTTTGAGAATTTGGAATTAAGAATTGAGAATTACAAACTCTAGGCTCAAGGCTCATGGCTCATGGCTCACAGCTCAAAACTCACAGCTCTCAGCTCAAAACTCACAGCTCATAGCTCACAACTCATAGCTCACAGCTCGCAACTCACAGCTCGCAACTCACAGCTCATAGCTCACAGCTCATAGCTCACAACTTATAGCTCACAACTCATAGCTCAAAACTCACAGCTCTCAGCTCAAAACTCACAGCTCACAGCTCACAACTCATAGCTCATAGCTCACAGCTCATAGCTCGCAACTCATAGCTCACAACTCATAGCTCACAACTCACAGCTCACAACTCACAGCTCATAGCTCACAACTCATAGCTCATAGCTCACAACTTATAGCTCACAACTCATAGCTCAAAACTCACAGCTCTCAGCTCAAAACTCACAACTCACAACTCTTAGCTCACAACTCAAAGCTCACAACTTATAGCTCACAACTCAAAGCTCACAACTTATAGCTCACAGCTCATAGCTCATAGCTCCTATGGTTTTAGCGATTTTTTATGCGCATTAATTTCCATGAAATAACTATTTTCGGTCATACTTTGTCCGTTCTTAAAATAAAACGCACCACCATAACTGTACAATACTTTCAAATAGGTTGCTCTTTCAGCACTTGATTTTACAACGGTGCGATACACGGTTCTACTCGGCTCCACAAGGGTATCGGCACTAATTCCCTCTGCTACAAATTGCTTGTCGAAATCGATTTTATAATCGTTGATGTCCTTCACTGCTTTTTTCGAATCGTTTTTAGATGCGTTGGCCAAGGCTTGCTTTTGTGCTTCAATCTCTGCTTTCTTCTTCTCATTCGCTTCCTCTTCCCGCTTCTTTCTCATTGCTGCGGCAAGTTCAGTGGCTTCTTCTTCTTGCTCACGTTTCGCTTTCAACAAAGAATCTTTTTCGATTAGCAAACGAGCTTCGCGTTGCAAATTCAATTGCTTTGCTTTTTCACGAGCATCGGCAATGGAATCCTGTGTGAATTTATTTTTGATGGTCAACAAGGAATCTTGCACCGCTTTTTCACGTGCTATACGTGCCAAATCTTCTAGGCGAGATTTCTCCTGTGCATCAGCAACAGCCTTCAATCTTGCTTTTTCATCCTCTGCCGCTTGTATTGCTTTCTCTTCTTTTTCTTTAGCCACACGAGCTGCTTCATCTGCTACTGCTTTCTGACGCACTTTTTCATCCGCTGCCGCTTGTGCTGCTTTTTCTTCTTTTTCTTTAGCCACACGAGCTGCTTCGTCTGCTACTGCTTTCTGACGCGCTTTCTCTTCTACTGCAGCAAGAGTTGCCTTTTCTTCTTTCTCTTTTGCTAAACGCGCAGCTTCATCGGCTTTTGCTTTTTCTTGTGCTTTCGCCAAGGCATCGGCTTCTAATTTCTCTTTTGCTTTTTTCTCTATATCGGCAAGTCGCGCTTCTTCGGCAGCTTTCGCCAGACTATCTTTCTCTGCTTTTTCTTTTGCTAATGCTTCGAGTCGCTCACGCTCTTTCGAAGCTTTCAACTCTTCTTGCTTTTGTTTTTCTTGCGCTGCAGCAATGGCATCTTGCTCCGCTTTCAACTTTGCTTTCTCTGCAAGTTCTGCAGCGGCACGTGCTTTTTCTACCGATGCTAAACTATCTTTCTCAGTCTTCTCTTTTGCTTGTCTTTCTAACTCAGCAATTCTTGCATTTTCCTTTTCTACGCTCAATGCATCGGCAATTTCTTTTTCACGTGCCTTATTTGCGATGTCCGCTAATCTAGCTTGCTCACGAGCAGTATTAATGGAATCCTGAACGGCTTTATTTCTTTCCAGCGCGGCTAATCTTTCTTGATCTTTAGCTGCTAAAAGCGCATCCTGTTTTATTTTTTCTTCTACACGAGCAATGGAATCTTGTGTGGCTTTTTGCTTTGCCTTTTCTGCTGCTTCAGCGGCGAGACGAATTTTTTCTAATGCAACTATACTATCCTGACTTGCTTTTTCTCTAGCCGCCAACATAGCTCCTTCTATGCGTTGTTTTTCTTTTTCTTTCTCCAATGAATCGGCTTTCACTTTTTCTTCTGCTGCTAAAGCCAAGGCATCTTTACGTTGTTGCTCCTTTACTTTCGCCAATGAATCTTGTTTTGCTTTTTCTGCGGCTAATTCCTCTTTACGTGCTTGTGCAATGGAATCTTGTCTTGCTTTTTCAAGTTCCCTAGCTTTCAAAGCATCCTGTTTCACTACTTCCTGCGCCATTTTTTCTTTCACCACATCCATCTCCACTTTCCTCGACTTCGAATATTCCGGATCGTAATCAAAATCATCGTACACGTCGCTATAACCTAATTTTGTGACAGGAGGTGCTGCTTCTTTCGGAGGCTCTACTCCTTCCGGTGCTTTGAATAAATCAATTTTAAATTTAAAACTAAAAATTTGTTTTGCAAATTCTTCAGGAACTTTGGTATCTACTAAAACAGATTTGGTGATGGTCCCATTTTTTGAAAAGACGATGGTGTAGACATGACCTAAATCCAAATTAAAAATAAATTTTCCTCCGGCAGATGAAAGTAGATTATCGGAAATTTCTATTCCTTTCAAAACTTTAATTTCTGCTCCTTCCAATCCTTTTCCATCTTGCTGTACATTTCCCAAAAGTTCGAGGTAGCCGGGATTTTGAGCTTGTGCAAAGCCACTAACACAAAGAAGAAAGAAACTAAGAATCCAAACGCGTAATGTCATTTTATGTGTAGTCAATTTATTATTTTTAAGAGGAAATTATATCCTTTCTTTAACGAATCTAATCAATTATTGTTGCCGATGGATGATCAAATACCTGTGAAGCCATCAACATGGACGCTGCGAAGAGAGCAGAATCGACCGTAGTCTTCACATTTCTTTCATTCAAAAAGCTATTCAGGTTCTCTGCGGCCAGATTACCTACCAGCACATCTTCCGCCATCGGACAACCTCCATAACCCTTCAATGCCGTATCAAATCGTCGGCAGCCACTATCCCAAGCAGCCGATAATTTCGCTTTCCAATTATCAGCACTGACATGCAGATGAGCACCAATTTTTACGTTCGGTAATGCAGGAATGACGGCATCGAATATTGCTTTCACATCATCTGCTTTAGCAAGACCAACCGTATCCGACATAGCAATAATTTTTACACCCATGGATGCAATCTGCTCAGTGCGTCGAACTGCAATCTCCTCATTCCATTCATCTCCGTAAGGATTGCCAAAAGCCATGCTCATGTACACTACTAATTCTTTGTTATTCTTCAGACATAAATTCTGAATGGATTCCACCGTCGACAATGATTGCTCGATACTGCTATTCGTATTTCGCTGCTGAAAAGTTTCTGAAATGGAAAATGGAAATCCCAAATAAGAAATCTCATCAAAAACAAGGGCATCTTCTGCGCCTCTTTGATTGGCAACAATGGCCAGTAATTTTGTGCGATTATTTAGTTGCAATTTACTCAATACTTCTGCCGTATCGCGCAGCTGAGGAATTGCTTTTGGAGAAACGAAACTTCCGAAATCAAGCACATCAAAACCCACTTTTAAAAGTGCATTGATGTATTCAATTTTTTGTGGAGTGGGAATGAACCAAGAGAGACCTTGCATCGCATCTCTCGGACATTCCACCCATTCTACGTTTTCTTTTTCCATTATTCATAAAAGAACCCATCTCTTTGAGACGGGCTCTTCAATAAATTTTTAAATTATTTAATAATTACACCTTCTGCTTCAAAAGCCAATTCAAACACAGGCGCTGTTATTTTCTCAATTTCTTCTTCTGATTTCCCTTCGTCTTTTGCAAAGTGACGCAAGTCTTCAACTGAAGTTGTGTCAAGATAAGCATGTCCTAACATTACCGCTGATTTTCCTGCGCAATCTTTGGGAACAAAAAAAGCATAGTCTTTAAAACTAACACGCATCGTAGAGCCATCACTTTTGTCAATGGTCATCCAGCAACCTTTTGTTTGACAAGCAGTATTTATCTTTCCTTCCACTTTCACGCCTTCAATACTTGTCGAACCTTGGTTCACCATAGCAAGCAATGAATCCATAGAAATAGCACCGGCATCATCGATATCAGAACCAAATTTTGCAGCCATTGCAGATGAATCTACAGCTCCTGCGTCTGCGCTTTCTTCAGATTTAGAATTACCACAAGAAGCCATCGCAATAACTACGGCTCCGATTAAGAATAATTTTTTCATATTTTATTTAATTTAAGAAATACAAAAGTAGAAATTGAGGATCGATTCTCGGATTAAAAACATCCTATTTACCAACATGAATGCAAAATCTTAATTATGACTAAAAAGCTTTAAATCAGGAGACTATGAAAAAAAATAAATTTATTTTTCCAATTCATCAATTTTATGAGTCAAATACTCGGAAAAAACGAACGATTTACAGCATTAAATTCCTTTCAAAATACGCTTTATCATTGCGGGACCTTCATAAATAAATCCGGTGTACACTTGCAACAAATCGGCTCCGGCATCCAATTTCTCCTGCGCATCTTCGGCAGTAAATATTCCGCCTACACCGATAATCACTAAATTTTTTCCCGCTTTTTTACGAATGTATCGAATGACTTCTGTACTTCTATTTTTTACAGGAACTCCGCTCAATCCGCCCATTTGTTCTTTCAAATCTTTTTCTGAATGCAAATTTTCTCGGGAGATGGTGGTATTGGTAGCTATAATTCCTTGCAACTTTACTGTTTGTACAATCTCAACAATTTCATCCAATTGCTCGTCGCTTAAATCGGGTGCAATTTTCAGTAAGATGGGCTTGTTGGATTTTTTATTATTCAGCTCCGATAAATGTCGAAGCAAATTTGTGAGTGGTTCTTTCTCCTGCAAAGCACGCAATCCCGGAGTATTTGGCGAGCTCACATTCACCACGAAATAATCGACCACATCATACAATTCTTCAAAACATTTTACATAATCCGAAAGTGCATCTTCATTGGCGGTGACTTTATTTTTTCCGATGTTTCCACCGATAATAATGTTTGTCGGACGACTTTTTAATTGCCCTTTTAACGCATTTACTCCTTCGTTGTTAAAGCCCATTCTGTTGATCAATCCTCCATCTTTTGGGAGACGAAACATACGTGGTTTATCATTTCCAGATTGTGGTAAGGGTGTTACTGTACCTACTTCAATAAAACCGAACCCGAAAGCAGAAAGTTCGCGATACAATTTTCCATCCTTGTCGAAACCGGCAGCGAGTCCGATGGGATTCGGAAATTTTAATCCCATCACTTCTTTTTCAAAAGATTTACTCTCCACTTTGAACAATTGTTCGGATAAATATTGAAATCCCGGAATTTTAAAAAGCAACTTAATAGCCTGAAAAGTAAAGTGATGCGCCGACTCGGGATCGAGTCGGAAAAGCAAGGGACGGATCAGACTTTTGTACATGCTGCAAGATTAGCAAATATTAAATTATGCGAATCGAATTCTATTTTTAGACAAGTCTAAATTTATTTTTATATTTGTCAATATCATTCAATTTCCATGACTACTTCCACCGAAGAAAACTACTTGAAAGCAATTTATCATCTCAGTACCGGCAACCAAAATGCGGTATTGACATCGGCAATAGCAGGCTCTCTCTCAACAAGTTCTGCCTCTGTTACAGACATGATTAAGAAACTTTCGGAAAAAAATCTGATTGAATACGAGCGTTATCATGGCGTAAAAATTACCAAGAAAGGTGAAAAAGTAGCTTTGAGTATTATTCGTCGACACCGTTTATGGGAAGTATTTTTAGTAGAGAAATTGAATTTTAAGTGGGATGAAGTCCATGAATTAGCCGAAGAATTGGAGCATGTGAGTTCCGATGAATTGGCAAAACGATTGGATGCATTTTTAGATTTTCCGAAATTCGATCCGCATGGCGATCCCATCCCCGATACTAACGGCAAGGTACATACGAACGGTCAGATTTTACTTTCCGATACCATGCAAAAAGGAAAATATATTTTAAGCGGCGTAAATGATCACAGTCCCGTGTTTTTGCAATACTTGGAAAAAAAGGGATTAACTCCCGGAAGTAAATTTACCATCACCGAAATTGATGATTTTGATAAAAGCATGCACTTACTTTTTCCAAATAAGAAATCAACATTTATTAGCAAAGAAGTTAGTAAAAACCTTTTAGTTCGCCGCGATGAAGATAAATAAAGATTCACATCCACAAACTTCACTTTCGGAAGTACACGGCTCCATAAAAGTGGATAGCAGCATGAGTTTTCGAAAAAAACTTTTAGCTTTCATAGGTCCCGCCTACATGGTAAGTGTTGGTTACATGGATCCCGGAAATTGGGCCACCGACATTGCAGGAGGAAGTAAATTCGGTTACGCACTCATTTGGGTTTTGCTGATGTCGAATTTAATGGCGCTCTTATTACAAAGTTTAAGTGCGCGATTAGGAATAGTTCGCGGCCGCGATTTAGCACAAGCTTCTCGTGAAATGTTTCCGGGATTCGTAAATTATTTCCTCTATGTATTGGCCGAAATAGCCATCGCCGCTTGCGACCTCGCCGAAGTATTGGGAATGGCAATAGGACTTTATTTACTCTTTGATTTACCCTTGATGTGGGGCGTTATCATCAGCGCTCTCGACACCTTCCTCCTACTCTTCCTACTCAATCATGGCATTCGAAAAATGGAAGTGTTTATCATTAGTCTGGTCGCGATGATTGGCGGCGCATTCGTAGTTCAAATGTTCATTGCGCAACCTGTGATGAGCGAAGTTTTCGCCGGATTTATTCCCACTGCATTGAATGAAACTGCTCTCTATATTGCTATCGGAATTATCGGCGCTACCGTAATGCCACACAATCTCTATTTGCATTCGGCATTGGTACAAACGCGAAAATTTGAACGTAGTAATAAAGAAATTTCAAGAGCGATAAAATTCAACATCCTCGATAGTACTATCGCTTTGAACGCTGCCTTTTTTGTGAATGCCGCCATCTTAATTTTAGCAGCAAGTACCTTCTACAAAGTAGGCATGCATGAAGTGTCAGATATCATGGATGCACATCGCTTGCTGGAGCCTTTACTAGGATCGAGCCTCGCTCCTATTCTTTTTGCGCTTGCTTTAATTTTCGCAGGACAAAGCAGTACCATCACCGGAACTTTAGCAGGCCAAATTGTGATGGAAGGATATTTGAATTTACGCATTGCTCCATGGATTCGGCGTTTGATCACGCGACTTATTGCCATCGTTCCTGCGGTGTTGGTGATTCATATCGCGGGCGAAGGTGCAACGGCAGATCTTTTAATTTTAAGTCAGGTCATTCTTTCTTTGCAACTGGGATTTGCAGTCATTCCATTAATTCACTTTGTGAGCGACAGAGAGAAAATGGGCCTTTTCACTATTTCAAAACTCACAAAATTGGGAGCTTGGTTGTGCGCATTAATCATTGTAAGTCTCAATGTGAAATTGGTTTATTCAGAAGTAAGCGGATGGTTGAGTGCAGATAATAGTTTATGGCTACGCCTTACCGTTATACCGCTATGTCTTTTTGTAGGATTCATGTTACTCTACATCACCTTCGCACCCTTGATTAAAAAACGAGGCGATCGTTCCATCCGTTTACCACATGGAAGTTTCCAGGAAATTGATTTGATCGAAAAAAGCAAATCGAATCGAATTGCTGTTACTCTTGACTTTGGATCTATGGATGCCATTGCCTTGCAAAGCGCGGTGAGTCAGGGCGGAAAAAACTCAACTTATATACTCGTACACGTCACTGAAAGTGCCATTGCACATTTGCTGGGAAGCGATTCAAGCGATCTGGAAAGTATTCGTGATTTGGAGACCTTAGAAGACTATAAAATGTACTTGCAAAAACAAGGATACCGTTGCGAAGTTCAATTGGGCTTTGGAAATCCGCGAAAAATTATTCCGCAACTTGTAAAAGAATCCAAAGCTGATTTATTAGTGATGGGAGCGCATGGCCATAAAGCACTCATGGATTTCATTCTCGGATCCAGCGTAGATGCTGTGCGTCATCAATTGGATATTCCGGTGTTGGTGGTCACTAAAAAATCGCAGAAGAAAAAAAAGAATGGATAAGCTTTAGCAATTGATTACTTTTGCGCCTTATGTCTAAGATTGCGGCTACCGTAAATATCGTCAACCGAAAAGCAAGTTTCAACTATTTCATTAGTGATTCATGGGAGGCGGGTATTGTATTAACTGGAACCGAAGTAAAAGCCGTAAGAGAGGGGAAAGCAAATTTAACGGATGCGTATTGCATTTTTATTAAAGATGAATTATGGATCAAAAACCTGCACATCTCCACCTACGACGATGGAGGATACAGCAATCATGCTCCGCGCAGAGAACGTAAACTTTTACTGCATCGTTATCAATTGAAACGTATACTTGCCAAACTCAAAGAAAAAGGAGTTACTTTAATTCCCTTAAGAATGTATATTGAAGCGCGAGGAATTGTTAAACTCGAACTCGGACTTGCACGTGGAAAAAAGATGTACGATAAACGCGAAAGCATCAAAGATGCCGAAGCAAAACGCGAAGTGGGAAGAATTATGAAGAAGGATTTTTAGAAAAACAAAATAAAGACTCATTTCGTAAAACAATATTCAAAAATAAAAAGAAACGGTTCAAACTTAACTATTCAAATATTCCCTCAAAGCCCGACAGTAATTGGGCGTGAATGTGCGAAGTTCGCAAAGTTTCAATTTTCATTTAATTTAATATTGAAACATCAAATCAAAAAACAAATTAAATCTTATAAATATTAATCTATTTCAAAGATAGATTTACAAAAGATAAATATTGGGGGAATAAACTTTGAAAATCATCATAGCCCGCCCTGTAAAAACTAAACACTCAAACTATTTCCTAAGATTCGTAGAAACAGTAAAATGATTGCTACCGCCGGCGGGGTTGAAGATGGTGTTGGCGTAGGAGATTTGAAAGCGATTAATTTTAAATCCAAATCCCAAACTGATTCCGCTCATTCCTTTCTTCTCTGGAAATCCCAATTCTTTTCTTCTAAGGAAATTATATCCGGCGCGGATATTAAAATTCTTCGATAATAAAATTTCCAGATTTAAGATAATGTGACGCGAAAATTTATTGAAACCGGAAGTCTTTTCGGTTTTACTTTCTCCCGTGAGCGGATCAATTCCGCTAAGTGTCGGATCCGTATACGACAAATCCCATTTCTGCAATTGCTGAAGAATTAAAGAAAAACGGAATGGTGCTTTAGGCAATTGTCGGGTTATGCCGGCTTGAATTTCGAAAGGAAGTTTTTCACGTTCTCCACCATCAAAAGTTTTTAATTGCGTTCCGATATTTTTGATGACGAAGGCCGCCGACCAAAATTTATCATCATTCATCCAATGCAAACCCAAATCGGCCGCTACGCCATTGGAAGTATTATCACCAAAGCTAGAAAGTATATATTTTACATTTGCACCAATAAACAAGGAGCTATCCAAAGCTTTTGAGTAGGCCACATTAAATGCATACTCCCCTGCTTTAAAAACGCCAATTTTCTCTGCTGAAACATTGGTTTCATCAAATTCACCATAAGAGATGTATTGCATGTTAAAACCAAATGTTCCCACTTTCGAAAAATCTTTAGCAAACAAAATATTACCATATTTAATGCCGGCAAGATGGCCTACATAACTTGTAGAAATTTGCTGATCCATTTCAGGATTTAGCAATGCAGGATTTTGGGTGATGAGCGTAATATCATCTGCAGGAGTAGAAATTGCATTCCCACCCAAAGCAGCTGCGCGTGCAGGAGCTACTAAATTCAAGAAATTAAATACCGAACTTCCTCCGCTCTGCGCCGACGATAACTGAACAATGCTTATGAGCGATAGGAAACAAAGTAATTTTTTCATCATCGTGATGCTACAACGCTAATTTTTGCAATCTATTGTATGTATTAATAAAGTGGGAATTTATCCATAAAATCATGAATATCCGACTTCACTTTTTGAATCACTTTTTCATTCTCACGATTCATCAAAACCTTGTCGATAAAGCCAACAATCTTTTTCATGTGCGCTTCCTTCATACCACGACTCGTAATCGCTGCTGTACCGATGCGAATTCCCGAAGTTACAAATGGACTCTTATCATCGAAAGGCACCATGTTTTTATTGAGTGTAATTTCAGCACGAACCAATACATTTTCGGCTTCTTTTCCAGTGATGTTTTTGTTGCGAAGATCAATTAACATCAAATGATTATCGGTACCGCCGGAAATAATTTCATAACCTTTCTCTGTCAATGCAGCAGCCATTGCTTTCGCATTCTTCACTACTTGTACAGCCCACAACATGTAGTCATCAGTCAATGCCTCACCAAAAGCGACGGCTTTGGCTGCAATCACATGCTCTAGTGGACCACCTTGTGTTCCGGGGAAAACGGCAGCATCTAAAATCGCCGACATCATTTTTATTTCACCCTTCGGTGTTTTTATTCCAAAAGGATTCGGAAAATCTTTGCCCATCATAATCATTCCTCCTCTAGGACCACGTAAAGTTTTGTGCGTAGTAGTGGTGATGATATGACAATGAGGAAGCGGATCATTCAAAATTCCTTTGGCGATGAGTCCTGCGGGGTGTGCAATATCACCAAGCAACAATGCTCCTACTTTATCAGCGATCTTTCTCAATCGTACATAATCCCAATCGCGGGAATATGCGGAAGCACCACAAATAATTAATTTTGGTTTTTCCTTTTTAGCAAGTGCCTCCACTTTATCATAGTTAATACGACCTGTTGCTTTTTCTACACCGTAAAAACAGGGACTATATAATTTACCGCTAAAATTCACCGGTGAACCATGTGTTAAATGTCCGCCATGAGATAAATCAAAACCCATAATTTTATCACCTGCATTCAACACGCCCAACATCACGGCTGCATTCGCTTGCGCACCGGAATGAGGCTGCACATTGGCCCAAGCAGCACCAAATAATTCTTTAGCACGGTCGATGGCAATTTGCTCGATTTGATCCACAACTTCACAACCGCCATAATAACGTTTGCCGGGCAAGCCCTCTGCATATTTGTTCGTTAAACAAGAACCCATTGCTTCCATCACCTGTTTAGAAACAAAATTTTCTGAAGCGATTAATTCGATGCCATGACGCTGTCTCTTCAACTCTTCCCTAATCAACTTAAATACAACTTTATCTTTTTCGATCTTCATAAATGTATAATTAACTAAAATCTATTTCTGTACTATCTCCAATATTTAAACTCTGACTCAATCCTTTCAAAAACGCATCACTTCCTACAATACTTTGATGCAAAATTGCAGTTTGCAAATGCGCATACGCTCCAATGATCGAATTATTAATGATGGAATGACGAATGATGGTATGTTCTCCAATAGATACATTCGGACCAATGATTGAATCGGAGATATCACAATGTTCTGCAATACTCACCGGTTGAATAATGATCGTGTTATGAAAATTAAATTTTTTGAAATTGGCATCCACATGTTTTTTCAACAACACTTCATTCGTCTCTAATAAATTCGCTTTGCTTCCACAATCGAACCAATTTCCTACTTGGAACGTTGTAATTTTTTCACCTTGCGCGATCATTCTTTGAATGCCATAAGTAAGATGAAATTCTCCTTGGTGACGGATATTATTTCGAACAATATGATCTAGGGCATCCATCAAAACACCGGCTTCCTTAAATCTGTAAATTCCAACTAAAGCTAGATTGGATTTTGGAATGGTAGGTTTTTCTTCTAAACGAGTGATGAAACCTTTGTCATCTACATCTGCTACGCCAAACTGTCGAGGGTCATCCACTTTTTGCAATCCTAAAGCGGAGTAAGGCATTTTCACCAATTCGGCCAAATCAAAATCGATGATCGTATCACCCAACACAATTAACAATTCGTCATCCGCTTGCACATGGTCTTTTGCTAGCCAAACTGCATGGCCGGTACCTTCGCGAGGTTCCTGAATGATGAATGAAGCCTTCAATTTAGGATATTTTGATTTCACGTAATCTTCTACTTTGTCACCTAGATAGCCGATAATAAAAATAAACTCATTGAATCCTCCTGCTATGAGGTAATCCACAATATGCGATAAAATGGGTTTCCCGGCAACAGGAACCAATGCTTTTGGCTGTGTATGAGTATGCGGACGAAGTTTCGAACCAATGCCGGCCACGGGAATAATGATTTTCATATCGTCGGTAAAAGTAAATCTTTCTAGTTATAAAAATGGAAATATCAAAAGCAAGATTTCCCAAATCAATACAATAAAAGAAAAAAACATTTCGAAAAAACATGTTTCGCTATTCTTTACTTTCGCAGCACATGAAACGCTGGAAACTTCTCATAATTTTAATAACCTGTTTTTCAACTCTTGCCCTGCTTAATTATTTTACATTTTATCAATCAGGGAAAAACCATATGGTGATGAAAGAGCAATTGGACAGCATTCCCTACCTTCTAATTCCAGGAGCCGGAAAGTTTTACCCACCTCCAAGTACACCCAATTATGCTTTTCTTGGAAGAATGGATACTGCGGCCTTTCTTTGGCAACAACATCCACACATGAAATTGATTCTCAGCGGATATGAAGATGATCGATGGTACCAAGAGGCGCATGACATGCTTGATGCATTGGTTTTAAAAGGAGTTCCGGATTCTGTTTGTATTTTAGACACGGCAAGTAGAGATACCTATGCTACCTTGATGTATTATAAAGAAAATTTTAAGAACGCCCCCTGCGTAATTATATCGCAAAAAATCCATCTCGACAGAATGCTGTGGATGGCTGAAAAATTGGGCTTGAATGCGAGAGGTTATGAAGCAGGAGGATATCCGGAAGGAATTCCGAGTTGGTTCATCACGAGAGAAATTGGAGCAAGATTAAAGGCTCGCTTAGAAATTTGGGGATGGATCGGACACGAAAAAATTTCAAATGATTAAAAAATGAAAAACAGAATTACCCAACTTTTCGAAATTAAATATCCCATCGTTCAAGCGGGAATGATTTGGTGTAGTGGATGGCGGCTAGCCTCTGCTGTTAGTAATGCCGGAGGATTGGGTTTACTCGGCGCAGGATCTATGTATCCCGATGTATTGCGCGAACATATTCAGAAATGCAAAGCCAACACCGCTTCTTCTTTTGGAGTGAATGTACCACTGTTATACCCCAATATTGAAGAGCACATGCAAATCATTATTGAAGAAAAAGTGCCCATTGTTTTTACCTCGGCAGGGAATCCTGCAACCTGGACGAGTATTCTAAAAAAAGAAGGCATTAAAGTGGTGCATGTCATCGCTAATAAAAAGTTTGCGGAGAAGTCGGTAGCAGCAGGTGTAGATGCGATTGTTGCGGAGGGATTTGAGGCAGGGGGACATAACGGTCGCGAAGAGACAACCACGCTTTGTTTGATTCCATTAATCAGAGATCATGTGAACATTCCATTGATTGCTGCGGGAGGAATTGGCGGAGGACGCGCGATGTTGGCAGCCTTTGCTTTGGGTGCTGAAGGTGTTCAAATTGGATCACGCTTTGTCACTTCGCACGAATCATCAGCCCATGATTTATTCAAACAAAAAGTGGTAGATGCCAAAGAAGGTGATACACAGTTATCGCTAAAAAAATTGACGCCAGTACGTTTGGTGAAAAATAATTTTTATAATGAAATTGCAGCGGCAGAAGCACGAGGTGCAGATGCGGAAGAATTAAAAAATATTTTAGGAAGATCGAGAGCTAAAAAAGGAATGTTTGAAGGGGACATGGAAGATGGGGAACTTGAAATCGGACAAGTGTCCTCTTCCATCAACAACATTCAATCCGCTTCAGAAATAGTAGAAGAAATTTGGAATGAATTCAACAGCGAAAAAATAAAATTGTGTCAACAGATTTAGGACAAGAAAAAGATGATAGGATTCGAGAAATTTAAACTAGAAAATGGATTAACCGTCATTGTACACGAAGATCATTCAACCCCTTTGGTAGCAATGAATATTTTATACAAAGTAGGTGCACGCGACGAGCATATTGAAAGAACCGGCTTTGCCCATTTGTTTGAACATTTGATGTTTGGCGGCTCTGTAAATATTCCTTCGTACGATGAGCCACTACAAATTGCAGGAGGCGAAAACAATGCTTTTACCAATAACGATATTACCAATTATTACCTTACGATTCCCTCACAAAATCTGGAAACAGGCTTTTGGCTCGAGAGTGATCGCCTGTTGAGTTTGGCCTTCTCTGAAAAAAGTTTAGAAGTGCAACGTTCAGTGGTTATTGAAGAATTTAAGCAACGTTATTTAAACCAACCATACGGTGATGTATGGCTTTTACTGCGACCACTTATTTACAAAGTACATCCTTATCGCTGGGCCACCATCGGAAAAGAAATTTCACATATTGAAGAGGCGAGTTTAGAAGATGTAAAAGCATTTTTCAAAAAATGGTACGCTCCCAACAATGCTATCTTAAGTGTTTCTGGACATTGCACGCTTGATCAAATAAAATCGCTTTGTGAAAAATGGTTTCTTCCGATTCCGGCAGCGAATGTACCGGTAAGAAATTTACCACAAGAGCCCAAGCAAACGGAGCAAAGAATATTGGAAGTTGAAAAAGATGTGCCTAACTCACATCTATACATGACCTGGCATTGTTGCTCAAGAAGCGATGATGAATTTTACGCGACCGATTTATTATCCGATATTTTATCGACAGGAAAATCGTCTCGATTGCATCAGCAATTGGTAAAAGATCGAAACATCTTTACAGAAATTCATGCTTATATGTTAGGTGATTTGGATAAAAGTTTATTTTTTATAGAAGGGCATTTAGTTGATAATGTAAGTATGGCAGATGCCGAAAAAGCGATATGGGAAGAATTGGAAAAAATTAAACTTTCCATTGGTGAAAAAGAGTTGACCAAGGTAAAACATAAAGTAGAAGCGCATCTTGAATTCTCTGAGATGGGCATTGCCAACAAAGCGCTCAATCTAGCTTATTATGAATTATTGGGTGACGCAAATCATGTGAATCGACAAGCCGATTATTATAATGCGGTAACTGCGGAACATATTAAAACCGTGGCACAAAATATTTTAACACCTGAAAATTGTTCCATCTTACGTTACCATTCTAAAAAATAATGATCGACAGAACCCACGCCCCAGAAATATCCATTCCTTCCTCGGTGCCCATTGCTGAGGCTGCTTTGCGCACCATGAAAAATGGAGTACCCGTATATACCATCTCCGCAGGAACACAAGAAGTAGTAAAAATCGAATTAATCTTTGCTGCCGGAAATATCTCAGCAGAAAAAACATTGATTGCGACAGCCACCAATGATTTAATGGATGAAGGCAGTTTGAACTTCAGTTCTTCAGAAATTGCAGAGGCCTTGGATTATTATGGCGCTTATTTACACTCTGAAAATGGAGCCGATTGGTCGAGTCACAGCATGTATTCATTGAACAAATTTGTGGAAGACACACTCCCCTACTTTCAAGAAATTATTACCCAACCTTTGTTCCCTTCAAAAGAAACACAAACCTATCGTCAGCAAGGAAAACAACGTTTGTTAGTTAACCAAAGCAAGGTGGATTATATCGCCAGAGTACATTTCAGTCAGGCGCTCTTTGGAAAAGAACATCCTTACGGAAGAAAAACTGAAATAGAAGATTATGATATGCTTTCGACGGAATCATTGGCCGCATTTCACACGAAACAATATAAAAACGGATTGCGTGCAGTTTTTATTTCCGGACTTGTATCATCCAACTTAGTTGACAAAATTATAAACATGCTTGAAAGCATGAATTGCAAAAAAGGAGCATTGCCCACCATACCACTCATTTCATACACTCCGGTGAAAAAATTCGTTGAGAAAGAAGATGCCATCCAATCCGCCATTCGCATCGGACGAAGAACCTTCACTCGCGAGCATCCTGATTTTATATTATTCAGTGTATTGAATACTATTTTAGGTGGCTATTTTGGTTCTCGACTTATGGCCAATATTCGTGAAGACAAAGGCTACACCTATGGCATAGGTTCGGGCTTGGTGAGCCTCGATCAAGAAGGCTATTTTTTCATCAGTACGGAGGTGGGAGCCGATGTTCGTGAAGCTGCCGTTAAAGAAATTTATCATGAAATTGCAAGATTGAGGGATGAATTGGTGCCGGAAGCTGAATTAACACTTGTTAAAAACTTCATTACCGGCTCCTTTCAAAGAAGCATCGATGGAGCCTTTGCCTTGGCAGAAAAGCACAAAATGTTAGCACTTAATAATCTACCAATCAGTTATTTGAATGATTACCTTGTTAAGATCAAGGCCATTAGTCCTGCACAACTAAAGGAATGTGCTAACCGTTATTTACAGGCCGGTGACCTATGTGAAATAGTTGTTGGCAAATAAGGTTTTGTTGGAATGATATTTTTTTATAGATTTGGTGTTCACGCGTTATCCAAAATCCAACAATGAAAAAAATCTTATTCTTATTAGTGATCTTGCTATTTAGCTGGAGCACTAAATCCAATGCCTCCCATTTGATGGGTGGTGAAGTCACTTGGGAGTGTGCCAAGGTCGGTGTAAATACTGGTCAATTTCGATTTACCGTAAAACTTTACAGAGACTGTAATGGAATTAATGGACCAAACTCTGTTTTACTTACAACGAATGCACCGGGATTTGGCGGTGGAATTAATTGTGCTTTATCGTCACAAATTGACATTTCACCCAAAGGACCCGGTTGCCCGACTTGCGCTACACCTGGAGGATTTGCCAATGCCGTTGAGGAATTCGTTTATTTGTCAGCATGGATTAATATTACCGGTGTTCCACCGGCTACAGGATGGTTTTTTTACTATTCTGATTGCTGTAGGAATGGAGCCATTACAAATTTAGCTGCAGGAGGTGGAAACTTTGCATTAAGAGCATTGATGTTTCCTTACAATGCTACGAATACAAATCCTTGTTATGATTCATCTCCTCAATTTGCTGAAAAGCCTCAGTTAGGAACTTGTACTAGGAATCAAACATCGTATAATGCGAATGCAATTGACTCCGAATTGGATTCTCTTGTTTACTCTTGGGGTATTCCATTGGACAATGGCTATCCCGGAACGCCCTATGGGTATGTACCAGGTTATTCATCGACCAGTCCACTTCCCAGCTCGGCACAAAATCCTTTAAATGTTGCAGCTACACTAGATCCAAATACCGGTGTTGTTACCTTCACCAGCTTTACTCCGGGAGCTTTTGTTACTGTTACTAAAGTAACCGCTTTTAAATGTGGAATTAAAGTCGCTGAAATCTTCAGGGAGATTCAAATTGCCCTATTAAATAATTGTATTATTGCTCAACCACCTGCAGTACCTGCAACTATTTACAATACTCCACCAGCAGTGCAAGATATATTTAGTGGTGCTTCTTTGAATACCTATGTCGATACTGTTTACGCAGGCGACACTGTGGACATTAGCTTAATCGCATTTGACTTTGAAGCCTTGCCGGTAAGTGCAGGAGGAGGATTACAAAGTTTGAGTTTATTTGCTACAGGATCACAGTTCGGAACTAATTTCACAAATGGATCTGCCGGATGTCCTTTCCCCCCTTGTGCAGTTTTAATTCCGCCTCTGGTTGATACGGTACCACCAATCAATACTGTTTTTAATACAACGACCCTTCAAACAAGATTTTATTGGATTACCGATTGTAATCATCTTCCAAGAAATTTAGGATGTGTAACTTTATCGAGTACCTATAATTTCGTACTTAAAGTATTTGACAATTTTTGTCCTTCACCGGCAGTCAACTTTAATACTTTAACGGTAGTTGTGGTTGCTCCTCCTGCAGTAAAAGGAGCCCGTATGAAATGTGCTGATGTGTTGCCAAACGGAAATGTCAATCTGACTTATTTACCTCCAGTAGATACCGGTGAAGCCGATACGAACCAATTTTTCAAAGCATTTTATATTTACCGATCCATTACAGGAACAGCTGGTCCTTATGTACTACTTGATAGTATGAAAGGCTTCAGAATTACGAATTATGATACTGTTTTAAGATATACAGATTTAACGGCGAATGCCAATCTTGCTCCTGCTTCTTATTATCTGACTACTCGTTCGGGTTGTGATTTAGAGCAGAGAATGGTGAGTGATACCATCAGTACCATTTTTTTACAAGTCAATCAAGTCGCGCTCGATGCATCACTTACGTGGACGGCACAACGAACTCCACTTGGTGCAAGTACCACCCGAAAATATTATGTTTGGAGAGAGCAGCCTCCTGCAGGCAGTGCCAGCTGGAATTTAATTGATTCTACGGCAAGCTTAAGTTATCTCGATCCGATATTCGTTTGTGATGATTCCATCAATTATAGAATACAAGTAGTTGATACCTCTGTAGCAAATTGTGTTTCACGATCCAATGTTGATGGAACACAATTACAGATTGCTGTTCCGAATATCACTGCGCCAAGTTTAAGGTCCACTGAAGTATTGGCGAATGGTGATGTTGCTTTATGTTGGGTAGGAAGTATTGATACTGCTAATTTCTTTTCAAATTACAGCGTCTATCACTCCATTAATAAAGCCGGTCCTTATGCCAATATTGGCAATGTTTCCGTGTATGCAGCCAATGCATTTACACATGCCGGTGCGAATGCGAACAATCAAATCAATTATTATTACTTGACATTAACCGCAGGTTGTGATGCAAGCAGCTTGAATGAAACTGATGTACAAACGAGTGATACGCTTGCTTCAATTTTACTTACACTGAATAATTCAACGGTAGGTTTTGCAGACTTAAACTGGAATGCTTTGCGCAAACCGTTGCCTGTTACCAGCACCGGATCCTATATTATTAATAGAAGAATTGCACCCGGAGCTTGGGCCGTAGTAGGAAATACCGTGGATACGTTTTATAGAGATGTTGTGATCCTTTGTGATACTGCTATACAGTACCGTGTAGATATCGGTGATGCTTCGGCGTGTTTGTCGAAGTCTTCGGTAGATACGAATCAGTTTACATCTGCAGGAGATATCATTGTGAATCCTGACATTCGTTGTTTGGCCGTTCAAGCGAATGGTGATGTACAAGTAACTTGGTTAGCACCTGCCGATCCCAACAACTTCTTTGAAGCTGTAGAAATTCTTCATGCAATTGCTCCCGGCGGACCATGGGCTGTTGTTGGAACCGTTACAAATTATTCAACTACTTCCTGGCTTCATGTTGGTACGAATGCGAACACTGCCATTCAATATTATAAGTTACGTTCCTTGTCGGGATGTGATGGAACGCAAACGAATGGCTTATTCAGCGAGACCTTGGCAAGTATACTTCTCAATGTCAACAATGCGACTCTTGGCTCAGCTATTTTAACTTGGAATGCATTGATTACTCCCGGACTTGCCAGTGCACCGGGTCCATATCGAGTGATGCGTAGATCAACAGGTATTGGAGTTTATGCCCAAATTGGAACAACTGCTTTATTGACCTACACCGATGCAATTACCACTTGTGATGTTCCTTATGAGTATCGAATTGAATTAGATGATAATGCTCCATGTACTTCAATTAGCTCGGCCGACGATGATATATTTACTTATGCTGGAAATATCATTGACAATCCGAATTTAAGGTGTGTGAGTGTTCTTCTGAATGGAAATATTCAATTGACTTGGGAAAATCCAACTCCTGGTTCATTCGTGAATTTCAATGAATATGAAATTTGGAGAAACTCCGGTGCAGGATTCGTTCTAATTGATTCAGTTGGAAATAGTGCTTTAAATACGTATACGGATATCATTGCAAACGGAAATGCTCAATCTCATTCCTATTTTTTAGTCACTCAAAGTGGTTGTACAGGACAACAAACAAATGGAGCAAGCGGCAATACTTTAAGTTCCATTTTCCTCACAACTGCAGGAATATTAGGACAAGCGAATTTGAATTGGTCGGCTCTAACAACACCATTACTTCCTACTGCTGTTGGTGGAGTGTATAATGTGTTTTCTGACTACAATGTAGCCAACACTTTGTCGGTTATTGGAAATACCGCTACACTTGCTTTCAATCAACTTATCAACGATTGCGATACCAACATCAGTCATCAAATCAGTGTAGATGATAATTTAGGTTGTACTTCCAGATCGAATATTGCGACCAACCTATATACTTATAGTGGAAATATCGTCGATAACCCGGATTTACGATGTGTAAATGTTTTACCTAGTGGTCAAATTCAGTTGACTTGGGTAGCTCCTATTGGATCAAGTACAGACTTCAACAACTTTGTTATTTACCGTAATAACGGTGCCGGCTTTGTGCTGTATGATTCTGTTAGCAATATTGCACAGACTTCCTATACCGATATTCTCGCGAATGGAAATGCACAATCCTATAGCTATTACATGCAAAGCAAAAGCGGTTGTTCTGGTCAGATCGTAAACGGTGCTGCTATTAATACGCTCAGTTCCATCTTCCTTACAGCTACTCCTGTATTGGGCAGTGCTAATCTTACATGGACTGCACTTTCAGCTCCCTTACCTGTAACGGTTACCACAGGACAATATGATGTTTGGTCGAGTTATAATACGGCAAGTACATTAAGTGTATTTGGCGATACTGCATCACTACTTTACTTCCAATCCATCAATGATTGTGACACCTTATTGAATCATAAAGTAAGTGTTGCGGATAATAGCGGATGTATAAGTAACTCGAATGTTACCACTAACAATTATACTTATATCGGAAATATCGTTAATAATCCGGATTTACGTTGTGTTAGTGTTTTGCCGAATGGACAAATTCAACTTACTTGGATTACTCCAAGCGGTTCAAATGATGAGTTCAATGAATTTGAAATCTTCAGAAACAGCGGAGCAGGATTTGTGCTCTATGATTCGGTGAGTAATTTTAACCAAACTACATGGTCCGATGTACTTGCGAATGGAAATGCTCAATCCTATAGTTATTACATACGCTCTCAAAGCGGATGTACCGGACAAGTTGATAATGGAAGTACGAGTGTTACGCTCAATTCAATTTATGTTACAACGACCGGAATTTTAGGTTCGGCCGGCATCAATTGGAATTCACATCCA
>Ga0209702_10003722_pt1 | contig 23540 bp, 23 predicted proteins | sample FRY01_FD_187210 | JGI IMG/M metagenome (GOLD analysis project Ga0209702, IMG submission 187210) | Freshwater microbial communities from Lake Fryxell liftoff mats and glacier meltwater in Antarctica - FRY-01 (SPAdes) (version 2) | ecosystem: Environmental > Aquatic > Freshwater > Ice > Glacier... | reverse complement strand
TCAGTAAGATTTTTTGATTTATCAGAAAATGGTCCTTTTGAGTGGGAGTGGGATATTTATGATTCAGTAACTTACATCAATGACCCAAATGCAGATTATGCAGTGCCAAGAGTTGGCGAAGGTGTATGGGAAGACCCATTTGGTCAAGGTTGGAATGAATTGACACAAAATCCAGAATTTGCATTCGATTATCCAGGTGTTTACACTGTTGTATTGACAGCGAGAAATGATAGAGGTGCGTCAGCACCAACAAGAAAAGTATTTTATATCACTGTAACTTTACCAACAGAATATTTGTTAGGATTTGGAAGTTTTGGTCCAAACGGGGACAATGTTGTAGGTAGCCCAAGTGGAACTATTTTTGACAATGGAGGCCCTGGTTTGAATTACTCTAACAATCAAGGTTTAGGAGCTCGTTCATTCATCAGAATTACACCATGTAATGCACAAAGAATTGATTTAACAATGACACAAATTAAGTTGAAAGATGCTAACGATAAATTACAAGTTTGGGATGGAAAATCACCAGGAGGCGCAAACACAACTTTATTAGCATCATGGAGTTCAAATGACAGAGGTCCTAAAAAAGTTTCAGCATATAGCGGAAGTATGTATATTTTATTTACATCAGATGCAGCAGGAATTGATTCAGGATTTGCAGGATTCTACACCTCTCAACTAGGGCCAGCAACGGTAACCAATCCGGACTTTAGTCCAACAACAACACCAAGTTACGAGAATGTTCCAGTATTGTTTACAAACACAACGCCAGGCGTTGTTGGTGTACCAACATGGGAATGGTCAGTTGATGGTGATGTTTATGGAACAAAACAAGATTTCAAATACACCTTTACAACGGGCGGTACTTATAATGTATGCGCAATAGTAAAATCATGTGTTGGAACAGCGACAACTTGTAAAACAATTACAGTTGTAACGCCACAATCACACCCCAATTTAGATGTTGTAGCATCAACAAGAAGACCAACTGTTGGCAGAGATTTAGTGGTTTTAAAACCAATTTCTGATATCGCAAACAGATTTGAGTGGACAATATTCCCAACAACTTATACTTTAATGAACCCACCAACAGGACCACACGGTTCATCAGGATCAGGATTTGTTAATTATACAAGCACTCGTGGCGATAGTATCCCAACTCCAATTTTGAAATTTGGTGCATCAGGTTGTTACACTTTGACTTTAAAAGCATGGAACAACACTAACCCAAGTGCAACAACAAAAACAGTTGTAAAAAACAAATTTATTTGTGTATTGGATTATTGCATACCATCATCAATCATATTGAGTTCAGATGTAGGTATCAACAATGTTAAATTAAAAGATGGCAACACAGAGTTGATTAACAACTTCAGTACTTCTGGCGATATAGCATATTCAGATTTCACATCAACAAACAGAGCAGCCTTAACTTTTGGAAAAACATATAATCTAGAAGTAGCAAGAGTAAGCAATGTTGACCCAGCAAACACCAAAGTATGGATTGATTGGAACATTGATGGCGACTTTACAGATGCAGGCGAAGAGATTTTTGTTCAAGCAAGCACTTTCGCTAAAGTTTTGAGTACAACATTTACAGTACCAGCATTAAATGCTTCATTTGAAGGTGTAACAAGAATGAGAGTGGCAACTAACTACCATAATCAACCAACCACTTCATGCGGTCCATTGACAGCAGGAGAAATTGAAGATTACACTTTGGTTTTAGCAAACGACAATCAACCACCAGTAATCACTTTATTGGGTAATTCAACTGTAAGAATAGAAGTAGGAACTCCTTACACTGATGCAGGTGCAACAGCATCTGATCCGTCAGAAGGTGATATTACAAACAGAATTGTAACTACCAATGATTTAGATGTTGCTGTAACAGGTATTTATACTTACGAGTATAATGTTACAGATAAATCAAACAACAGAGCAGTGCCAGTTATAAGAACAATTATTGTTGTTAATGATTTAACAAATCCAATTTTAACATTGAATCCAGGTTCAACTGGTTGTATCGAGGCCGACAGAACAAATGCTCCATACACAGACCCAGGTGCAACTGCAACAGACAACAAATTGCCATTTAACTTAACATCATCTATTGTTGTAACAGGCAGTGTTGATACGCGTATGGTTGGAAATTACATCTTAACTTACTATGTACAGGATGTAGCAGGAAACAATGTAACAAAAACCAGAAATGTATGTGTAGAAGACACTAAAGCACCAGTAATTGATCCACAAGGACCAACTCAAGTTCAAATTGGTTCAGTTTGGATTGACCAAACTACAGTAATGGATGCTTATGACAACATGCCAGTTTTGACAAGAACATGGGGCTTTAACGGAGTAGTTAATACATTAGTAAGAGCTACATACCCTGTAACTTACACAGCAGTAGACGGAGAGGGAAACATAGCAACACCAGTTTTAAGAAACTACAGAGTGGATGACTTTATTGCTCCAGTAATTAACTTAAACACTTTTGATATTGTTAACCATGAAGTAAGAACTGCTTATGCATCAATATTTCCGCTAGCAACAGACAACTACTATCCAAACACACAAGTTAGTTTAGTATTAAAATCATCAAATGTTAACGAGAATGTGTTGGGTACTTATACCGAGGTTTACGAAGCCATTGACGGAAGCGGAAATATTACAAGTAAAACAAGAACAGTTAAAGTTGTTGATACAAAAGCACCAACAATTTGGGGTGGAGTTATCAAAGGATGTGTAGGCGAAGATATTTGGCCAATGACTGGAATTAGCACAGTTGATAACTATTACGATCCAGCTACATTAAAACCTTTGATTACAATTGTAAATCAAAATGTAAACAAATTTGAAGAAGGTATATACACAATCACTTACAGAGTAACTGACCCAAGTAATAACACTTCTCAAGAGTTTACAAGATTGGTTCAATACACTTACTGGCCAAGATGTATCAATAGTACAGTTGGAATTGATGCAACATCAATTGAGCAAACAGTTAGTGTTTATCCAAATCCAAGCACAGGTTTTGTGAACATAGACATGAAAGGCGCATTGGTTAAAAATGCAACAATCGAAGTTTATAACGCAATGGGACAAAGAGTAATCAGCGAAAATTACACAGATGCAACGAGCAAATTTGAGTTGAACCTAAGCAACAATGCAAAAGGTATCTACACTATCAAATTAGTAGCAGATGGCGTAACAGTAACAAAACGAGTTGTGATTCAATAATCTCAACCCAAAATAATAATTAGCAAAAAGGCTGCCCATTTTGGGGCAGCCTTTTTTTATATCAACATTTTTATAAAATGTAAATATTTTGTTGTAGGATTAAGTTAATTTTGCAGCATGAAAAAAGTTGTTATTGTTTTTTTATTGGTTACTGTAATAGGCATGGTAGCTTATTTTGCAATTTGCAATGTAACTTACAGTGATGGCTCTCGTTCTGGTATCCTTATGAAGTTTTCTAGAAAAGGATATGTTTTTAAAACTTATGAAGGGGACATTAATGTTGGATTTATAACTACCAATGTTTTGGGTCTAACTGCGAATGTATTTCATTTTAGCGTTAAAGCATCTGATAAGGAGGTAATAGAGAATTTGAGTAAATTTGAAAGCAAGCATATTAAAATTTATTACAAACAAAAGATTAAAGTAATGCCATGGGTTGGAGATACGGATTTTTTAATTTATAAAGTGGAAAGAATTGACAATAATTAAATGGCCATAGATTTTCCTCCATATTTAGATAAATTAAATCCGGTTCAAAGAGAAGCGGCAATGAAAACAGACGGGCCTGTAATGATTATAGCTGGTGCAGGTAGTGGCAAAACAAGGGTTTTGACTTATCGTATTGCCCATATTATAAGGCAAGGAAATGATGCATTTAATATTTTAGCACTAACTTTTACAAACAAAGCAGCCAAAGAAATGAAATCTCGTGTCGAGATGGTTGTTGGGCCAGAGGCGAAAAATTTATGGATGGGAACATTTCATAGTGTTTTTGCAAAAATTTTGCGTGTTGAGGCTGTTCATATTGGTTTTCCTAATAACTTTACAATTTATGACACAGATGATGCAAAAAGTTTGATAAAAACAATTGTCAAAGAGTTTGATTTAGATGAGAAATTATATAAGCCCGGGATAGTTTATAATAGAATAAGCACCGCAAAAAATAGTTTGATAACGAGCTCAGAATACACACAAATTCCTGAGTTAATGGAGGCCGATAGATCTAATGGTCGACCACATTTGTCAAAAATATTTGCTGCTTATCAATCAAGATGTTTTAGTGCAGGCGCCATGGATTTTGATGATTTATTGGTTTATACTTTTAAGTTGTTTAAAACAAAGCCAGATATATTGTATAAATACCAGCATAAGTTTAAATACATTATGGTAGATGAGTATCAAGATACAAATCTTTGCCAATATATGATTATTAAAAAACTCGCTTCAATGTACGAAAACATTTGCGTTGTTGGCGATGATTCACAAAGTATTTACAGCTTTAGAGGTGCAAACATTCAAAACATATTAAACTTTGAGAAAGATTATCCAGATTTGGCCGTTTTTAAATTGGAACACAATTATAGAAGCAGTGCAAATATTGTTAATGCAAGTTCAAGTATTATTTCAAACAATAAGGAAAAATTAGATAAGAAGATTTTTACGAATAATGAAGATGGTCATAAAATTAGTGTAATTAAAGCCATGAGCGATAATGAAGAAGGAAAGATTATTGCTCAAAAAATATTTGAAGTAAAAAACAATGAACATCTTCAAAATTCTGATTTTGCTATTTTATATAGAACCAATGCTCAAAGTAGGGCTTTTGAAGAAGCTTTAAGAAAAAATAATATTGAATACCGGATTTATGGAGGTACAAGCTTTTATCAAAGGAAGGAAGTAAAGGACTTAATAACTTATTTGAGACTTATAGTTAATCCTAATGATGAAGAAGCCCTAAAACGCATAATTAATTATCCTGCAAGAAAAATTGGTAATACTACCTTAGAAAAAATTGCTTTTTTTGCAAATAAAGAAGAAAAAAGTCTTTGGACAATAGTTGAAAATATTCACATGTTTTCAGAGTTAGGCGCAGCTGCTGTTCATGTCAGAAATTTTTATATTATGATCAAAAACTTTCAGGATATGAATTTAAAAGCCAATGCTTACGAAGTTGCAGAAGCGGTAGCAAAGCAATCTGGCCTTATTTCTGTTTTAAAGGAAGATAAAACGGTCGAGGGTGTTTCAAAATACGAAAATATAGTTGAGCTCCTGAATGCAATAAAAGAGTTTACAGAGGACGATACCAATGAAAATGAAAAAGATTTGGGTTCTTTTTTGCAAGATATTGCTTTACTGACCGATGCTGATAAAAATATTGAAGACAATAATAAGGTAACACTTATGACAATTCATGCCAGCAAGGGGCTCGAATTTAAAAATGTGTTTGTTGTAGGATTGGAAGAAAATTTATTTCCGAGCCAATTGAGTTTAAATAGCAGACACGAGTTAGAGGAAGAACGAAGGCTGTTTTATGTGGCAGTTACAAGAGCCGAAAGAAAATTAACACTATCATTTGCAACCTCTAGATTTAAATACGGAAACTTAATTCCGTGTGAACCAAGTCGATTTATTGACGAAGTTGACAAAAAGTTTGTTGAATTTGAATATGCTACCAATAGCACACTGTTTAATGTTAAACCCAAAGACATATCAAATAGTGGTTATGGAAAAGGCTATGGAATGAATGTTGGCAGCAAAATACAAGCACCTCTGCAAAATATTACTCCTTCAGCTAATTTTAAAGAAAGTGATATAAAAAACCTTAAAATAGATGATAGAGTAGAACACCAAAGGTTTGGATTAGGAATTGTTTTAACTTTCACAGATGAAGGGGATAATAAAAAAGCATTGATAAAGTTTGACCAAGTTGGAGAAAAAACATTGGTCTTAAAATTTGCTAAATTGATGATACTTTAATTATTATATTTGCAAAATGAAAAGAGTCTATTTATTATCTGTTTTATTTATTTGTTCATTTACAATAAATGCGCAATTAAATCCTGTCTTGAAAAGTAAGAGAGGTCTTGTTATTCTTCCTGAGAAAGGTGATTATAGTTTTGGAATTAGCGCCAATCCATTTATTGATTATTTAGGAAATTTTATAAAAGGAGCAAATTCGCCTTCTGTTGATTATCTCAGCAATCAATCGTTTTATGGAAAATACATGGTTTCCGATAAAAAAGCAATAAGAGGAAGTTTTAGGTTTGGAGTTAATACAAGTAGTCAAACAATAATTGTAAAGGATTTGGGTTTAAATGCAACAATAGATGGGAAAGTGGAAAATAAAATCAATGTGTCTTCATTTGATTTGCAACTTGGATTAGGTGTCGAACATCGAAGAGGCGATTCAAGGTTGCAAGGCATTTATGGTTATGAAGGATTTTTAATTTATAATAGCGGAAATTTAACTAAAAACAAATTCGGCAATGAATTGAAAAATGAAGCAGCCAACCTACAAAGAACTACCTCAATAAATATTGGAAATAGTTTAACTTTAGGCGCTAGAGTATTTGCAGGTGCAGAGTTGTTTTTGGCGCCAAAGTTTTCTTTAGGATTTGAACTGGGATTTGGCCCAAGATTAACTTTTAGAAGTTCTAGCTATACAGAAACTGAAATCTATGATGTTATATTGCTTGAAAATGTATCAACAAAAACCCAAACTTCAAATAGAACAACAAGTTTTTCATTAGATACGGATTATATTAACAGTCAACTTCGGTTAAATTTCTTTTTTTAAAAAAAAAATTGGAAAATTGAAAATTATATCTATTTTTGCAGTCAAAATAAAAAATAAAATGAAACAAGTAAAATTAACCTTCCTTTCTTTATTAGTAATAGTATTAACTTTCACTGCCTGTAAATATGAAGAAGGTCCAGGTATTTCTTTTATAGCAAAAAGAGACAGAATATCTAATGAATGGGTTGCTACAAATTATACAATTGACGGAAATAAAAGCGACACTGCTTTAAACTCGTTTTTTTATGGAGATACAATTCAAGCAGTGTTATCTATAATGAGAGGAGGCTATTTTTCTACAAATCCTCAGTATACCAAAAAATATTCAGATGATAATAACAAAGCAATGTTGATTCAAAATTCTAATTTAGAGATGGAGTCTAATGTTAAATCTAATTACTTTGCTAAAGCCGTTGGTGCTGCAAATGGAAAATGGGATTTTGTTGACAAACATAGAAAAGTTAGTTTTGCAAACAATGGCAATAGCGATCTTTCTTCATCGGCTATTAATCCAGTTTTAACCTGCGATATCATTAAATTGAAAAATAAAGAAATTAAGTTGTCATACATTGCAAAAGATGGCAAAAAACATGTAGTTACTTTTGAAGCTAGAAATAAAGAAAACCCAAGTCAAAGATAATAATTTCTTTAAAGATATTTAAAAACCTACAATCGAAAAATTGTAGGTTTTTTTTTGAAAAAAATATTACCTTTGAAAGCATAAGAATGTCAGAATTATTTGAATACAATACCCTCGCAGAGCCATTGGTTTTTTCTGAATATGGAAGAGCTTTTCAAAATATGGTTTTTCATGTTTGCAAAATAGAAGATAAAGACAAGCGATTGTCAATGTGCGAAACGCTTATTGGTATTATGGAAGTGCTTAACCCTATTGCAAAAAACCAATTGGATTACAAACAAAAGTTTTGGGACCACATTCATATAATTTCTAATTTTCAATTAAATGTAGAATCCCCATATCCGATTCCAGAAATTGAACAGATTGAACAAAAGCCAGAACCAATTCCTTATCCCAATCAGCCAATTAAATTTAGATTTTATGGAAGAAATTTACAGTTAATGGTAAATAAAGCAGCTACAATTGAGGATGTCGAGTTAAAAGGAGAATTTGTGAATTTATTGGCATCATTTATGACAAACTCTTCAAAAAGTTGGAACAACGAAAATCTTTCAAATGGTCAGCTTGCTGAACATTTGGGCGTTTTATCGGGTAATAAAATTACTGTAAATCCTGAACAATTAGAAATAACAATTGATAATTCACCGAACTTACAATTTGTGAGTAAGAAAAAGAAGTTTTTTAAGCCTAATAAGTTTAAAAACAAAAATTATAATAGTAAGAAATAATATCACTTATGGCAACATTTAAGGTAACAGGCGGAAGAAAATTAAGAGGCGAAATTGTGCCGCAAGGCGCTAAAAATGAGGCTTTACAGATTATATCTGCGGTTTTATTAACAGACCAAGAGGTAATAATTAGCAATATCCCTTTCATCAGAGATGTTATGAAAATAATAGACCTTCTGATAGATTTGGGGGTAAAGGTTACTAAATTGACAGAAGATACTTACTCATTTAAAGCAGATAATGTAAATTTAGATTTTTTAGATTCGCCTGAGTTCAAAATCAAAGGTGCAGGATTGCGTGGTTCTATTATGATTATTGGCCCGTTATTGGCTAGATTTGGAAAGGGGTATATTCCTAGCCCTGGCGGAGATAAAATTGGAAGGCGAAGATTGGATACTCATTTTATAGGGTTTATGAAATTGGGGGCTAAATTTGAATATATTGCATCTGAACAGTTTTATAAAGTCAGTGCTGAAAATGGTTTGAAAGGATGTTACATGCTTTTAGATGAAGCCTCTGTAACTGGTACTGCAAATATTTTGATGGCTGCTAGTTTGGCGAATGGTACAACAACTATTTATAATGCTGCCTGCGAACCTTATTTACAACAATTAGCTAAAATGTTGAACAGGATGGGTGCTAAAATAACAGGAATTGGCAGCAATATGTTAATCATCGAAGGTGTAGAAAAACTTTCTGGCACTCGACATGAAATGCTGCCTGATATGATAGAAATTGGCAGTTTTATTGGTTTGGCAGCTATGACAGGTAGTGATATTACAATTAAAAACTGTAAGATTTCCGAACTAGGTGTAATTCCAGACACTTTTAAACGACTGGGAATAAAAATGAATTTTATTGGCGATGATATTCATATTCCAGAACAAGATAATTATGAAATCGAAAGTTTTATTGATGGAAGTATTTTAACCATTGCTGATGCACCGTGGCCAGGTTTTACCCCAGATTTAATAAGTATTATTTTAGTAACTGCTACCCAAGCCCGAGGGAATGTATTGATGCATCAGAAAATGTTTGAAAGCAGATTGTTTTTTGTAGATAATTTAATTGACATGGGTGCAAAAATAATTTTGTGCGACCCACATCGTGCCAATATTATGGGATTAGATAAAAAAGTTCCATTAAAAGGAATTACTATGAGCTCACCAGATATTAGAGCCGGTGTATCAATGCTTATTGCCGCTTTGAGCGCAAAAGGCACGAGTACAATCAAGAATATTGAACAAATTGACAGAGGATATCAGTATATTGATAAAAGATTGAATCAAATTGGCGCAGAAATTGTAAGAATAGATTAATATGAAAGTACATTTAATTAAAAACAAAATTTTACTCTTGGCTGCGTTCTCAGTTTTTTTGACAGTTTCTATTTATAGTTTTAGTTTAATAAATTTAAACATCAATGCTCCTAAACCAAACAATCTTGCTGTTGATTCTTTAAATTTTAAGAATAAAATTGTACTCGTAAACTTTTGGTCTTCATGGAGTAAAGCTTCTCGCGCTGATAATAAAAATATTGTAAGATTATTTCAAAAATACAAAAGCAATTCTAAGATTGTTTTTGTTAGTATTTCATTAGATACGGATCAAAATAGTTGGAAAAATGCTATTGAGGAAGATGGTTTAATATGGACCAATCATATATGCGACTTTAAAAAGTACGATTCTCCTTTTGTGAAAAAATATGAAGTAGCAACCTTACCGTATTATTTAATTTTGAATAATAATCAGATCAATTTTAAATCTACTTCCTTTAAAGAAATCGAAACGCAAGTCGAAAAGATGTTAAATTAAGTTTTTTAAAACTAAACATTCTGACAAAGGGTTGAATAAAACAAGTCAAATTGTCATTATATTACAATTGGCAATGTTTTTGACTAACTAATCTTATGAATCATGAAGAAATTATTGACGAAAAAAATTCTAATTTTGAATTTGAGGACAATGCAGATGCAAATGTCTCTGAAGAGATTAATGAAGTTGAAGATAATGAATTTGAAAATTTAAAGCTACAGTTGAAAGAGGCTGATGACAAGTTTTTACGATTGTATGCAGAATTTGATAATTATAAAAGACGCACCATGAAAGAGAGGGCAGAACTTTTGCAAACGGCAGGCAAAGAGGTCATTGTTTCATTTTTGCCTATTGTTGATGATTTTGAAAGAGCGCTGAAAGCCGCAGGTAAAAGTGAAGATATAGAATCTTACAAAGAAGGCGTTGCATTAATACATAATAAGTTTTTATCAACTTTGACAAATAGAGGGTTAAAAGCTATTATTAGCATAGGCGAAGATTTTAATGTAGATATCCATGAAGCAATTACAAAAATACCTGCGCCATCTAATGAATTAGTTGGAAAAGTAATAGACGAAACGGAAAAAGGATATTCTTTAAATGGCCATTTGGTTAGATTTGCAAAAGTAATAGTTGGAGAATAATTTAAAATAGAAAGAAAATTGGCAAAAAGAGATTTTTACGAAGTCTTAGAAGTTAGCAAAAGCGCTGCTGAAGACGAAATTAAGAAAGCTTATCGGAAGATGGCTATAAAATATCACCCAGATAAAAATCCGGGAGACAAAGCATCTGAGGAAAAATTTAAAGAGGCTGCAGAGGCTTATGAGATTTTAAGCAACAAAGAAAAAAAACAACGCTACGATCAGTATGGTCATGCCGGAGTTGGAGGTGCTGCTGGCGGAGGCTTTGGTGGAGGAGGAATGAATATGGATGACATATTTAGCCAATTTGGTGATGTTTTTGGTGGTGGTGGGGGTGGTTTTGAAGGTTTTTTTGGCAATTCAGGCCGTGGTGGAAGAACCAGAACCGCTGTTGGTTCTAATATTAGAATTAGAATAAAATTAGCTTTTTCTGACATTAAAAATGGTGTAGAGAAAAAAATAAAATATAAAAAATTAGTTCAAGCCAAAGGTACTACTTTCAAGGAGTGTGCAACTTGTCATGGAAGAGGTCAAGTTAATAGAGTTACCCAAACTTTTTTAGGCCAAATGCAAACGGTTGCAACCTGTCCCACCTGTCAAGGTAGTGGCAAGTCTATTTCTAACAGGGCACCTGGTTCTAATGAATATGGATTGATTCAAGAGGAGGTTGAAACCACCATTAAAATACCAGCAGGTGTTATGGAGGGTATGCAACTTTCTTTAAATGGAAAAGGAAATGCAGCTCCCGGTGGTGGTGTTGATGGCGATTTGCTAATATTAATTGAGGAGGAACCTCATGCTGAGTTGGAAAGGCAAGACAATAATGTGATTTATAATTTAGCAATCAGCATTGTAGATGCCGTTTTGGGTACACAAGTTGAAGTGCCAACTATAGATGGAAAAGCAAAAATTACGATTGAGCCAGGAACGCAAAGCGGAAAAGTGTTAAGGCTAAGAGGCAAGGGTTTTCCTGAGGTAAATGGCTACAATACAGGGGATCAGCTGATAAAAGTGCATGTTTGGATTCCTAAAAAAATTAGTTCTGAGGAAACGGAAATCCTGAAAAAACTAAACGAATCAGATAATTTCTCTTCAAATAATGCGAAAAAGGACAAAGGTTTTTTTGATAAAATGAAAGACTGGTTTTGAAAAAATTTAAAAATAAAATAATTTGCATTTATAGGTTCAAAAACCTTACTTTTGCAAAAAACAGAAAATAATATGTATTGGACATTAGAATTGGTATCTTATTTAGACGATGCCCCTTGGCCGGCAACTAAAGATGAACTTATAGATTATGCTATTCGCTCTGGCGCACCTTTGGAGGTTGTTGAAAACCTTCAAGAGCTAGAAGACGATGGAGAACCCTACGAAAGTATCGAAGAGATTTGGAGTGATTATCCCTCAGATGATGATTACTTTTTTCACGAAGACGAACACTAATTACTTATAGTCTATATTATCCAAAATAAGCTTTTTGGGTAACGGCTTTTTGTGAAACAAATGTTTGTTCTGGTATAAATTCTATTGCCGTAGATTTTAAAAATTGCCTTTTTTGATTAAAAAAAGCATTTATGCTTTCTTTTTGAAGATTTTTGTTAGAATAATTATAATCAGATAGTTTGCTTTTTTGACTGCCATTTGTTTTAATTGCCAAACTGATTTCATTATTTGCATATACCAACTCAATTTTTTCTTCATTATAGAGAGTTTCAATTGTGGTTTTAAATTTCTCTAAATCCCCAATAACACTAAGGTCAGTAAATGAAATAAACCCCTTTTTAAGCAATGTTTTATTCAAGCTTACATTGTTTTGATAGTCTTTGTTCAAAACGGTTTCGAACCCATTATTAAAAAGGTAATTGGCAGCTATTTTTTCTGGTGTTTTAAGCGTTTCATATTGAATGTTTGCCCTGAAAAGTTGGTTTAAAGCATTTTTTGATTTTGAAACTTCTGCTTTCAAAAATTCGTTAAACTCTTTAATAAACAAATGTGGTTCTCTGTTTACTTTATTCCAATTGTGATAAAAATAGTGTTCCAAATTTAACCTTGAACTTATTGAACCAAATTTTTTCCATAATTGCAAATTAAACCAAAGTATAATTTGTCGTTGGTTATTAAAATTGTTGTGATTCAAAGAATGCCAATCTATTAATTTAAAAACCATATCTTCTAAACTATCACTAAGATTATCGCCATTCCATTTAGAAAAGAGATTAATTAATTGCTCAGGACAATTCTCTGTTTTTTGAATTTGGCTCGAAAAAAGGTTAAAGGATTGTTGAATTTCTTGTTCGTTTTTTAAAAACAAGATTGTTTCATATATTTCTTGAGTTGATTGTGCTTTTATATCATCAAATTGTTGAATAGATGCGATGTATTGCTCCGTTTCTTTTTTCAAAAGAATATTTCTTGTCTGCCCATTTTCTAAATATTCAGGTAATAATAAGATGTCAATATTTGAATTAATGATGCAAGCATACCAAGCTGATTTTTCAATAAGGGCTTGTTTTATGAAGGGTTTTTTAATTGAATCAACAATGGGTAGTTTATTGTATATTTTTGTTAATTCAAAAAGCGCTTGCTCTGTGTTTAAAAGATCATTTTTTAATTGTATTGTCAAGCTGGTTTTCATAAATAGTAATTTTACCCATTGCAAAAATAGGATAGATAAAGCAATATCAAGTATTTAGAGTGTTTAAAAACTGATTTATTGTTAACAATTTGGTAATTTGCTAAAATGAGGAAGTTGTAGACTGCTTGCAAACAGGGGCTTTGCGTGGGTGTACTAAAAAATGTGCAATGCTGAATAAGGTGTTTTTGTAAATATGCGATTATGAAAGCTATTATCTGTCAAATTTGTTTTTGACCTCCGCTTATGCTTTAACTATGTTTCAAAACATAACCGCAAATTATAAATATTTGTTTTCTTATTTTTCAGTTTCAATCTTAATGTTTACTTTTGAAATCATAAATATGTCTTTGTTTGATACTAAAGAAACGATTGAAAATTTGAGACTCGTGTTGGCTCAACACAACTACAATTATTATGTTTTGGCACAGCCAACAGTTTCTGATTTTGATTTTGACCAAAAGCTAAATCATTTGATTGATTTAGAGAAAGCCCATCCTGAGTTTTTTGACCCAAACTCGCCAACACAAAAAGTAGGAGGGGCAATAAATAAGAACTTTGATTCTTTTGTTCACCAATTTCCAATGTTGAGCTTGGGGAATACTTATAATGAAAGCGAATTGGCTGATTTTGACCAAAGAATTAGTAAGCAATTAGGGCACTCGGATTTTGAATATGTATGCGAGTTGAAATTTGACGGACTTTCCATCAGCTTGCATTATGAAGATGGGATATTGACAAGGGCTGTAACGAGAGGCGATGGTGTTAAGGGCGATGTTGTAACAGACAATGTGAAAACTATTAGAACATTGAAAACCCATTTAAAAGGTCGTTTCCCTAAAAATTTTGAAGCGAGGGGAGAGATTTTTATGCACCGTGCGGTTTTCGAAAAACTAAACCAAGAGCGAGCAGAAGCTGACGAACCTTTGTATGCCAATCCTCGAAATGTGGCGGCAGGCACTTTGAAATTGCAAAACAGTAATGAAGTAGCAAAGAGACCTTTGGATATTTTTCTTTATCAGTTAATTGAATCGGAGGGCACTATTAAAACACATTTTGATGGTTTGCAGCAAATGAAAAGTTGGGGTTTGGTGGTTAATAAGGAAACAAAAGTTTGTAAAAATATTAATGAGGTTTATGATTTCATTAAGTTTTGGGATGTTAAAAGAAAAGAATTGAGCTATGATATTGACGGAATCGTTGTAAAAATAAATGATTATCAGCAAAGAGAGGAACTTGGTTTTACTGCAAAATCTCCCCGTTGGGCTATTTCATATAAATTTAAAACAGAGGCGGCACTAACCAAATTATTGAGTATCGATTATCAAGTAGGACGGACGGGCGCCATTACGCCTGTGGCAAATTTAGAACCTGTTTCCTTGCTAGGCACTATTGTTAAAAGGGCCTCATTGCACAATGCCAACGAAATAGAAAGATTAGATATCAGAGTGGGAGATTGGGTTTTTGTAGAAAAAGGAGGAGAGATAATTCCTAAAATTACGGCTGTGGATTTTTCAAAAAGAAGTGAGATTTCCGAGCCGCTTGTTTTTATAAAAATCTGTCCAGATTGCGGCACACCATTGGTTAGAAAAGATGGCGAAGTGCAGCATTATTGTCCAAATGAATTAGATTGCCCAACACAGGTAATAGGTAAAATTCAACATTTTATTCAAAGAAAAGCAATGGATGTTAATGGACTAGGGGACGAGACGGTTGACCAATTGTATAAAAACGGATTGATAAAAGAGATTAGCGATTTGTATTTCCTAAAATACGAAGATGTTATAAAAGTGGAACGAATGGCAAAAAAGTCTGCTCAAAACTTATTGGCAGGATTGGAAGCCTCTAAACAAATGCCCTTTCAAAAAATGTTGTTTGGTTTGGGGATTCGGTTTGTTGGCGAAACGGTTGCAAAAAAACTTGTAAAGCATTTTCAATCGCTTGAAAATTTGAAGAAAGCTACTTATGAAGAATTGTTGACTGTGGATGAAATTGGCGATCGCATTGCCGCCTCCATCATTGAATATTTTTCTAACGACAAAAACTTGGCAATGTTAGAGAAACTAGAAGAAGCTGGCTTGCAGATGGAAAGCCATGAAGAAAACACGATAGTTTCGAGTTTGTTAGCAGGAAAATCTTTTGTTATTTCGGGTGTTTTTAGTCAGTTTTCTCGCGAAGAAATAAAGCTAAAGGTGGAACAAAATGGCGGTAAAATTGCTTCTAGTATCAGCGCAAAAACCGATTTTGTGATTGCTGGCGAAAATATGGGGCCGGCTAAACTTGAAAAGGCCGAAAAACTAAAAATCACTATACTTTCAGAAGATGGATTTTTACAGATGCTAATAAATTAAATGTTGGCTTTATATCAAAGATATTAAAAACCCATCAACACAAAAAAGGCTAGAAGTAAAACTTCTAGCCTTTTTTAATATAAATGGTTTGTTGATTTTATTTAACTTCTTCGTAGGGAACATCCTCAACATCTCCGCCAGCATTGTTATTAGCATCTGGGCCATTAGCTTCTGTCTCATTAGCGCCTTGTTGTGGTTCTTGCTGTGCAGCATACATATCTTGGCTAGCAGCTTCCCATGCTTTGTTCAAAGATTCTAGTGCCGTGTCGCAAGCAGCTATGTCTTTTGCTTGGTGGGCAGTTTTCAATTGTGTTAAAGCATCTTCGATAGCCTGTTTTTTTTCTGCTGGCAATTTATCACCATAATCTTTCAGATTTTTTTCAGATGTGAAAATTAGTGTGTCCGCTGCGTTCAGTTTTTCAACCTCTTCTTTCAATTTTGCATCACCCTCCGCATTGGCTTCAGCTTCTTTTTTCATTTTTTCAATCTCTTCTTTGCTCAATCCTGTAGAACTTTCAATTCTAATTTTTTGCTCCTTGCCAGTGCCTTTATCTTTTGCACTCACATGCAAAATACCATTGGCATCAATATCAAATGTAACTTCAACTTGAGGCACACCTCTTTGCGCAGGTGGAATACCATCTAGGTTAAACATCCCAATTGTTCTGTTGTCTTTAGCCATTGGTCGCTCGCCTTGCAACACATGCAATTGAACACTTGGTTGATTATCGCTTGCTGTACTAAAAGTTTCACTTTTCTTTGTAGGAATCGTTGTGTTAGATTCAATTAATCTCGTCATAACACCACCGTAAGTTTCAATTCCCAAGCTCAATGGCGTAACATCTAGCAATAAAACATCTTTCACTTCGCCAGTTAAAACACCACCTTGGATAGCCGCACCCAAAGCAACAACCTCATCTGGATTCACACCTTTTGAAGGCGATTTTCCAAAGAATTTTTCAACCGCAGCTTGAATCGCAGGAATTCTTGTGCTTCCACCAACCAAAATAATTTCATCAATATCGCTAACGGTCATGTTTGCATTTTTCAAAGCTGTTTTGCAAGGGGCAATCGTTCTTTGAACCAAATCATCTACCAATTGCTCAAACTTCGCTTTTGAAAGTGTTCTTACTAAGTGTTTTGGAATGCCATCAACGGGCATAATATATGGCAAATTGATTTCAGAATTAGCAGTGCTAGAAAGTTCAATTTTTGCTTTCTCTGCCGCATCTTTCAATCTTTGCAGAGCCATAGGGTCTTTGGTTAAATCCAACCCACCGTTCTCATCTTTAAACTCTTGAACCAACCAATCAATAATTTTTTGGTCAAAATCATCACCACCCAAGTGCGTGTCGCCATCCGTAGATTTCACTTCAAAAACACCGTCTCCAAGTTCCAAAACCGATACATCATGCGTTCCACCACCACAGTCAAACACAATAATTTTCATGTCTTTGTTCTTTTTATCCAAACCATAAGCCAAAGCGGCTGCTGTTGGCTCGTTTATAATTCTTTTTACAGTTAATCCAGCAATTTCACCGGCCTCTTTAGTGGCTTGTCTTTGCGCATCATTAAAATATGCAGGCACAGTAATAACGGCTTCTTTCACTTCCATTCCCAAATAATCTTCAGCCGTTTTCTTCATTTTTTGAAGAATCATGGCGCTAATTTCTTGTGGCGTATAAAGCCTTCCATCTATATCCACTCTAGGCGTATTGTTGTCGCCTTTCACAACCTTATATGGCACCCTGCCCACTTCGGTTGTTACTTGGTCAAAATTATTGCCCATAAAACGCTTGATAGAAAAAACAGTGTTCACCGGGTTCGTAATCGCTTGTCTTTTTGCCGGATCGCCAATTTTTCGCTCGCCATCCTTCATAAATCCAACCACAGAAGGGGTTGTTCTTTTGCCTTCGCTGTTAGCTATAACAACGGGTTCGTTGCCTTCCATCACTGAAACACAGCTGTTTGTTGTGCCCAAATCGATTCCAATTATTTTACTCATTTTATTATTGTTTTTTTACATAGAAGTAGTCAAATTCGATACCATTCCATTTATTATGACAATTTAACTTTTTAATGAAAAGACGCGCGTTTAAAATGTCAGTTTTTATGACAAATAGGCGCTTTGTTAATGATTGCTACCATTAAATATTTGAAAAAAATAATTAGCATCTATTTGGTTATTAAAATAATATTGTATGTTTGACCTTTAAAATTAATTAGAATGAAACCATTCATATTTAGCTTTTTTATCGTTGCAAGTTTTCAATCTATAATGGCCCAAGCATACAGAATTCCTTCAAATGAACTGAAACTGGGATTTGGCTTTGCAGACAATTATGGAGAACAAGAGATTGGATCGGGCTTTGTTTTTTTTCTTGGCTATCACAAATATATTGATAGAAAGCAAAAAGTAAGCATTGGTTCAAATATCGGTTTGGGTAATTTTTCAACAAGAGAATATACAGGTATGCACAATATGCATTATAACTCATACAATTTTAATTTGAACATTGAATATAAGTTTTTAAGAATAAAAGCTTTTGCTATCAGTGTTTCGGGAGGCGGTTTTGTTGCCATGTCTTCTGGTTTGATTGGGGCAAGTGGCCAAACATCACGCAGGGAAACCTATTTTAGGGAATATTATGCTGGCTATACCCTTGCAGCTGCCCTTCATTTTTCACCACCTAATAGTAATTTTTCCTTTAACATTACGCCTATCACTGTTTATTCAAATATTTTGAGTTTTGATCAATTTCAAACAACTTTGGGTGTAGGGTATCGGTTTTAAAAAAGATAAGAATATATGAAATTCATTCCCATATCTATGAGGAGACCCAATTAATAAACCATCTAAATATTTATGTGGGGATGCTTCCTTTTCATCGATTATTACATTCAATAATGAAGAATATTTATGTGTGATTGTGGCTGATGGACTTAGCACCGCAACTAAATATTTTTTAGCTTCTGATTCTACCATTAAAATTATTTTGTACTATTTAAATTGTCATCAAACTGAGATAGATATATCCTCGACAATTTGCAACGCAATTAAGTGTGCTGATGCTAAATTGAGAAGTGGATATGAGAATACAATAAACATGAAAAGCACTTTATGTATTATTCTTATTCATGAAAAAGAAAAATTTGGATATTATTACAATGTAGGAGATTCAAGAAATTATAAAAGCAAATCTAAGTTAATTTTAAAATTTAACATAAAATATAGAAAGCAGCCTGCTCAAATATCAAATAATCCTAGGAAGTTTTAGATCTTGAATCGGTATTTTTCAGCTGATTTTAGTTTAGGCTGATTAGCCGTTTTGAATTGTTGCTAACTGACACGAAAAATACACCTAACGATACGATAAATACGCTGTTCGACACGGAAAACATACAGTTTGACATGAAAAACAATCCGTCCGACACAAAAAATACACCGTCCGACATAAAAAATACATCGTCCGACATAAAAAATATACCTTCCGACACAATAAATACTTCGTCCGACACAAAAAACACACCTCCCGACACAATAAATACACCGTCCGACACAAAAAATATTTGTTTTTTGAGTTGAATCATCCATTTTTTGAATTGAATCATTTATTTTCTGTGTTGAATCATTTATTTTCTGTGTTGAATCATTTATTTTTTGTGTTGAATCATTTATTTTTTGTGTTGAATCATTTATTTTTTAAGTTGAATCATTTATTTTTTGTGTTGAATCATTTATTTTTTGTGTTGAATCATTTATTTTTTGTGTTGAATCATTTATTTTTTAAGTTGAATCATTTATTTTTTGTGTTGAATCATTTATTTTTTGAATAATTGCCCACATTTGCCCATGCTTAAACTAAAAATAAAACAAGTTTTACTTGCTTTGGGGAACAAGAGTCCTCAAGGATGGCTAAAAACATATTGCAATATGACACAAAGTAAAGCTTATAATATTGTGAATGTGCAACAAACTGTATATATTTGCAAGTGTGAAAAAGAAATATGTAACACATTATGGCACAAAGCCAAATAAAAATGGGTGTATTGGAGTGATTTTGTGGCACATATATACAAGTTAGCAGTAATTACAAAACGACACCGTAAAATTTAAACATTATGGAGACAACAGAAAAAGAACAACCAAAACAAAACATCAGACTTGAACGCATTTTCGGAATTATATTACTAATTCCACCGACTATTGGCGTTATTCTATTTTTATTAAACCTATTAAGCAACGACCCTGGAAACATTCCTGAGATGAACAATCTAAGTTATAATTGGACAGGAAGATATGGCTATGCAAGAGACAGCGGTGGTGGTGGTGGTGGTTATACATCAGCAGCACCTATTTACCTTGGACTTATGGCTATTGCTGGAGCATTGCTTCTTAAAGGGACAGACAAAAAACAGGACTAAATGAGAATTTATAGCGTAGAACTTTTGGTTTCCGGTCCTGTTACAATTAGAAGGCAAATTAATTTTAACAGTGACAAGGAACTTGACTTTGGCAATGTTTTTCGTAGTGACATTTCAATAAAAAAGCATGAACAAGGGTTCGTTATTTCTTCTACTGTTTTTACAGTAGACCAAAACAGAGCATACAAAGTAGCATTACTTTTTATTGGCATAATGCTTGACATTTTATCAATAAAAACAAAATCAACGCTTAATGATGCTTTAATTAATATCTACAACTATCAGACAAAATATAGTGAGAGCAGTAATTGACGAAGCGTTTGACAAAGGTTTAATTACGATAAACAATGAATACAAAATCGTATTTTCTTCAAAAATAAAAAAGTTTTCGAAGGATGAATTTTACGATGTAGAATTTGGAAGGTTTGAAAATAGAATGATTAATTTGCCAATTAAATTCTTACCTAATGATGAATTTTTACAATATCATTTTGATGTTGTATTTCAAAAATAAAAACGATGAAAAAAGAATATATAGCCGAACTTTTTAAAAAATTTGAAAATGCTTGTTATGATTATGAAGGCATTGAATGCTGGAGTGCAAGAGAGCTTCAAGCAATTCTTGGATATTCACAATGGAGAAATTTTAAAAATGTAATTGATAAAGCTGAAAAATCCTGCAATCAAGCTGGCGAAAATACTAAAAACCATTTTGCCGAATTCAGCAAAATGGTAGAAATCGGAAGCGGTGCACAAAAACCAATCGAAGATATTGCCCTTACAAGATACGCTTGTTATTTAATTGCTCAAAATGGAGATGCAACAACTAAATCTGAAATTGCATTTGCTCAAACCTATTTTGCAGTTCAAACTCGTAAACAAGAAATAATTGAGAAACGACTTTTAGATATTGCAAGAGTAACAGCTCGTGAAAAGCTTTCCCAATCAGAAAAGAAACTTTCTGGAATTATTTTTGAAAGAGGAGTTGATAATAAAAGTTTCCCAATCATTCGCTCTAAAGGAGACCAAGCGTTATTTGGAGGTAAGACAACAAATGATATGAAAAGAATTTTGCAAGTTCCAGCAAATCGTCCTTTAGCTGATTTCCTTCCAACGCTAACTATAAAAGCTAAAGATTTTGCAACAGAACTTACAAGTCATAATGTCGTAGATAAAAATTTGAAAGGCGATATTCAAATTACAAAAGAACATATTGAAAACAATTTGGCGGTTAGGAAAATGTTACACGATAGAGGTGTAAAGCCGGAACAACTTCCAACAGCAGAAGACGTAAAAAAAGTAGAAAGAAGATTAGATAGTGATGAAAAAAAGATTTTGAAAGATGTTAAGAAAAACCAAGAAAAAAATAAAAAGAAGTAGATTAAAAATCTAAACAATAATTTAACTAATAAATGCGAACCAAAAGAAGAGCGAGATATAAAAAGCACTTCTTTCGTTGATTTTGATGCAGCGATGACAGAAAGTAACGAAATTCTGGAAATGATTAAAGGAATAATGCTTACCCAAAAAGCAACCTTTCCTTCATTATACACCTTGTTTTTAAACGCCATTTCAATTGATGACAACATAGGAGGCGGTACGCCATTAGTTCCTGATTTTGAATTTACCGTTCCGGCAGGTGCATTTTTCACAGCCCTTGCTATTCCATATTCAACAACAAGAAGATTTAAAGCAAAAAACCTTTCTCCTTTAGTGCTTCAATGGGGACTGAGCGATTTGGAAGGTGGTTTTACAAATCTTGCTATTCCTTTAGCTGAAAATGCAACAAGCACTTTGCTAAGCACTACTTTGGGTGCTTCGGGCGATTTCTTGTTGTTTTATAACCCAACGCCAACGCTTATTTCTATTGAACTAACAGTTTTAGAGGATTAAAAATATATGCTGTGATGTTTTCCCCATAATTATACAAAAGAACCTGCCGCAAGGCAGGTTTTTTTTGTGGGGGTTTGGTTTTGTGGGGGATTAGATTATATTTGTGGCATGGAAGAGGAGAAGGAATTTCAATTATGCTAAATTTAAAGACCGCAATGCGTAACCTAAATGTTTATTTAAACCACCTATTAAATAGCAATGCTTCTGAAAGAAATAATGCGTTTTTTAGAGAGTTGCGTGTATTTATATGTTGCCTGCAACCCTAAAGAACAGACGACAGTGCAAGAAACAACGGCTGTCAAAGGAGAAAAAAGCCACCGCATCCCGAAAGCTTTCGGGAGCATATTTGGTTTTGCCCGACATCCCGATAGCTTTCGGGACCGACCCTTTGCAAAATCAAAAAGCCTGTCCCGTTTTTTTTCGGGAAGCCATTTTTTTTGCCAACGCACTGACACCGTTCCGACTGAAAAACTTATCTTAACCGACTGAAAAAAGAATATAAAATTGTAGATGGAATTAAAAGAATTGAAACCAAGAAAGGCACTAAACAAAGCCTTTTTAAAAGTAAAACCGAACAGGACTGAAATTGAAGGTTTCAAGACCAATCTTATTACTTTACTCGACAGGACAAATGACACAGAAAGCGAAGAGTTTCATAAGAACTTGGTTTCGGACTTTCTAAAAGACACCTATTACAAACAAAACCATTTTATAAATACCAAAGGTCGAAACGACCTTGTTATTCATAACGGACAAAATGCAAACTCGACTGTTGGCGTAATTCTCGAAGCGAAAAAGCCGACCAACAAATCGGAAATGATTACCACCAAAAAACTAAACGCAAAAGCGTTTCAGGAATTGGTTTTGTATTACTTGCGAGAAAGGATAACACATAAAAATCTTGAAGTAAAACATTTGGTGGCGACCAACATCAACGAGTGGTTCATTTTTGACGAGCATCTATTTGAAAGACTCTTTGCTCAAAACAAATCATTTGTTAAACAATTTGAGAATTTTGAAGCAAGCAAGAAAACAACAGATGTATTTTATAAAGAGATTGCCGAGCCGTTTATTGCCGACATCACTTCTGAAATTGAATTTACATACTTCAACATTCAGGACTATCAGAAACCACTTCGCAATACAGACAAGGCAGACGATAATTCCCTGATAGCTTTATTCAAACTTTTATCGCCAGAGCATCTTTTAAAACTTCCGTTCACTAACGACAGCAACAGTCTTGACAAACGCTTTTACAGTGAGTTGTTGCACATTATCGGCTTGACTGAAACCAAAGAAGGAAGCAAAAAACTGATTGAACGAAACAAAGCAGGTGAACGCCACACAGGAACTATTCTTGAAGATGCCATTATTCAATTGGACAGCTTAGATAAATTGAGCCGACTTGAAAAGCCAAATCAATTCGGCAACACACAACAAGAAAGACTTTTTAGTGTTGCTCTTGAACTTTCAATCACTTGGATAAATCGTATTTTGTTTTTGAAATTGTTGGAAGCCCAACTCATTACTTATCATAACTCGTCCCGCCAAAGCGGGAAAGGCGACAAATCGTATTCGTTTCTCAACCTTGACAA
>Ga0209702_10003721_pt1 | contig 23542 bp, 16 predicted proteins | sample FRY01_FD_187210 | JGI IMG/M metagenome (GOLD analysis project Ga0209702, IMG submission 187210) | Freshwater microbial communities from Lake Fryxell liftoff mats and glacier meltwater in Antarctica - FRY-01 (SPAdes) (version 2) | ecosystem: Environmental > Aquatic > Freshwater > Ice > Glacier... | reverse complement strand
GTGACTTGCAATTGATTAAAAAATGCTTTAGTCGACAAGCTCAGAGTGACTTGCAATTGATTAAAAAATGCTTTAATCGACAAGCTCAGAGTGACTTGTAATTGATTAAAAATTGCTTTAATCGACAAGCTCAGAGTGACTTGCAATTGATTAAAAAATGCTTTAATCGACAAACTCAGAATAACTTGAAATTGATTAGAAATAAATTGAATTAGACATTTTAGCAATAATTAATTTGTAAGAATAAGGCTCAGCTTTTACCATCCTTTTCATGAGATTATTCATGATTCCCTCCGTCATTTAATGTCTATTAAAACGATAAGTATATTCGTCAAGATATGCTTCATCAACATCAACTTTTCCCTTAACTAGAGTCTGTCTATAGAGTCTCCTATTGTTGCACTAGTCCTAAAAATGCTCATTTACTAAAGTAAACTGAGCTTTTTCGCCCTTCGTGCGCATAATCAGAAACCTGTATAGTTTAAACTCCTGACTCTATGGACAAACCCTATTTAGGGTTCACTTAAAAGCGCTTAATGCCTTTTAAATATGGTATCTGTGGCTGAATTATTCATTTTTAATGTATGAATTTAATTGAGTAACATCAAAAATCCTTGCACTAAGATTGCACTAATTTTTCATTATTTACTATTTAAGCTAACCAGAAATACAGCATTTGCCTCGTTACAGCCATTTCGAAGTATTAAATATACATCTTCAATGTCTGTGCCTTGCATCCGCCCCATTTCTGAATTTTGAGTAAACCCTAGAATAGACCAGTACTTCTGCATTAATTTTTTAGGTCTTTTATAATCGATTAAAAATTTAATTTATGATGGATTGTAAACTAGTTCTGGAATTCAAAGAATTAATTTCTTGCATTGGCGAATATTTGCAAATAAAATAAATTATCCAATTAATATATGCAGTAGACATATTTTGTACAATATAAAATTAAATACAAAAAGTTAAACTTTAGGGCTATATTTGAATTCAGTGCGAGCTTATTTTATGTTTGATTGCTTGGAGGAATTTTAAAAGATCAAATAAAGTGTTGTATGAATTCTGAGAAAGGGGGTGTTTATCGAATGGAAAATGCAGCAAATGCGAGCAAAGTCGACACAAATCCAATCATAATTTCGGAGGAGGAATTGGCATCTTTTCTGGAATTAGTTTTTCAAAAATACGGGTACGATTTCAGGAAGTATTCTGCAGCTCACATCATCAGACGAGTTATGAGTCGCATAAAATTATCTGGTTTTACGAGCTTTTCTGAACTTCGAATTAAGGTTTTATCTGATGAACCTTTTGCCGCAATATTGCTCCAAGATCTTTCAATTACAGTAACAGAAATGTTTCGTGACCAAGGGTTTTACCAAGCATTGCGCGAAAAAGTGATTCCTATTTTAAGAACATATCCTTTCATAAAAATATGGCATGCTGGATGTTCTACTGGTGAAGAAGCTTATTCTATGGCTATTCTATTGTTTGAAGAAGGTTTATATGATCGATCAACTATTTATGCTACAGATTTTAATCAACAAGCATTGAATCATGGAAAAGAAGGAATTTATTCACTGGGTAAAATCAAGGAGTACACATTAAATTATCAGTTGTCAGGTGGGAAGGAATCTTTTTCCTCCTATTATAATTCAAGTTATGATCACGCCATTATGAATCAATTTCTTAAAAAGAATATTGTTTGGGCAAACCATAAACTAGTAACTGACAGTGTATTTGCCGAGGTTCACCTTGTTTTGTGTCGGAATGTTCTGATTTATTTTAATAAAGATCTTCAAAATACGGTTCAACATCTTTTTCACAGCAGTTTGATTCATTCTGGAATTCTGTGTTTGGGGTCTAAAGAAGGACTATCATTTACTGAGTATTCGAATAAATATACTGAAATAGACATGAAAAACAGGATATATAAAAGGAAATTATAATCTGGTAAATATTAAATTATATAGAGATTTTAATGATCGATCAATTGAACTACGCAGCAATAGTTATTGGAGTTTCTTCCGGAGGGATGAATGCGATGAAAATCATTTTTTCTTTGCTTCCTGCGGATTTCAAATTACCTATTGTTATAGTGCAGCACATTGGTGCCCGCTCAGAAAACCAATGGATTGAATTATTAAATCAACGCAGCAGTCTAAAAATTAAGGAAGCAGATGAAAAAGAAAAAATCGAATCGGGAACGGTTTATATAGCACCTGCTAACTATCATTTACTAATTGAGAAAAATAAAACGTTTTCTTTAACTATTGATGAACGAGTTAATTACGCACGTCCTTCTATTGATGTTTTATTTGAATCTGCCGCAGAATCTTATGGCAGATCCCTTATAGGCATTGTTCTAACGGGCTCTAATCATGACGGAACAATTGGTATAATGCGTATTCAGGATTGCGGAGGTTTATGTATTGTACAAGATCCGGCAACTGCTGAATCTCCTTATATGCCAGCATCTGCAATTCGTGCAATTAAAGCTGACCATATTTTGCAACTGGAAGAAATCGTTCGGTTGATTATTCAAATTGATTTAAAAAATAGAATATGACTTTAAGCATTAGAAATAAATTAATTATTGGTTTCAGTACCATGTTGGTATTGCTGATTTTCATGGTTGTTTTCATGAGTGATAAATTACATGAATCCAACGAACGTTTAGTTTATGTAATTGACGTATCTGCAGAAAGGATAAATCTTTCTAATGAATTAATGGTTGAGGTTTTACAAGCAACGCGGCATGAAAAAAACATTATTCTTGAACAAGACATTTCTAATAAAGAGCTACACCGCGCCCTTCTATTCCAAACATTGGAACTTATTGAAGAAAAAACCAATGAAATCGAGAGCCTTTCAGACCCAATTGGAAAGCAAATTATCGATGAATTCAGAGCTACTTGGAAAAGCTACAGAGATGATCTTAATAAAATAATTTCTTACGCATTTAATAATGAATTTAAACTGGCTTCTTTCATTTCTGTAAAAGAGGGATCAGCGATACGCAACGCTGCAATTAATCAATTGGAAAAATTGATTATCAAGAATCAACAAGGAATGGAACAAGCGAAGGCCGAAAATGACGAAGATTTTTCATCAACATTAAAGCTCATATCTACACTAGTTATTACCAGCTTGATATTGGCAGTATTAATTTCATTGCTTATAGTTATAAGTATTACAAGTCGTATTTCGCAAATAGTTTTGGAAGCAGAAAAAATAGCTAGCAGAGAGTCAGGAGATCGACCATCAAACAAAATAAAGGATGAATTAAAACCGATTCTTACCTCTTTAGAAAAAATAACGGATAGTTTTAGTGAAGTCACAATTAATGCGGATAGAGTAGCTTCTGGCGATTATTCTGTCGATTTGACTCCGCGATCAGAAAAAGACACTCTTGGAAAAGCATTAGCTAAAATGACCAGGTCTTTGCGCGAGTCTTCCGACGCAAATGAAAAGCATATCTGGTTAACGAAAGGGAAGAATGAACTTAATGAATTATTGAGCGGTGACAAGAAATTGGAAGAACTTGCAGGAAATACTATTCAATTTCTTTGCACGTATTTGGAAGCCAATATTGGTGCTTTATATGTCACAAATGAGAAGGAGAGTACTTTAATTCTTAGTGGACAATATGCTTTGTCTTCAATGGAGGAAAGCCAAAAGAAACTCTCATTCGAGGAGGGACTTATTGGAGAAGTTGCGAGCGGTCAGAAACAAATTTCTTTAAATAATGTGCATGAAGGGCATTTACGAATATCTTCTTCAATAATTAATTCATTTCCTAAATTCATATTTATTACCCCGTTTATTTTTGAAAATAAAACTTTAGGCGTGATAGAATTAGGACGTCTTAATGAGTTTAGTGATACTGAAAAGCAATTCGTAACAGGATTAATGGAAAGTATTGCGGTGAGTTTCAATTCGGCTATTTCTAGGATGAAAATACATGAGTTACTTCACGAAACTAAAATTCAAACAGAAGAGCTTCAGGCGCAGCAAGAAGAATTGCGTCAAATGAACGAAGAATTAGAGGAGCAGGCACAAAACCTCCGACAGCAGCAGGAAGAACTTCAAATGACCAACGAGGAGTTAGAACAGCAGGCCCAATCACTAGAATTAAAGAACACTGAAGTAGAGTCAGCCAAAACCGATATTGAAAATAAAACCAAACAACTCGAAATAAGCAGTAAATACAAATCAGAGTTTATGGCCAATATGTCACATGAGCTTCGAACGCCATTAAATAGCCTGCTCATACTTTCGAAAGATCTGGCAGATAATAAAAAGAAGAATCTGGATGAAATTCAGGTTGAATGCGCCGAAATAATATACAAAAGTGGTCACGATCTTTTGATATTAATTAATGAAGTTCTCGACCTTTCTAAAATTGAAGCCGGGAAAATGGCGTTAAATATTGATTCTATTAATCTGCATAGTTTTACAAAAGACATTTTGCTTAATTTCAAATATGTTGCTGCAGAAAAAGGATTGGAATTAAATGTCCGATTGGACGAGAAATTACCGGAAAGCATCCAAAGTGATGTTCAACGTCTCAATCAGATATTGAAAAACTTACTCTCTAATGCATTTAAATTTACAGAAAAGGGTACAGTAACGTTAAGCATTGAAAAAAATACGGCCACATCAATTATAATATCTGTTTCAGACACAGGTATTGGAATTCCAGAAAACAAATTAAGAGCCGTATTTGAGGCATTTAAGCAAGCCGATGGCGGAACATCAAGAAAGTATGGGGGTACAGGACTGGGACTTTCAATTTCACGTGAACTTGCCAAATTATTAGGAGGAGAAATAACGTTGAGCAGTAAAGTAGGTCAAGGGTCAATATTTTCATTGATTATACCAACAATTTTAATCAATCAGCAAGAGTTCGAACTAGAAACTGCAACAGATGAGATAATTGCCCACGATATAATTGAATCGGAGTTTCAGAATTATCCCTCAATTCCTGACGATAGAAATAATATAGGTAACACTGACAAAATTGTTTTAATTATTGAGGATGATTTGAAGTTTGCCAAAATTTTGTTGAAGCTGACAAATGATAAAGGCTATAAATGCCTTGCTGCAACTACCGGAGAAGACGGTTTACTTTTAGCAAAACTGTATAAACCTCAGGCAATAATTCTTGACATGGATTTACCCGGGATAAACGGCAATACATTTGTTCAACGTTTGAAGGCTGATTCCTCAATTCGCCATATCCCGGTGCATATTATTTCGGCCTATGAGCGAAGTTTAAAGCCGTTGATGAATGGTGCTATTCCTACTTGATGAAGCCCATAGAAAAAGTTGATCTTGAAAAGGCATTTGCTAAAATTGAAAGTTTTGTAAATAGGAAAATTCGGAATCTGTTGATTGTTGAAGACAACGAAAATTCCAGAAAAGCAATAAAGTTGTTGGTTTGCAATGACGAGGTGAATTGTCTTGATGCGTCTTCCGGGAAAGAGGCGCTTGAGATTTTCAAAAACCTTGAAATCGATTGTATGATTCTGGATCTCGGATTGCCAGATATGACTGGATTCGAGTTTCTAAAACAAATGGAACTCATTGAAGGAGTGTCAATTCCGCCAGTGATTATTTATACAGGTCGTGAATTAACAAGGGAGGAAAATGCAGAACTTGAAAAATATTCTGAGAGTATAATTATCAAAGGGGTTAAGTCGGAGGAAAGACTGCTCGATGAAACGGCACTGTTTCTTCACAAGACTAGCAGTAATTTGCCGAAAGCTACTCCTGTTAAAGTCTTTGATAAGGAATTATTATTTGCTGGAAAAAAGATACTTCTGGCGGATGATGATGTGCGGAATGTTTTCGCCTTAAAACTCGTATTGAACGAACGAGGAATGGAAGTTTTAAGTGCAGTTAACGGGCGCGTGGCCCTAAAAATGCTAGAAGAGCATCCTGGAATTGACATGGTGTTAATGGATATTATGATGCCCGAAATGGATGGTTTTGAAGCCATGCGTGCAATACGTTCACAAGCGAGGTTTCGTAGTTTACCTATCCTAGCACTTACTGCAAAAGCCATGAAAGAAGACAAGCAGAAATGTATAGACGCTGGCGCTCATGATTATGTTACGAAACCTATAGACGTCGATAAATTGCTTTCTCTGATGCGAGTTTGGTTAAGCAAATAGGGATACTAATTTCAAATAGTTCACCATGAGAAAAAATGGTAAAACTGTTTCAAACATGTGATTTTTTGATAATACTGAAGTTCTTGAAAAAATTATTTTTTAGTCCAGCAATCTTTTTGCCGCTTGCCCAATCTAAATTTTACCTAAATTGTAATATGGATGAGGTTTCTATTTGACCACTCTTTCTGCTATATCCAATCCATTTAAAGATTCTCTTCCCGATGTCAGATTTGTTTACTGCGAAAATTCTAATGGTTGACGACCATCCTGAAAATTTATTTGCCTTACAGGTAATATTAAATGATGAAAATTATGAATGTGTAAAAGTTTCTTCAGGAAGAGCAGCAATTAATATTGTTGAAAAAGATACAGATTTCGCTTTAATCCTGATGGATGTGCAAATGCCTGGAATGGACGGATTCGAGACAGTAGAGCATATACGCCGTATCGAAGCTATGCGCCATGTGTCGGTTATTTTCCTTACAGCCAATAGCGACAATATTCATATGTTTAAAGGATATGAAGTAGGAGCAGTTGATTATTTAATAAAGCCTTTACACCCTGAAATTTTAAAAGCCAAAATTGCTGTTTTTGTTGACCTGCACTTAAAAACAAAGGCTTTAAAGAAGCAGGAAGAAGAAATGAACCTAGTTTTAAATCAGCTAAAGGCAGCTAATTCAACACTTGCGATTTAGAATGAAGAGAGAGAAAAGAGGTCAGCAGAATTACTAATTGCAAATACGGAGCTTGGTTTTCAGAATGGGGAAAAAGAAAAACGCGCCAATGAACTTTTGATAGCCAACGAGGAATTAATTTTTCAGAATGGAGAAAAGGAGAAGCGTGCGAAAGAACTCTTGATAGCGAATGATGAGTTAATTTTTCAGAATGATGAAAAAGAAAAACGTGCAGCCGAATTGCTCATTGCAAATGAGGAATTAATTTTTCAAAATGAAGAAAAGGAAAAACGTGCGGCTGAATTAATAATTGCTGATAAAGAACTCGTTTTTGAAACGCAGGAAAAAGAAAAGCGTTCTGCAGAATTAGTAATTGCAAATACAGAGCTTAGTTTTCAAAATGAAGAAAAGGAAAAACGTGCGAAAGAACTTTTAATAGCCAATGAGGAATTGATTTTTCAAAATGGAGAAAAAGAAAAGCGTGCGAAAGAACTCTTGATAGCCAATGATGAATTGATTTTTCAGAATGATGAAAAAGAAAAACGAGCTGCTGAGTTGCACATTGCAAACAGGGAATTAATTTTTCAAAATGAAGAAAAGGAAAAACGGGCGGCCGAATTAGTAATTGCTGTTAAAGTACTGGTTTTTGAAACGGGGGAAAAAGCAAAGCGAGCTGCTGAATTAGTGATTGCCGATAAAGAACTTGCCTATCAAACAGGAGAAAAGGAAAAACGGGCTGCAGAACTCATTATTGCTGACGTCTTAAAAGAAGAGGTCGAAAAAACAATGATAATTATTGAAGGAAAAAACAAAGACATCCTAGATAGTATCAATTATGCTAAACGTATTCAGCAAGCTAAACTCCCAAGAAAGAAGGATATTTATGATGCTTTTTCTGAATCTTTTGTGCTTTTTAAACCAAAGGACATTGTAAGCGGTGACTTTTATTTCTTTTATAAAAACGAAAATTACTTATTTATTGCCGCTGCCGATTGCACTGGTCATGGAGTTCCTGGGGCACTCATGAGCATGATAGGAATCGAGAAGCTAACTTCAGCTGTTGCAGATAATCCGGATACATCCAAAGTGTTAATGCACTTAAACAGAGGGATAAAAAAATCTCTAAATCAATCTGAAAGTTTTGGATCCTCCACAGATGGAATGGATATCGGTATTTGCAGAATTGATTTAAAAACATTAGAGCTTAGTTTCGCTGGAGCAAACAGGCCATTTTGGTTAGTAAGAAATGGCATATCAGAAATCACTGAAACGAAAGGAACAAAAGCAGCTATTGGCGGAACGACATTGATTAATCAAAACTTTGATAGCCACTCAATTCAATTGCAAAAAGGAGATACTTTTTATATTTTTACTGATGGTTATTCTGATACGTTTGGAGGCCAGCAGGGTAAAAAATTGACGTCAGGAAAATTCCGTCAGATGTTGTTAGATGTTCAAGAAAAATCAATGCAAGACCAAGAAAAATACCTTGAAAACTTTCTCGAAAATTGGGTGTCGGGAATCGGTCAGGTAGATGATATTCTTGTAATTGGTGTGCGGATTTAATTTATAAAAATGCCTTTAATAAATTAATAGCAAAAAATTGAACGAAGTTTTTTTTAAATTTTAAAGTTTCTAATGAAAGAGATACAAAGGATCTAAAACCCAATTCCCAAATATTGCGGGGGGGAAATAATAAATGAAGATAAAATAGTTAAGAAATTACACTGAACAATTAGGATGTTCAAGACTTGGCTCATAAGTGTTCATCAGTAAGTAAAATATCTACAGCCATATATTTATAAATATACGTATTGATTTAATAGACATAAAATAATAGAAGGGATCATTGAAAATCCTATGAGTAGGATGGTAAAAGCTTAACATTGCTTTTACTAAATGATTATTATTAAAATGTCTAATTCAATTTTTTAATTTTGCAGCTCCTAAAATCAATGCAATGTTTTTATACAACCGCGTAAATCACGAAGAACTACGCAAACGTATTCAAGAAGATCCAACACCTCGCACAACGCTTTCGTTTTATCGATATGTGATATTGGAAAACCCCGCACTAATGCGCGATGAACTCTATCAAGCATGGGCAGAACTTGGAGTTTTAGGCAGAATTTACATCGCCCGCGAGGGAATTAATGCGCAATTAAGTGTGCCAACCTCAAATTTTGAGGCCTTCCGGAAACAAGTTGAATCTATGCCAGAATTCAGCAACGTACCATTTAAAATTGCAGTTGAAGATGAAGGGAAATCGTTCTTTCATCTTGCAATTAAGGTTCGAAAGAAAATCGTTGCCGACGGTTTAGATGACGACGCGTACGATGTCACCAACGTGGGGAAACATTTAACTGCCGAAGAATTCAACGCTGCCATGGAAAGCCCCGACACCATTGTGGTCGATATGCGAAACCATTACGAGGCAGAAGTTGGACGATTTGAAGGTGCCATCACGCCCGATGTGGATACGTTTAGGGAGGAATTACCTTGGGTTGTTGAAAACCTAAAAGATAAAAAAGATAAGAAAGTGCTGATGTATTGCACAGGTGGAATTCGTTGCGAAAAAGCCTCCGCATATCTTCGACACCATGGTTTTGAAGATGTAAATCAATTGCACGGCGGGATCATTTCCTACGCCCAAGAAATCAAACAGAAAAGTATTCCAAGTAAGTTTAAAGGGAAGAATTTTGTGTTCGATGAACGCCTTGGAGAGCGAATTACGGAAGACATTATTAGCAATTGCCACAAATGTGGTGAGTCTTGCGATATGCATACAAATTGCGCAAACGTAGATTGTAATTTATTGTTCATTCAGTGCGATAATTGTAAAATGCAATTCAACAATTGTTGCAGCGACGAATGCAACGAAATTTTCACGCTCCCAGAAGAAAAGCAGAAAGAATTGCGTCGCGGAAAAACGTATTCATACACAAATATGCTCTACAAAAAAGGACGACTTCGTCCCGACGGAAAAGAGCTTAAAAACGATACTTTATCAAGATAATCATGGTATACAACAACTTACTTACTCAAATTACCGATGGTATTTTAACAATCACCATCAACCGTCCCGATAAGTTAAATGCACTGAACTACGAAACTATTCAGGAAATTGGAAAGGCTGTTGCTGAAGGAAATGCCAACGAAACGGTTAGTGGAATGATTATCACAGGAGCTGGTGAAAAAGCATTTGTTGCCGGAGCTGATATCAGTGAGTTTGCACATTTTAGTTCGAGTGAAGCAGAGAATTTAAGTCGCGATGGCAATTTAGTGTTTCACAGCATTGAGCAAAGTGCCAAGCCTGTTATTGCAGCTATCAATGGTTTCGCCTTAGGCGGCGGATGTGAATTGGCGATGTCATGTCAACTACGCGTTGCTGCTGAACATGCGCGTTTTGGTCAACCCGAAGTAAATCTTGGACTTACACCTGGATATGCAGGAACTCAGCGTTTGGTGCAATTAATTGGGAAAGGAAAAGCCCTCGAATATCTGATGACTGCCGACATGATTCCGGCTGCGGAAGCACATCGTTTAGGATTGGTAAATTATGTGGTTCCAGCTGCCGAATTGCATGCTAAAGCCACTGAAATTCTTCAGAAAATTGCTACCAAAGCTCCCTTAGCTATTGCAGCTGTAATTCGATGTGTGAATGGTTATTTCAGGGATGGTGAAAACGGATTTGAAACGGAAATTGTAGAGTTCGGAAAATGCTTTGTCACCGAAGATTTCAAAGAAGGCACAAGGGCGTTTTTAGAGAAACGGAAGGCTGAATTTAAAAGCAAATAGAGTATGAGAAGTTAATCTAAACTTCTAGGTAAAACATCTAAAATCAAACATCTATTATCCCAAATCTAACATCTTATATGAATCCTTCAACAACGCCTCATCTACCTCATTCGGCAGTGTAATTTTTAACCTTGGTTCCAGTTCCATTGCTCTAGTAATCGCGGTTACGGCTTCCTTATTTCTTGCCCAAGCACGGCGCGCAACCCCGTTATTTACATCCCAGTGAAGCATCGACTTTAAGCGGCGGTCACTGTCGGCACTACCATCGATGACCATTCCAAAGCCACCGTTAATTACTTCGCCCCAACCAACGCCACCTCCGTTGTGCAATGAAATCCAAGTTGCACCACGGAACGCATCTCCAGCGAAATTCTGAACAGCCATATCTGCTGTAAACCGAGAACCATCATAGATATTCGAAGTTTCGCGGTAAGGAGAATCTGTCCCCGAAACATCATGATGATCTCGTCCCAAAACAATGGGTGCTGATATCTCTCCCGAAGCAATTGCTTGGTTAAATCGTTCTGCAATCTTCATTCGGCCTTGAGCATCTGCATATAAAATGCGCGCTTGAGAGCCAACAACAAGTTTGTTATGTTTTGCCGATTTAATCCAATTGATATTGTCTTGAATTTGGCCTCTAATATCGTCCGTGGCATCGTTAAATAGCACTTGCAACACTTCTGCCGCTAAACGGTCAGTCGTGTCCAAATCGGCAGGGTTTCCCGAAGTGCACACCCATCTGAAAGGACCAAAGCCATAATCAAAGCACATTGGACCAAGAATATCTTGAACGTAAGATGGATACCTAAACTCTTCAGTTTTCCCGAGAACGTCAGCTCCTGCGCGAGATGCTTCCAACAAAAAGGCATTCCCATAATCGAAGAAATACATGCCTTTTTCAGAAAGAGCATTAACCGCTGCCGCATGCCGTATTAAGCTTTTGTAAACCTCGTCGTGAAAGCGTATCGGAGAATCTGCCATCATCGCATTTGATTCGTCCAAACTATATCCAACAGGATAATATCCGCCGGCAAATGGATTATGCAACGAGGTCTGATCAGATCCAATATCAACTCGAATATTACGTCTCAAAAGTCCTTCCCAAAGCTCTATGATGTTACCCTGGTAGGCAATCGAAACGGCTTCTCCATCGGCGCGAGCCAACTCACAACGATCAATTGCTTGGTCTACATTATCATAAAGTTCGTCGACCCAGCCTTGTGCATGGCGTTTTTTAGCCGCCGCCTCATTTACTTCGGCAGTAATGCTTGTTAAACCTGCAATCTTGGCTGCTTTAGGCTGTGCTCCGCTCATTCCACCTAATCCGGCAGTCACGAAAAGTAAACCTTTACCAGCAATCTCAACAGGATTGGCATCTCCACGTTTGCGCAAACACATGCGTGCGGCATTCATAACGGTGATGGTTGTTCCGTGTACAATTCCCTGCGGACCAATGTACATATACGATCCCGCAGTCATTTGTCCATATTGCGTGACGCCCAAAGCATTGAATTTTTCTAAATCATCGGGTTTGCTGTAGTTTGGAATCATCATTCCGTTTGTAACCACAACACGCGGCGCTTCTGTATGCGACGGAAATAATCCCATCGGATGTCCAGAATACATCGCTAGGGTTTGATCTTCAGTCATTTCGCTGAGGTATTTCATCGTCAGGCGATACTGTGCCCAATTTTGAAATACAGCACCATTTCCACCGTAGGTAATTAATTCATGCGGATGTTGCGCCACAGCAGGATCGAGGTTGTTTTGAATCATCAACATGATTGCAGCAGCTTGCACGCACTTGGCAGGATATTGCTCAATTGGACGCGCATACATCTTGCTTTTTGGACGCAGGCGATACATGTAAATTCGACCGTATTGCTGCAATTCAGCCGAGAATTCTTTAATTAATTCAACATGATCTTTTGCTTTGAAATAACGCAGAGCATTTTTCAAGGCCAATTTCTTTTCTTCAGAATTCAGAATGTCTTTTCTACGTGGGGCGTGACTTACTGAAGAATCTAAAGCAACTGAAGCAGGTAAAACGGAAGGAATTCCTTCAGCAATTTCTTTTCTGAACTGCTCAATATCGTTGGTTGTTGTTTCCTGAATCATGGCTTGGGTTTATCGAATTTTCCGGTTCGAATATTATAATTATATGGACAATGGCGACATCCGTTTTTACAGCAGTAACCTCGTTTAAGCAGGTATTTTTCTGTAAAAACCACGTATCCTTCGGGACTCAAATAGTACTCATCTTTATCGAGTTTTGATAGCTTCGAAAATCCTTGGTCTTCCATAGTTTCATGCAAATTTCGCAAAATATGCCGAAAGCGTATCTGTGTAAGTCAAATTACATTTGGAGAAACAGCTGTTGCATCGGCATAATACCATAAAATTTGGATCAAATAATAACCGATATCTCTAATAAACGGTTTGGAAAGGAATGCAAAAACCTATAAATTGTTCCCCAGCGCATTTATATGGAAAATTCAGGCCACAGCGACATCCCAATTAAAAACTACATCGACAATCTATCGTCCATACAATTATGCGTTAGAATTTACGGCGATTTTTTAGATGAAGTATCTGGCAATAAGTCGTTTAAGCTTAAGCTATGGTTAGATAATTTGGCTTCAGATGAAATTGTTATCTCATTTGGAGGGGCATTTTCTAATCATTTATTGGCACTTTCTGCTCAGGGAAAACGAGATGGTTTTAAAACATTAGGCATTATTCGTGGCGGTGAGCCTGCCGTTTTAAGTCCGTATTTACAGGCTATGCAGCGTAACGGAATGGTGCTCAGGTTCATATCCCGCGAGGAATACCGACAAAAAGAAAGCACCGAGTTTATCGATAAGCTAAAAGCGGAAATACCTACTTGCCTCGTTATTCCTGAAGGTGGTGCTGGAATGAAAGGCGTTAATGGAGCTATGGAAATGGTGAATTCATTCGAGCCTTATGACTATGTGTTTTTACCGGGTGCAACGGCTACAACTTTGGCTGGTGTTGCAAAAAAGTTAAAAGGTTCTTCCACTCGCGTGGGATGTGTTCAGGTTTTAAAAGGTGAGAATATTCTTAAGAATGAAGTTTTGAGAACTGCCAATATAAAACTCAAGGATTTAGGAAATGTTGAAGTTTTTAAGCAATATCATTTTGGAGGATATGCAAAATGGAATGCCGAATTGTTAGCGTTTCAGCGACGTTGGATGGATAACACGGAGATTCCACTTGACTTGGTTTATGGAACAAAGGCTATGTTTGGCTTGCTCGATTTAGCTCAAAGAGGATATTTCCCTCCAAATTCAAGAGTTTTGTATTTGCATACAGGTGGCTTAGGACCTGTTAGTCTAAAGGCCGGCGATTAAAAATCAAGAAACCAGTAGTGAAGATGAGCGATATTGGCTTGGGACTTTGGTCGTAATAATTGAGGCTCAGAGCAATAGGCGCAATAGGCGTATGAAAAACCAGTGCTACAGAGGCTGCAAAATACCTTTTCTCAAATGGATCTCCATAGCGAGCTGTTAAATCACCATTGGTTAAAATTTCCTGATAAGGTTGAAAAATATAACCCTCGATACGTAGATCTAAGCGTGATGTGAAGCTCGAAATTACTTTAATTCCCGCTGCTCCGTAATTATGCGATCTAAATTGAGGTTGAAATAATGTTCGACTTTCAGGTACAGGTGAAAATGTCGGAGCTTGCAACAAAGAAGCCGTTGAATTATTGAAAAAAGGCTGATTAGAAATAACCATTTCGCCATAAAGCCCAACGTGCAATCTTCCTCGTTTATTAAGGTATTTATCATAGAGAATCTTGGCTCTAAAAAAGTCATGACTACTCTCGTATAAATCCTTACTTGTTGACGTGCTTCCTGGGATATTATTCTCTTCTCCTGCGAGATATCTAAATTTTACCAAAAACTGAGAACCCGTACTTGCATACATTTTTCGATTGAGCGTATTGTGTTCGAAGCTTCCAGAGAGTGAAACGTGATTAAAATTAGTTCTATCTGCCGTATCTACTTGCGAAAAAGTTAGTGTTTGATAATAATCATCGAACATTCGAGCACCCGTTATTCCAAATTTTAGACGTGCATGATTGCGCCAAGGAAAGACCAGACTTCCTTGAAAGGATCGGTCGTATTGAATTAAATAGGAAGGTTTAATATCCTCAAAAAATGTACTAGCACTATTGAAAAAATCGAAGTTGTTTAGGGTAAAATCAGCTTCAATTTGAAAGGGCAATTTGGTTGGAAAATCGAAAATGGTTTTTACCTGCGCTGAGCTATAGAATTTCCCGAAATAACTATTTGCATCTACAGCAAATCCTATTCGATTAATGCGTTTATAGTGCAGGGCAATAAAGCCCATATTTATTGGTTTGGAGGAGAATAAACCACCAAATTCAGCCAGGACATCTTTATCGAGCCCCATCTGAAGATTCATTTTGTAGGCAGTGTCCTGAGGATTAATTCGTGCGGTTGGATATATTTTTCTAATTCTGTTATCATAGGCGAGTCTATAAAAAGCCGGTTTCATACTAGAAAGACTCGCCGGCAAGCGCTCACTGCCTAAACTGCGTTTCATGTAGTTGACTTGATTTTTATTTAATCCAGTAATATTAATTTCATCAATCTGAATAGATTTTAATTGATGTCTAAAGTTATGGCGACGTTGAGCTAATGCAACCGAATCTTGAACTCGGGGAATCATTCTTTTAAGATCGACCATGCGTTCTAAAGTCGATTTATAACCACCTGCTATCATGTTAACCGTTTGGTCAAAATCTAGAATCGACACGTTAGGAATATCGGGACGAATAATAATCATGCTTTCAGTTTCACACACTTCTCCATAAGTGGTGCGTTCCATGAGCATGTTTTTAATTTGAGAGATGATATCGTCCTCTCTGGGTGGTTTCATTTCCGAAGCTACGGTGCTACCGATAATTACATCAGGCAAGAAATCGCGGTACATGATATCCGCTGGAAAATTATTGTATAAACCACCATCGAAGAGTAATTTATCATCTACAACGATTGGTTTAAAGAAGAATGGATAGGTAGAGGAAGCCCGCATCGCTTGACCAATATCGCCGCTTTTGAAAACCACTTCGGCTTTGTTATGGATGTCGGCTGCGACACACCGAAAGGGCACAAATAAACTATCGAAATTGTATCCAGCAGCTGCGCTAACAGCAGATGTACGCTCTAAGAAGGCGAAATCCATATTTACAGGAGAAACAATGTTGGTAGGAAAACGCGTTTGGATTACTGAATCAACTCGAACTTTTATTCCCACCCATCCAGCGTCGGGCTCGCGCTCCCGGAACAGGTAAACATACCGATCAAGAGGCTTTCCAAAAACCCATCCGTCGAACTCTTCACTAGTAACAATTTCGAGAATCTCATCAGGCGAATAACCCATGGCATACATTCCGCCAACTAGCGCTCCCATTGACGTTCCTGCAATATAATCTATAGGAATATGCTGTTCTTCAAGAGCCTTTAAAACACCAACGTGAGCTAATCCGCTTGAACCACCTCCACTCAATACTAGGCCAACACGCTGAGCCGAAACTAGACTAGGTGAGAGGCAAAGAAAAAGCAATAATAAACGCAGATAAATCAGGCGAAGCAAACCGTAAGAAAGTTGGATTTTGTCTGCCAAATCTACGTTTTTTAAGGCCGCGACTGATGTGTGTAGTACATTTAACTTGAATTTTACAAATTGGAATCCGATATGATTTCAAACGACAAATAGGAGAAATTAGTCTAAACAGATTTTGCTAATATATTTGGAGCGTTTATTCCGAAATAAGCCACCTAATCCTGAAGGGCTTTCATTATTCAACCCTAAAAATTTTCATCCTTTTAACTCGAATGAATTCCCTTGTTCAATTCGCCCAACCCCGAGGTTTGATATTATTAAACCTTGATTTTCACCCACCCCGAAAATTATTATCGTTCTAACCCCGATTGGATGATATTATCTCGCTTTTATCGTTCTAACCCCGAAGGGATGATATTATCAACCTCAAAACTTTAATTTGCTAAACCTCGATTGGGCGATCTTATCTAGCCTTTATCGTTCTAACCCCGAAGGGATGCTATTATGTCGCTTTTATCTTTCTAACCCAGAAGGGGTGATTTTATCCAACCACAAAACCTTTATGGTTCTAACCCCGAAGAGGTGATATTATTCAACCTCCAAACTTTAATTTGCTAAACCTCAATTGGGCGATATTATCTCGCTTTTATCTTTCTAACCCCGAAGGCATGATCTCATCTCGCTTTTATCTTTCTAACCCCGAAAAGATGATATTATCTCGCCTTTATCTTTCTAACCCCGAAGGGGTGATATTATACAACAGCTTATTTATAAGCTGTTGTAGGTAAGGGATCGATTCAACCATACGGCTTCCATACCAAGAAAAGGCTTCTCCATCAACGAGACCAATTTTAGATTTCGGGAAGATATTTTTAAGCTCTGCGATATGTTTTTCGGCAAAAGGAAAAGGCTCAGAGGAAAGCAAAATGAACTCTGGATTTAACGAAGATATTTCATTGGCATTGAGTTTTGGGTAGCGGTTAAGGTAGTTTTCGCAAACATTTTTAAATCCGCATCGAGTCATCATATCATGTATGAACGTATCAGAATTGACACTCATCCATGGTTTTTGCCAGATAAGATATAGGGCCGATTTGGATGACGAAAACGGCTTTATTTTGGAAAAGCCATCAAGGATGATTTTTACAAGCATTTCGGACATGTGTGGTTTTGCAACAATTTCACCCAAAGCATTGATCGTGGCAATGGAATCTTCGAGGGTTTTAATGTCGGAAATCCACACGGGGAATTCCTGAGCTAAAGCTTCAATTTCTGCTTGTGTATTTTCCTCTTTATTGGCGATGATTAAATCGGGATTTAAATTGCGAATTGCTTCAAAATCGAGAGCTTTTGTTCCGCCAATGCGCTTTTTTGAACGAAACCAAACGTCTGGATGGATGCAAAATTTGGTGATGCCCACAACTTCATCTTCAAGTCCTAAATGATAAAGCAATTCTGTTTGAGAGGGAACAACGGAAACGATTCGCTTTGGAGGGTAATTAATTTCAATGCTCCGATTGAGCATGTCGGTGAAAGTTCGACTAGATGACTGAGGCATGATTGATTTTTAATTCGAGGCTGTAAAGGTAGAATTAGCTTTGCTTAAGCTGCATAACTTTATTTTTCAGGCGCCAAGAAATTTTGTTCTAATACTAAAATGAAATTCGTTTTGAGCTAAGTCATTTTATACTATTTTCTTTAGCCGCATGGCTTTTACTTTTTCCTGCAGCGATTTCTACTATGATATACGCCATTTAAACGATCGTCGAAATTGAAGAAAAACTGAACATTAATTAATTCGGAGGCGTTATTTAATATAGTGGGCTATTTGCCTCGCAATTTTTAACTTTGTCGCATGATTTACAAAAACATCCTCGAAACTATTGGTAATACGCCATTGGTGCGCATTAATAAAATCACCAAAGATATTCCTGCACTAGTTTTAGCGAAGATTGAAACAACCAATCCTGGGAACTCCATCAAGGATAGGATGGCTGTGAAAATGGTTGAGGATGCTGAGAAATCAGGATTACTTAAGCCAGGCGGAACCATCATTGAAGGCACCAGTGGTAACACCGGAATGGGCTTGGCGATTGCAGCAGTAATTAAGGGTTACAAGTGTATTTTCACCACTACCGATAAGCAATCGAAAGAAAAAGTGGATGCTCTTCGTGCTTTTGGCGCTGAAGTTATTGTTTGTCCAACGAATGTTGAACCAGAAGATCCAAGTTCATACTATTCGGTATCGAGCCGTTTAATTGCGGAAGTTCCAAATTCATGGAAACCGAATCAATACGATAACTTGAGCAATTCCCAGGCACATTACGAGCAAACGGGTCCCGAAATTTGGGAACAAACAGAAGGTACAATCACACATTTAGTTGTTGGTGTAGGAACAGGTGGAACGATTTGCGGAACGGGTCGCTATTTGAAGGAGAAAAACCCAAACATTAAAATTTTAGGTATCGACACGTATGGCTCGGTATTTAAAAAATACAAAGAGACTGGAATCTTCGATAAAAGCGAGATTTATCCGTATATCACAGAGGGAATAGGAGAAGACTTTTTGCCTAAGAACGTTGATTTTAGCATTATCGATCATTTTGAAAAAGTAACGGATAAAGATGCTGCAGTGATGACACGCAGGATTCCTCGTGAAGAAGGCATATTTGCAGGCAATTCAGCGGGATCGGCAATGGCTGGTTTATTACAAATGAAGAACATGTTTAAAGAAGGCGATGTGGTTGTGATTATTTTCCACGATCATGGAACTCGCTACTTAGGCAAGATGTTTAATGATGATTGGATGCGTGATCGCGGATTCTTGGAAGAGAAAGCTCCAAAGGCGATTGATCTAATTGAGCGTCACAAACATTTGAAGTTGGTTACAATTGATGCTGATGAAACGGTTGATGAAGCTTTTAGCAAGATGCGCAAGTTTGATGTTTCGCAAATTCCCGTAACAAAGGATGGAGAATTTGTAGGTTCATTGACTGACAGTCATCTGTACGCAAGCATTTGCGAAAACCAAGATTTAAAGCAGGACAAGGTTAGCAAAGTAATGCAGAAGGCATTTCCGTTTGTTGCGCCTCAAGCTAAGTTGGACGAGATTTCAAAGACGATTAATCGTGAGAACGAAGCTGTTTTAGTGCGTGATATGCTTGGAGCTGTGCACATTATTACTAAGTATGATATAATTGAAGCAATAGGTTAGAACAATGTAGAATGCCCGCCTGAGGGATTGTAGCTAGCCACCGCGTGGCGCGAAAAGCCCGGTGCGAAGCACAGGCCCAAATAATATAAATAGGGTTTAGGAAGTATTAATACTTGTAACCGCAGCTCTTGGATTATGAATCTAAGGGCTGCGGTTTTTTATTGCCTTGCTCCGTCACACTGAAGTCACACTGAGCTTGTAGTCATGCTGAACTTGCAGTCATGCTGAGCTTGCAGTCATGCTGAGCTTGCAGTCATGCTGAGTTATAGTCATGCTGAGCTTGTAGTCATGCTGAACTTGTAGTCATGCTGAGCTTGTAGTCATGCTGAGCTTGTAGTCATGCTGAGCTTGTAGTCATGCTGAACTTGTAGTCATGCTGAGCTTGTAGTCATGCTGAACTTGTAGTCATGCTGAGCTTGTAGTCATGCTGAGCTTGTCGAAGCATGGCTATGGTTTTAACACGTTGTGGTTTTTACCTGCGGGAATTAAACCTAAAACCGACTCTTGAATGGTTTCTTGGAGTGCTTTTAATAGCTGCTTTTTGACGAAGAATTTGTGGGTTAATAATCCTACAGAACGCACTGGTGTTGGGGCTTTAAACTCGATAAGGTTTTTTCGTTCTTCTTTGGGCAAATCGAGTGATGCCAGATAAGGAATGATGGTAATTCCTTTGCTAGCCTTGGTGAAACGCAATAAACTTCCCATAGAACCCGACTCAAACTCATAATTGACATTGTTTTTGGGATGCTGATGCGATAATTCGCAGATTTGATAGACTTGAGAGCGCAAACAATGACCCTCTTGGAGTAACCAAAGGTTGGAGTAATCGAGCTTATCGACGGAAATTTTCGCCTGACTTTTTTCTTCGCGGCAATCGTAAACCATGAAAGGTTCTGAATATAGTTCGTGTTCAACCAATTCGTGGTCTTCGAGCGGAATGGCGAGAATTCCAATATCTAAGGTTCTAACTTTAAGTGCTTCCTGTATTTGTGCAGTAGTCATTTCCTTCACAATGACCCTGACTTTTGGGAATTTACCTGCAAACTTGCTAAGAAATATGGGCAAAATATAAGGCGCAACGGTTGGTATAATTCCAATTCTGAAATCGCCGAGCATTTCGCCTTTGAGTTCCTGAACTACGTTATTAAGTGAATCGATTTCATGAAGCACAATGCGCAAATGGTCAATGATGGGTTCGCCTTCTGGCGTGATAGAAACAGGCTTGGTTTTACGGTTGAAAATCTTCACTCCAATTTCATCTTCGAAACGACCAATCATGGTGCTAAGCGTTGATTGCGTTACAAAACATCGTTCCGCAGCTGCTTCGAAATTCTGAGAATCGACGACTGCAAGTACATATTGAAACTGTTGGATATTCATGGTTTTGCAAAGGTATTAATATCTATGATGTAGATAATGGTATCTATAATATAGTTTTTATAAATGAATCTTAAGCCTCACCTTTGTTATGAATGAATCCGGAACATGTATGAAAACAAAAATACTAGTAGGCGCAAGCATGATACTGTTTGCATTAATTAATACGTCGAACGCACAACCTATGGAAGAAAAACCAAGTGAAACTGTCGGTGCATGTCCATTTGGACACGATAAACCCCAAACAACCGATGAGCCCAAAACAATGACTGGTACTAGCAATAAAGATTGGTGGCCAAATCAACTCGATTTAAGTGTGTTGAGACAAAACTGTTCAAAGTCGGATCCGATGGGTGAGGCCTTCGATTATAAGAAAGAGTTCAATAGCTTGGATTATCAGGCATTGAAAAAAGATATTGCTGCAATATTAACCGATTCAAAAGACTGGTGGCCTGCAGATTACGGTAATTACGGTCCTTTGTTTATTCGAATGGCTTGGCATAGCGCAGGAACATACAGAACTGGCGATGGGCGAGGTGGTTCTCGTGAAGGGCAACAGCGTTTTGCACCATTAAATAGTTGGCCTGACAATGCCAATTTGGACAAGGCTCGACGCTTACTTTGGCCTGTTAAACAGAAGTATGGAAAGAAAATTTCTTGGGCAGATTTAATGATCTTAACAGGAAATGTTGCTTTAGAAACTATGGGTTTTGAAACAATTGGATTTTCAGGAGGTCGTGAAGATGTTTGGGAACCAGCAAACAATGTGTATTGGGGTTCTGAAAGTAAATGGCTCGACGATAAGCGTTATTCGGGCGATCGTCAACTTGAAAATCCTTTGGCAGCCGTTCAGATGGGATTGATTTACGTGAATCCGGAAGGACCAAACGGGAATCCTGACCCAGTTGCTGCTGCAAAAGACATTCGCGAAACCTTTGGTCGCATGGGAATGAACGACGAAGAAACCGTAGCTCTTATTGCTGGTGGTCACACTCTTGGAAAAACGCACGGAGCAGGAACCGCCGACAATGTTGGTGCTAGTCCCGAAGGTGCTGATATTGAAAAGCAAGGTTTAGGTTGGGAAAGTTCCCATAAAAGTGGAACTGGGAAAGATGCCATTACTTCTGGTTTAGAGGTTATTTGGACAACCACACCAACCAAATGGAGTCATGATTTTTTAACGTTGTTGTATGCCAACGAATGGGAATTAACTAAGAGTCCAGCTGGAGCGCATCAATGGGTTGCAAAAGGTGATGCAGAGATTTTACCAGATGCATTTGATAAAGATAAAAAGCATAGAGCTACCATGCTCACAACCGATCTTTCTTTACGTTTCGACCCGGCATATGACAAAATTTCGAGACGGTTTTTAGAGGATCAAAAGGCATTCGAAGTAGCTTTTGCGAAGGCGTGGTTTAAGTTAACGCATCGCGATATGGGTCCTAAGTCGGGTTATATTGGACCAGAAATTCCGAAGGAAGATTTTATCTGGCAAGATCCAATTCCAGCGGTAAATCACAAGTTAGCTGATGCCAATGATATCAAAGCATTGAAGGCTGAAATCTTAAAGTTTGGCTTGACTTCTACTGAGCTAATCTCAACAGCTTGGGCATCGGCATCAACGTATAGAAATTCGGATAGAAAAGGCGGAGCCAACGGAGCTCGAATTCGACTAGAACCACAAGTGAACTGGGAATGTAACAATCCAAAACAACTGAAAAAAGTGTTGGAAGTTTACGAACGCATCCAGAAAGAGTTCAATGCAAAAGGTGCTGGGAAAAAGATTTCTATCGCCGATTTAATTGTCCTTGGTGGAAACACTGCGCTTGAAAAAGCGGCCGAAAAAGCTGGTCAAATGATTGTTGTTCCTTTTACTCCTGGTCGCATGGATGCTACACAAGCCCAAACTGATATTGAAAGTATGGAGATTTTGGAGCCAATGGCCGATGGTTTTAGAAATTATCAGCAAAAGGAATACACTTTAACTACGGAAGAATTGCTCATTGATAAAGCGCAATTATTGTCGCTTACACCACCTGAAATGACTGTTCTTGTTGGCGGAATGCGTGCCTTGAATGCAAACTACAACGGATCTACGAACGGAATTCTCACTTCCAATACAGGAGCATTAACAAACGATTTCTTTGTGAATCTCTTGGACATGAATACTGTTTGGAGTCCTAAAACAGCTGCTAAACTTGAGTTTGAAGGCAAGGACAGAGCCACCAAGCAAGTAAAATGGACGGCTACTCGTGCAGATTTAATTTTCGGATCGAACTCTGAGCTACGTGCTATCGCGGAAGTTTACGCAAGCAACGACGCGAAAGAGAAATTCGTCAAAGACTTCGTCAACGCTTGGACCAAAGTCATGAACTTAGATCGTTTCGATTTGAACTAAGGTTTAAATGATAAGATAAGCCGCAACTCCTGGATTATAAATCTAAGGGTTGCGGTTTTTTATTGCCTTGCTCCGTCACGCTGAAGTCTTACTGAAGTCAAACTGAGCTTGTCGAAGTGTGATGAGCCCCAAAACCCCCAAAATTTCCATTTCCCACCGCCAATAATCTTTAGGATTCCGTATCATTGAAATTCTTAACCCGAAAAAATGAAGCGCGAAATTACTTCTTGGTACAGTCCTTCCCTAAATGCCGATATGCCCATTGCCGTTTACGGACATCATGGTT
>Ga0209702_10003708_pt1 | contig 23609 bp, 19 predicted proteins | sample FRY01_FD_187210 | JGI IMG/M metagenome (GOLD analysis project Ga0209702, IMG submission 187210) | Freshwater microbial communities from Lake Fryxell liftoff mats and glacier meltwater in Antarctica - FRY-01 (SPAdes) (version 2) | ecosystem: Environmental > Aquatic > Freshwater > Ice > Glacier... | reverse complement strand
GGCAAACTCAATCCCTGGGAAGCTCCCGACCCGCTCGCCGAAACCGTCGCCCTCCATGCCCAGCCCGGCATGCGCTACCGCTTCCTCTCCGAGCGCGTCATCAAACGCCGCGGCATGCGCCACTGGAAACCTGTCCTCGACGCCAATGGCCAGAGGATCAAAGTCGGCGATGTCTTCCTTGCCCGGATGCCCGAGGAGCGCGCCATCAGCCGCAACAACCACTACCAGCGTGAATCGAGCGAGCTCGTCACTGCCATCCAGGAATCCCACGACGAGAAAGTCGAAAGGATCAGCCTCGAAGCTCGCAACCTCGGCCTGCGTGTCCTCAAACCGGGCGAAGTAGTCACTGACTCTTCGTTCCCGGCGCACAAAACCGCCATCGGCGTCTCGGTGACCCGTGGCGCTGTCCCCGCTTAGCTTCACCCGTGCGGACGCTACGTTCGCCGCCAGCGCCCCTATCGCGCACGCCTGAGTAGTTACCCCTCTCTCCGGCCCCCTGATTCCGCGTCGCCTCACCCGCGACCCCTGGAGGCCTCATGGCCAACGTCGACAATCCCCACGGCCTGCGTACCCTCGGCCGCACCTTCGAAGGCGGCTGCCCGCGCGTCATGCAGTTCTCCAAGGACGCCGCCGAGGCCGTCATCATCTACGTCAACGACGTCGTCTCGCTCGAAGCCGACGGCAATCTGACCGCCGGCGGCACGCCCGGCACGACCCGCTTCCACGGCGTTTCTCTCAACCACGGCGCCGTCTCGACCCTCACCAACCACCTCGTCATCGTCAGCCCCAGCGCCATGTACGAGGCGCAGGACAACAACGATACCGACGGCTTCGCCGCCGCCGACATGGGCCTGAACTGCAACCTCGAGTTCAACGCCGGCAACACCGCCTCGCTGCTCTCCGGCCACGAGATTGACGAGTCCAGCGTTCAAACCACCAACACCCTCGACGTGAAGCTCATCCAGCTTCTCCAGGTGCAAGGCAACGCCTTCGGCGCCAACGGCCGCATCGAGTTGGTCATCAACAAGCACTTCTACCGCGAAGGAGCCGGCATCTAGGCGCACCCGCGCCTCGCCGCTTTGCCCTAACAGGAGCCCAAAATCATGATCGTACGCCAACGCTTCAGCGACATGTACCTCGAGAATGCCCTGCCGGCAATCGACGAGGTCATCTTCGCGCGCTTCAAGCGCTTCCCCGACCAGTACTCGAAAATCTTCCGGCTCATGACCTCGGGGCGGTCAATCGAGCAAACCACCGAAGTCACCGGCATCGGAGGCTTCGTCGTCACCCCCGAAGGCGCCGACACCACCTACGACGATCCGGCGCAGGGCTTCGACAAGACCTACAACCACGTCCAGTATTCGCTCGGCTTCAAGGCCACCAAAATCGCGATGGACGATGACAAGTGGGGCATCATCCGCCGCATGTCCACCGAGCTCGGCAAGTCCGCCAAGGACACCATCGAGGTCGTTGCGGCCGATGTCCTCAATCAGGCCTTCAACCCATCGTTCCCGGGTCCCGACGGCGTCGAGCTCTGCTCGCTCCTCCATCCGCTCGCTCACTCCGGCGGCACCGAGCAAAACGAGCTCAGCACCTCCGCCGACCTCGACCCCTCGACGCTCGAACTTGCCCTCACCGACTTCCGGGCCCTCGTCGACCACACCGGCAAGCGCATCCGCATCCCGGCGCGCAAGCTCGTCGTCGCTCCCGCCAACGAGTGGAACGCCTCTGAAATCGTCGGCGGCCCGATGCGCTCCGACACCGCCAACCACACCATCAATCCGCTTCGGCAACGCTCCAACATGCCGAGCTTCAGCACGTTCTTCGTGTACGATTACTTAACCGACCCGGACGCCTGGTTCCTGCTCGCCGACAAAGAGGATACCGAGCTGCGCTTCTACTGGCGTGAGAAATTCGGCGTCTCGCACGATATCGACTTCGATTCCCGCACCGCTCTCAACGCCGGCTGGATGCGCTTCTCGGTCGGCTTCTCGAACTTCTGGGGCGTCTACGGATCCCCCGGCGCGTAACCAGACACCCTTGACCACGGGGGGCTTCGGCCCCCCCTTCAGACCGCCAAAGTAGGGAGACCTCGTTATGGGTACCACCAATTTCGACGTGATTCAAGCGAACGCCATCATCGGCGCGAATGTTTTGACCCAGGGGAAAATCTGGCACGTCAAACCCGGCACCGGGTCCGACGGGAATACCGGCCGTTCGCCCAGCAAGGCGCTGGCTACGCTCACCAAAGCACTCTCTCTCGCCACGGCGGATCAGAACGATGTCGTGCTGCTCTACGCCCAGTCCAATTCGGCCGGCTCGACCACGGCACGGGTCACAACCGCCGGCGCCGCCGCCCTCGATTGGAACAAAAACCTGGTCCATTTGATCGGCGTCAATAACAACGGCTTCATCGGGCAGCGATCGCGCATCGCCTTTGATGCCGACTTCGTGACAGCCACCAACTTGTTTACGCTCTCCGCCGCCGGCTGTCTGATCCAGAACGTCCACTTCTTCGCGGGCGTCGTCGACACCAACCCCACCGGCTGCTTCCTGATGTCCGGCGAGCGAAACCACATCGTCAACTGCCACATCGCCGGCATCGGCGACGACGCCAACGATATCAGCGGCGCCTACTCGTTGAAGCTGACCGGCCATGAGAACTTGTTCGAGCGCTGTGTCATCGGTCTCGACACCATCGCCCGCGGCACTCAAGCCAACTCCGGCCTGCTCGTCGATGGCGGCGCGACACGTAATAAGTTCTCCGATTGCCTCTTCACCGCCTTTCTCGAACACGCCACCAACCATGTCCACGTTCGCTTGAACGACACCACCGCCATCGACCGCTGGCTGTGGTTCCACAACTGCCTGTTCAACTACGAATCGGCCAACTACGCCGCCGCCGGCACCGGCGTCATGAAAATCCCGATCCTCACCCAAGGCCGCGTTGTCGTGCAAAACTGCATGGCCTACTCCGATGCTCATGCGACCGCCGTGAAGTGGGACGTCGACGACAGCAACAGAATCTTTATCGACATGAACCCGACCCCGGCCGCCGATACCGCCGGCATCGCTCGCGCCGTTTAAGCCCGCCTCGCGGGCAACGAACGCCCGCCCCGCGAAGCGGCCAGCCAAAATATGACCACGCGCACCGTCTCCATCACCATCGCCAGCGGCGCCTCGCTGTCCTCGGCCGCCCATATCGGCGGCGCGTTGACGAAGATCATCATGCCCGCCACCTGGACCGCGGCTAATCTCACGTTCCAGTGGGCCGGCTACGACGGTCTGACGTTCCAGGAGCTCGTCGATGTCCTCGGGGCCGCCCTCAGCGTCACCGAACCCTCGGGCGGCTTCGCCTCCGTCACCGTCCACCTCAAGCCCGCCGAGTGGCTCGTCCTCGGCCAGCTCAAGGTCCGCTCCGGCACCAGCGGCACACCCGTCAATCAGGCCGCCGCCCGCACCATTCAACTCGTCTACCGCGACTTCGCGTAGCACCGAACCAACGCAGCCGCGAAGCGGCTTTCCGAAAAATAATGATCGCCCTCGCCACCTCCGGTGAAGACTTCGTCCGCGCCGGCAACATCGGCCTCTTCCTGCTCAACGAGGGGAGCGGCCAAACCATCAACGACACCGGCGGCTCCGGCAATCACGGCTTCCTCGGCACCGACGTCACCGTCGAGGCTTCCGACGCTGATTGGGTTACCGAAGGCCTCGACTTCGACGGCACCGAACAGGCCCGCGCCCCTGACTCGCTGAACGGCCTCACAGCCTTCACGGTCCAAGTGGTGTATGCCAAGACCGCCACACTCGGCGCCAACGGCGGCCTAATTGGACATATCGCCGGCGGATCGTACATTCGGTTCCTTCCCGGCCAAGACCGGGTCACCTTCAACCTTGACTGTGTCACCACCGACAAAGCCCTTTCCGAGCCCGCCCTGACGCGCACCGACGACGGCTCCTGGCGCATGGTCTCGGTCCGCTACAACACAGGAGACCTGCAGGACGTCTTCCTGAACAATGGCGCCAGCCCCACCATCGAAGCTACCTCCGCCTTCGCGACCGGCGCTGTGAATACCGGCTTGCGCTCAATCGGTTCCTACGCCGGAGCTAGCTTCTTCATCGGCAAGATCGCCGCGCGCCTTGACTACAACCGCGTCCTCACCGTCGCCGAAATGCAGCAAAACTACCGCGTCCTCAAAGCCCTGCTCGGCGCCCGCGGCATCGCGCTCCCGTAGAGCCTCCGAACCCGCTCCCACGCGAAGCGGCTTTCCAGAAAACCATGGCCACCTTCGGCACCGTCCGCCTGCTCGTCCAGAAACGCTTTCCCGGCGTCGATCCCGAGTTGCGCGATCACTACATCCGCGAACGCTACCGCTCCATCCTCGACGAAGTCGATTGGCGCACTCTCGAAATCAGCGCCGTCCTTCAGACCATCGCCGAATACATCACCGGCACCGTCACCGTTATCAACGGCTCGACAACCCTCAGCGGCGCCTCAACCGTCTGGACATCCGCCATGACCGGCCGCCGTTACCGTACCGCCGCCAGCAGCCCCATCTACACCGTCACCTACGTCTCGACCACCGAATTCACGCTCGACCGCGCCTACGAAGGTGTCAGCGGCGCCGCGCTCGGCTACCGGCTCTTCCAGAACATCTACTCTCTCGCCGCCACGGCCGCCGAAATCAAGTCCTTCCGCAACCCACACCTCTCGATCGACCTCGACGAAGTCTCGCGCGAGTCGTTCGACGAAGCCTACCCCGCCCGCCCCGCCCACGGCGAGCCCTCCGCCTACCAGCTTCACGACCTCGACTCCTCGGGCTACACCACCGTCGAGCTTTACCCCATCCCGGCCGCCGTTCGCGGCCTGCCTTACCGCTACATCGAGCGCCCCGCCGACCTCACCGCCGTCGCCGACGCTATCCCCACCTGGCTCCATGCCGGCACACTCACCGAAGGCGTCTTCGCCGACCTCGCCGTCATCACCGACCAGCTCAGCGCCGCCGACCGCCACCAACGCAACTTCGACGAGGGCCTCAACCGCATGCGACGCCAGGAAGCACGCCGCCGCCCGCCGCGTCAAATCCAGATGGCCTCGCGCTTCAGCAGCCATCGCCGCCTTCGCGGCCTCGACTAAGCAGCCCGCGAGCGCCGCCGAATTCACTCACGCACGGCCGCCCTGACCGCTGCGGACGCCGGCGGCCCAAGGCCCTGCTTCCAGTGGCCGCCGGCGTCACCTGCCTTCGCATGAGCACGAACGAATGACCGTCGCCCAATTCCAGACCCGTATCCTGGGACGCCTCGACGATCCTAACGGCCGCTACTTCAGCTCCAGCGAAGTCCTGTACCGCCTCAACGAAGGCCAACGCCTCTTCGCCCTGCTCACGCTGTGCCTCGAAAAGACGTCCACGATCGCGCTCAACGCCGCGACGCCTTTCCGCCACCTGCTCAGCTCCATCCCCGACTACCTCGTCCCGTTGCGGATCTCCGTCGCCTCCGGCTCCCGCCTCACCTTCGGCACGCTCGCCGATCTCGACGCCGAGAACGACGCCTGGCAGAAAACCGCCGGCGCCCCCACGCGCTACGCCACCCTCGGCCTCGACTTGCTGGCCATCAACAAGCAGCCCGCCGGCTCCGGGACGTCACTCGATATCACCCACGCCTACTCGCCGGCGCGCCTCAGCGCGCCCGCCAATATCCCCGCGATCCCCGAGGAATACCACCTCGCCCTCGCCGACTACGCCTTCCACACCCTGCGCATCAAAGAGGGCGGCCGCGAATTCGCCGACACCTTCGCCTCGTTCCAGCGCTTCCTCGCCGACGTCGAGCAGTGCGCCGCCTACGTCCGTCAACGCTCGCTCGCGCAACGCTACGACACCCTGCCCTTCGAGCTGCGCACCTTCGACCGCTCGCGCCTCGTCACGCCCGCCCGCCCCCGGAAACCTCGCCCTGACCGTCAGGGAGCGGTCCAGGCCGCCTAAAGGACCACCACCATGGCAATTGAATCCCTCGCCATTACCCCCGGAAGCGGCGCCAATGTCGCCGTCGATACCGCCGCCGAAGGCCATGTGCAGATCGTCAAGCTCGCCATCTCAGCCGACGGCGACGCGACCCCCATCACCGCTACCGTCGCCAACGGCCTGCTCGTCGATGTTTCGCGCGTCACCGGCAACGTCACCGTCGTTCAAGCCACCGCCGCCAACCTCAAAGTCGATGCTTCCGGTGTCGCCGTTCCGATCACCGACAACGCCGGCTCGCTCACCGTCGACGCCCCCGCCACCACCCCCGTCGCCGTACGCCTCTCGACCGGCAGCGCCTTCATCGACACCATCCCGATCTCCGGCACCGTCACTATTCAGGATGGCGGCAACATCATCGACGTCCAGGGTACCGTCGCCGCCACCCAGAGCGGCGCGTGGAACATCGGCACCCTCACCACTATCACCAACGCCGTTCCGATCACCGACAACGCCGGCTCCATCACGGTCGATTCCACCGGCAACGTCCTCACCGTTTCTGGCACTGTCACCTCGAACCAGGGCACCCCCGCCGTCATCGGCAACGCCTGGCCCGTCAAGCAAACCGACGGCACGCTCACCGCCACCATCACTAACGTCGGCGCCGACAACGGCCTCGATGTCAACGTCATCGGCAGCGTCGGCCCCGTCACCCAAGCCGACAAGTCCGCCTTCACCGAAGGTTCCGGCCTCGTCCTGCCCATCGCCGGTGTTTACAACGACACCATCGCCGCCGACCCGACCGAAGACCAAGCCGCCGCGCTGCGCCTTACCCAGAAGCGCGGCCTGCACATCAACCTGCGCAATGTCGCCGGCGCCGAAGTCGGTATCGCCGCGGCCGCGCTCCGCATCGACCCCACCGGAGCCACCAACCAGCCCGTCCTCGACACCAACTCCGCCGCGCAGCTCACCGCCCTGCAGCTCATCGATGACTACGTGGCGACCATCGCCAGCGCCGTTCCCGCGAAGGGCGCCGCCGTCGCCGGCACCGATGGCACCAACGCCCGTCTGCTCAAGGTCAACTCCAGCGGTAATCTCGAAGTCGCGCTGCGCGATACCAGCGGCGCGGCGCTCTCTGAGACCAACCCGATCTACACCCTGCCGTCGTCGCTCAACAAGACGCCTGTACGGCAGGCAAACTCCTTCTCGGCCTCGCAGACAGACATTGCGATTTGGACCCCGACAGCCGGCAAGAAGTTCTTGATTTCGCAGATTCAGATTTACATGTCAGCCGGCGGCCTGATTAAGGTGTTCGACAACTCGAACGCCGGCGGCAACGTGATTGTGAATCTGACGGTAGCGACCGCCGGAATCCACATTATCCCGTTCTATCCGGCGCACCCTTCCAGTACAGTCAACAACGTACTGCGGTACTCCACCGGGACCGGCGCCGTGGGTGACTTGACTGTGCTCGGCTACGAATCCGACTAGGAGCCGGCGAGCCCAATACGATTCCTCGCGCGTAAGCGCGGCCACAAAAACATGCTGCTCGCGATCCTACTCACGCAAGGCGTCCCCGCCTCCCTCGTCGATGTCTCCGACGTCCTCGCCAACCTCTTCCCCGTTTTGCACGCCAAGAGCCTCGCCGAGCTTGACGCCAATCCCGAACTCATCACCACCACCAGCGAACTCTATGAGCACGCCGACGAAGCCGCCCAACGACTCGCCCGCCGCGCCGGCCTGTTCGTCGAACGCGACGCCACTCTGACCATCACCGGAGGCACGGCGACGCTCGCCACGCCCAGCCGTCACCTATCCACGATTCACGCCTCCTACGACGCCGACGAACCGAACTCCGACTTCCGCCCGCTCGCCCCCGCCGGCGTCGCCGAACTCGAAGCCCTCGACCCCGCCTGGCCCTCGGCCGCCGGCGCGCCATCGCACTTCACCCACGATCAGCAAGGGACCGAAACCACGCGCGTCTACAAGACCCCCGCCGCCAACACCTCGCTCGCCCTCGTCTACCACGAACACCTCGCCACCATCGCTTCCGGCAGCCCGGCCGTCAACGCCCCCCTGCCCGTCGGCGACTACTTCCACTACGCCCTGCTCGCCGAAGTCCACCGCCAGGAACACGACGAAGCGATGCCCGAAGTCGGCGCCTACGCCACACAGCGCACCCAACTCTACGAAGAGGCCTTCCGCCTCTACTGGGGTCAACCGCAGTAGCCATGGCCTTCGCCAAGAAAACCCATCGCATCCTCGCCGGCTCGCTCAACTACGCCTCCCCGGGCGACAAGATCGGCGAACCGAACGCCCTGCGCCTCATCAACTTCCGAGTCGATGAGCTCGGCCGTCTGCGATCGCGCCGCGGCGTCGAGCGCGTCAACCCCGCCCACCCCACCAACCCCACCGACATCCATACCGTGATGCGCTCCGGCCACTCCAGCGGACTCTATCTCGCCGCCGGCCACACGCTCCACGCCGACACGGGCGCAACATCGCTCGTCGGCGGCCTCTCCAACTTCGACGGCGCGCGCGTCGGCTGGGCCAATTTCGGCGACTTTATCTGGTTTATGAATCGTGGCTTCGGTATCACCCGCGGCCCGCTCAAACGCCATAAGTCCGGCGGCAGCGTCCGTGACTGGACGCCCGCCGCTCCCACCTCCGCTCCCACCATCGCCGCCGGCGCGGCCGGTTCTCTCAGCGGCGACTACTACGTCTACATCACCTTCACCACGGCCTACGGACACGAGTCCAACCCCAGCCCCATCACCGCCGTCGTCACCCTCGCCTCCGAGCAAATCTCACTGACCGGCATTCCCACTTCTCCCGACGCCCAAGTCTCCGCCCGCCGCATCTACGTCCAAGGCGGCACCCTCGGCGCCGCTTACCTGGCCTATGAGCTCGGGAACAACTCCAGCACCAGCCTTTCGTTCGATACCGCCGAGGACCTGCTCACGCAACTCGGCAATCCCATCCTCGAGCTCGACCACTTCGAAGCGCCCCGCGCCCGCGGCCTCACCGGCCCTTACTTCAACCGCCTCATCGCCTTCTCCACCGCCGACAACCCCAACCGCTATTTCTGGACGCCCACCAACCAGCCCTGGTACTTTCCCGACACGAACTTCAACGACGTTGGCGGCGCCGACTCCCCGCTGCTCGCCGTCACCCATCACAAACGCATCCTGGCCTTCTATAAGCCCGATGGCATCTGGCGGCTGATCGGCGACCCCGGCACCTCCGGCGGCGATCAGGAACAAACCAACGCCAACTTCGGCCCGCTCGGCGACGCCGCCGTCGCTAACGCCGGCAACATCGATTACCTGGTCGGCCCCGACGGCGTCTACCGCTTCAACTTCGACACCCTGCAAGACATCTCGCGCAACATCAAGCCGCTGTTCCAGGGACGCTTCGTTGCCATCACCGACAGCTTCGGCGTCGCGCCGCTCTCGACCGACCCAGCCGCCCGCGCCACCTCCGTCCTTGGCTGGGACGGCTCCCTGCTGCGCTTCTCCTACCCCGAGGAAGGCCAGCCGTTTCCCAATATCACGCTGGTCTACGATCCAGCGCTGGGCTCCTGGTCGCAGGAACAGATCGCTTCCGCCGTCGGTATGGGCGATGGCTACCGAGCCTTCCTGTACGACCCGACCATCAACGTCGCCTACGGCTCCGGACGCGACGGCTACGTCTATCACCTCGACCACGGCCAGCTCGATCACACCTCGCCCTTCTTCGTCGCCTACGTCAGCCACTACGACGACCTCGGCCTGCCCGACAACTTCAAAATCCTCGAAGACATCGAGATCGAGGGCGACACCTCCGGCGAGAACCTCACCATCAAACTTTTCCTCGACGACGGTGAAACCGAGATCGCGATCGGCTCATTTAACTCCGTCACCTTCCCCGCCGGCCGCCGCATCTATCCCATCCGCGAGGGCGTCGGGTACGCGGGCCAGATCGGTGTGCGCGCCCGCAACTACGCCATCTCGATCGAGGGCACCGTCTCGCAGCCCAATGTCTCGCACCCCATCCAGATCACCGATATCGTCATTCACTACCGCCTCGAGGTCCGTCTGGGCCGCACCTTCGATTCCGGCCCCACCAATCTTGGGACCAACCAGGTCAAGGCAATCGACGCTCTCCAGTTCGAGCTCGAAGCCGAAGCGGCCGTCACCTGGACTATCCTCACCGACCTGCCCGGCCGCAATCTCGTCGAACGTGACTCGGCTGCCTTCGCCGCCACCAGCGGCCGCAAAACCCAGCTCGTCTTGCTGCCCGCCCCACCCGACGGCGCGCGCCTGCAGGTCACTCTCGAATCCGACGCCCCCTTCCGCCTGCACTCGGCGCAGCTCCGCCGCCTCGTCTACGGCGAATACCTCGACGGCTCGGCCGGCGAGTTCTTCGAAACCGAAGAGCTAAGCCTCGTCGCCTAAAGCCGAATTCACCACCATGCGCATCTTCCTTTCCGCTCTTCTGCTCGTCTTCAGCCTGCCGCTCTCGATCCCCGCCCAAGACGCCGCCTGCGTCGGCTGGCGCTGCGCTTTCGAGCAAACCGACCCCGCCCGACCGCCCGCTCCCGAGGATGTCTTCGACCCTGACTTCGATCTGATCTTCGGCCCCGAGCCAAGCGGCCCCGCCAACGGCGGACGCTGGAACATGCGCCATAAAGCCGCTATCGTCCAGTGGTCCCAAGCCCGCCAAAACTTCGCCGCGCTCTCGGACGCGCCGCTCAATCCCGACAACGAGAACATCGTCATGATCGAGTCCGGCGGCGTCCCTATCGTGTGGTCCGATCACGACGGCGCGCTCTACGTCGCCGTCATCGGCGGCCCCGCCCGCATCACCAACTACCCGTTTCTGACGTTCAACAAGATTCCGCCCTTCACGGCCGCCTCGTCCGTCGTCTACTCGATGTTGCGCAAAGGCGGCTGCTTCGAGCGCGGCCTGCCCGCGCGCTACGTTACCCCCGCCGCCAGCGTGCTCAACGACCGCAACTGCGGGCAGTAAGCCGCCCATGCCCCTGTCTCGCGCCAAGGAATTCAAAGACGTCGTCCTCGGCTACGAGGCTAACGGCAACGTCCTCATCGAGTGGCTGACCGACCTGCCCGGCGGCGCCATGGCCGTGCGCGCCTCCAAGACCGTCGGCACCACCAGCGCCGAGCGTAAGCCCGCCATCATGCCGCTCGACGGCGTCGAGGGCAATTTCTACAAGCTGCGCGTCACCCCGCAGGGCACCACCGTCTGTAAACTTTTCTGGGGCCGCGTCCGCCTGAAAGTCATCGGCGTCTATCTCGACGGCGCTCAAAACGAGAAGTTCGAAACCGAGGAACTGTCGCTCGCCGGTTAGCCCATGGCCGCGCCGTACACCACGCTCTTCCGCAAGCTCAACTTCGATATCCGCTTCGATCCAGCCATCACGGATGGCAGCGTCGATTGGGAGTTCCGCACCGACCGCCCCGGCACAACGGGCGCCCTTAACCGCGTTACGGGCTCGATCGCCTTCAGCGCCGCTCAATCCAACGTCCGCCGCTCGATCGACGTTGACGACTTTTCCGGCACCGTGCGCGGCCGTCAGTTCCAGCTCCAGGTCAGCCCCATCGCGCAATCCCGCCCCGGCACCGGCCGCGTGCTGCTCTACGGCGTCTCGGTCTACGCCAAAGTCCTCGACCCACACCGCACGAACGGCTGGCAGTGGTACCGGCTTCCCGTCGTCCCCACCGCCGACGATTGGACCGAGATCGCCCTGCCCATTCCGCCCACTCCCGACGACTGGTCCGAAGTCCCGCTCCCCATTCCGCCCACCGCCGACGACTGGTCCGAAGTCCCGCTCCCCATTCCGCCCACCGCCGACGGCTGGTCCGAAGTCCCCATCCCCATGCGCTCCACCGAGCTGCAGCCAAGCTGGATCGAGATCCCCGTCGATCAGTAGAATACAGCCATGACGCGCCGCGACATCCTCAAACTTCCCGCCGCGGCGGCAGCAACCGCCGGCGGCAGCGCCGCTAAGCAGCCTACCTACGATAGAATACAGCCATGACGCGCCGCGACATCCTCAAACTTCCCGCCGCGGCGGCAGCAACCGCCGGCGGCAGCGCCGCTAAGCAGCCTACCTACGATTTCCAGCCCTACGCCATCACCATCACGGTTCGCCGCGGCTCGCCGGAGCACATCGCGTTCGAGAAGATCCGTAAAATGGCGGTCGTCGATGAGCGGCGGAAACAAGAGGCCTTTGCGGCGAGTATTTTCAGTGAGGCCTTCAAATGACGCGCCGCCTCTTCTTCGGCCTGCTCGCCGGCACGCCCCTCGCCGAGCTCGTACCCACATGCCTCCCGCTACCGAACGACGCTTCCGATGATCTACCGGGGCGCGCTATTGGGTGAGCAAATGTGTTTCCGAGGCGTACGCGGCAGCAACCGCCGGCGGCAGCGCCGCTAAGCAGCCTACCTACGATTTCCAGCCCTACGCCATCACCATCACGGTTCGCCGCCCTCCCCGGTACATCCCTGCATGCCCCGCCGCAACCTAGCCCTCGAACTCCCCGAAGGCCTCGTCGGCCGTTCGCTCGACGAAGCCCTCAATGAACGCCTGCGCCTCATCAGCGAAGCGCTCGACATCCTCGCCGTTGAGACAACCTCCGCCGGCGCCGTCATCTCCACCGGCTCCGGCTCATCCCTCATCCTGCTCTCGCTCTCGGGAATCCTCGCGATTCAATCCGACGTCGCGCCGCGCATCGCACTTCCCGCCGCCCGTACCGTGTCCGAACTCATCGCCATCGTCAAACAAGCCCCCACCGGCGGCGCACTCACCCTGCGCGTTCGTACCTTGCTTGGCGGCGTCACAACCGACTTCGCCACCCTCAGCATCCCCGACGGCTCGTTGCGAGCCACCGTCACCAGCCCCGGCTCGCTACCCGCCGACGCCGACGTGCTGCTCGACATCCAGGGCGTCGGCCTCACCTACCCCGGCCGCGACCTCTCCGTGCTGCTGCGACTCGCCTAGTGCCCGAGACCCTAACCAAGACCCAGCCCAATCGCGCCTGGTACCTGCGTGGCTTCGACGGACGGGGCGCTTCCGGCGCCCTCACCCAAACCACCGCCAGCAGCGCCATCATCAGCGGACACTTCGTCGACCCCGCCGACTTCTGCGTTGTCGTCATCCATGACGCCGACGACGTCTTCTCCCATCTGCGCCTCAAGTACCTCCCCAACTTCGACTTCGCCGGCCACACCCTCAGCTTCGATCTCGCCTACTCGAACCTGCAGCCCATCGACTCCCCGAAATTCCCCACTATCGACTGGCCCTTCCTCGACCTCATCCTCGAAGACGGCTCCACCGCTCAAGTCCCTCTGTTCCACCATGCCGTCCACGTTGGCGGCTCGTTCACCCCCGCCACCGCCAGCGTCGCCATCAGCGCCGCTACTCCCCTGGCCGGCGACACCGTCTCGCTGTGGCTCCAGAACGTCACCTTTGAATACACCGCCGTTGGTTCGGAAACGGCCGCCACCGCCGCCACCGCTCTCGCCGCCTCGATCAACGCCGCCGACTGGAATACGCTGCTACCGCTCCACGCCCTGCGCGCCCTCGCCGTCGGCGCCTCGATCGAGCTGACCGCCGCCCGCTATGGCCGCGTCAACGTCTCCGGCACCGCTGTCAGCTTCGCCTCCGGCGAGCGCTTCGGCGGACTCCAGCCCGGCGACCCCATCACCATCGACGGCGCCAACGTCACCATCAGCGCCATCGCCTCGGCCGACAGCCTCACGATCGACAGCTCCCTCGGCACACGCTCCAACGTCGCCTACACCGCTCCGCGCGGCGGCCGCGACGGCAACATGCTCCGCCTCCCCACGCTCGCCAGCGCGCCCTCGCGCCTCAACGCCACCCCCAACCCCGTCACCTTCTCTGGCGGATCGTCCGACGCCACCTGGCACATCGCGCTCGACTTCTCAGCCCTCGGCTATACCCGCATCCGCCAAGCCTTCTTCACCTTCGCCCCGCCCCTCGCCGATTCCGCCGCCCTCAGCCGCACCGAGTACTCCGCCAGCATCACCAATTGGGCTCTGAGCGGCCCCGATACCACCCTCCCCGTCGCTATCCCGTCCAGCCGCACCGTCCACCACAACGACTTCGACGCCTCCTACAGCGGCGTCTGGTCCGATCAGGCCGGCTTCTTTACCTTCGGCTTCTCGAAGCACACCTCAACCCCCGGCAATAGCGTCACCGTTCTCTATACTTCACAAAACCAGCACGACCTCTACCTCGGGACGTCGCTCTACTCCGACCGCGGCAAAGTCTCCATCTCAATCGACGGCGGCGCGCCTATCACGATCGACTGCTACCTGAACAACGAGCCGCCCGTCATCACCCGCCGCCTCATCCAGGCAAACGTCGCCGCCGGAACCCATAGCGTCGTCATCACCCTGCTCTCGACGAAAAGCTCCGCCTCCAGCGGCTTCAACTTCCTGTTCGACTATCTGCAAGCCGCCGTCCCCGGCCAAGTCCCCGACCCCGACGTCACGCTCACCAACCTCTCCGCCGCCCATGACTACGACACCGAAGTCTCCGGCTTCCAGCAATCCCCCCAACGCCTCATGTTCCAGATGGATAAGCTCGGCTTTGCCGGCCAAGGCAACGAATATATCGGCGTCTTTTTCTGGAACGAACGCCGCCGCATCGGAGCGACCATTCCCGCCGCCACGATCAGCTTCTCGGGCCTGACCTCCGGTGATGCCGTGTTCATCAACATCTCCGGCTCACTCGCCACCAAGTCCGTCTTCCCCGCCGACACCAACGCCACCGTCGCCGCCCACCTGGCCTACTTCCTCAATGAAGTGTTCTCCGGCGTCTGGGCCGAGGCCGCCGGCAACGTCCTCACGATCCATTCCCGCGCCACCACCTCCGCCTTCAACTTCACCCTCAGCGTCACCGTCGAGGGTTCCGGCTCCGCCACCGTCTCCGGCTCACTCTCCGGCTCCGTCGAGGGAACCTGGATCATCGACGACACCATCGACCCGCCCATCAACTCCGGCGCAAGCGCGTGGCACGCCGATTACTTCGCCGAATGGGCCGCCCGCTCGCTCGAAGTCACCACAGCCCTCTCCATGGAGCTCGTCGACCCGCCCGACAACGATCCCGCCTCCACGCTTGTCTTCAGCGCCCGCTACCCCGACGGCACGAAAGTCAGCACCGCCACCGGACGTGGCACACTCAACTCCACCCACTGCGCCCCGCTCGCCGACTTCGCGCCCTACATCCGTCGTTGCTATCTCCAGCTCGCGCAGCTCCAAATCGCCGCCTCACTGCCGATTCGTCTCCAGTTCGGGGAAAATCTGTGGTGGTTCTTCACCAACTTCGCCGCCTCCAACCCCGCCGGCGGCATGGCCTTCCACGACGCCGCCACTTCCGCCGCCGCCCTCACCGCGCTCGGCCGCACGCTCCACATCTTCACCGGCCCCGATGACGACCCCGCCATCAATAGCTCCGCCGATGCCAACTTCCTCGCCTCGCGCCTCGACGAACACCTGCGCTCGATCCGCGCCTTTGTCAGGGGCATAGAATCCAGCGCCCAGTTCGAGCTGCTGTTTCCCTACGACGTCAACCACGTACCGCCCGCCGGGGCGTTTCTGCTCGGCGGCCGTCTCAACCGCCACATCAACTTCCCCGCCGCCTGGGCCGTCCCCTCGAGCGCCCCGTTCAACTACCTCAAGACCGAAGGCCTCGACAACGGCGCGGGCTCCCGCTCACTCACCCTCGCGAAGGACACCATCGACTTCCCTGTCTCGGCCGGCAACGCCTGGCCGCGCTCGGCAACCCGCCATCTCATCGCCGTCTTCAACGGCGGCTGCCCCTGGCAACGCGAGTACCGCCTTGCGAAATCGCGCCAGGTTCCAGTGATAATCTACTGGGCTTTCGACCAGTTCTGTCTCTTCTCGTGGCCGCCCGGCGCGCCTCCCGAGGACCGCCTCTCGCAAATTATTTGACCCGGATGGCCCTTTTACCGGAAATGTCCGTCCTTTTTCGTGCATAATGGATTCGTCAGGCCGCTCGCTCTCTCTGAAACGTCGCCGTGTGGACGGCGAATCAACGGGTACTTCTATGGAGTCAGCGGCCATTGAGCTCGTATCGCCTTTCCCGGCCGCCTTTTGGCCGTCCGCGTGGTCCTGGGCGGAACCGTTTCGCGACCGTCTGTACGACGACTTCTCGGTGCGGGATCGAGAAAGCTTCGTCAGCGGTCAATTCGGCCCGCATCCCGGACGGACTACCTGGGGCGTCAAGCGTGACGGCGAGTTGGGCGGCCTGATTACTTTCGAGCGTCCGCACCCCGAGCACCCCTCCGGCATCTCCCACGCGCTGTTCAAACGCTCGTTTTGGGGCCGCGACACCACCGCCACCGCCCTCCGCCTGGCCTACGGATCGCTTTTCGATCGTGATGGGGTCATGACCGTCCGCTCCGAAGTTTTCGCCGATAACCACGCTATTCGCGCTCTCGGCCGCGCGATGGGATTCCAGGAGTACGGCCCGATCCCTAACGCCAGCCGCCGCAATGGCGAATTGATCGCTGTAGTCGGCCTCTTCCTCACCCGCGATAACTTCCGTGCCAGTTCCAGCAGCAGTCCTGATTCCCTCTCTCATCGGCGCCGGCGGGTCGATCGGCGCCAGCCTGCTCGGCAACCGCAAGCAGACAAGCACCTCGACGCCCATCCTCAGCCCGCAGCAGCAGGGCCTTCAAAATCAACTGATCTCGCGCAGCCAGCAGAAGCTCAACACCCCCTTCCAGGCCCCCGACCTGACGCCGCTGCGCTCGCAAGCCCGCACCCAGGTCAACCGCGCCGGTGAATCCTCGCGCCGCTCGCTCGAAGAGCGGCTCTCCGGACGCGGCTTCGGCCGCTCCGGCAAAGTCGAGCAAGGCTTCCGCGATATCGACGTCGCCGGTATCAACGCCTTCTCCGGCATCGAGTCCACCATCCTGCAGGAGATCGAACGCCAGCGCATCGAAGAAGAGCAGCGCAAGTTCGAGAACGCCCGCTCGCTCCTGCCCAACTCCGGCGGCTTCACCCAAACTTCCCAAGGCGGCAACTCGACTTTGCCGCTCACCACCCTGCTCGCCCTCGCCAGCCTCACCGGCACGCTCGGCAGCGGATCGAAGAAGGGCAGCGGCTCCGACGGAGACAGCGGCACCTTCCGGGCAACCGAGTTCGGCCCGGGCTCCCCCGCCTTTCAATTCTGATGCCCAGCTCGCAAGAAGTCTTCCAACAGATCAGCCGCGGCCTCTCGCTCGCCGCCCGTATCCAGCAGGAAGCACAAGACCCCCGCCTCGGCTTGCAACGCCAGCAGCTCCAACGCCAGAACCAGCGTGACGAGCAGCTCAGCGCACGGCAACGCCAGCAGGACGAGCGCCAGGGGCGGCGCGAACAGCGCTCCGACGCCCGCGACGACCTCCGCACGCGTCTCTCGCTCGCTTCCTCCGGCATCCAGCTCAGCCCCGAGCAACAAGCCGCCCGCGGCGCCGGTGAGGATGTCAGCTTCGACCTCGCCCCCGGCTATAACGTCGGCTCCGCCGGCGGCAGCATCATTGACTTCAACAAAGACGCCTTCTTCGTTCCCGGGCAAGCCGCCCGCCAGCAAGCCGACCTCTCGAGCTCGATTGAGCGCCAGACCTCGATCGAGGATGCCCGCCGCGTGCCGCTTCCCGCCGAACTCTCCGCCAAACTCGGCCTGCCCCCCGGAACCCGCGTCACCCCCTCGACCATCGACGACCTGGTCCGCGCCGCCGCCGGGCCGCAAGCGCCCAAAAACCAGCTCTTCCGCTCGACCGACGACGAGGGTAACGATGTCGTTGTCGGTATCGATCCCTCGAACGTCTCTGAAACCGGCCGCGCCAGGATCGGCCGCAAGGCCGCTGACAAGCCCGCCGCCATCACCGCCTCCGAACAACGCTTGCGCGGCAAGGCCGAAAAGGACGAGCGGCTCACCCAGGTCGCCTCCGCCATCTTCCTCGAACATAACGGCGACGTCGATAAGGCCATCGCCGATATCCCCCGCCAGGCCCGCAACGACGAAAGCGGCCTGATTCGAAAGCAGAGCGTCGCGATCGCCAAGATTCTGCGCAGCCTCAAAGACCGCCCCAACGAAGCCCTCGAAACCCTTCGACTCGTCTTCGGGGACGCCATCCCGCCCGAGCTGGCCGCCCAACTCGGCATCGCTCAGCCCGCCGCCGCTCAGCCAGCCGCCGCTCAGCCAGCCGCCGCAGGCGGTGACGCCCCCGACGACCCCGACGACCAAGCTGCCGCCGTCGAATATCTCAAGCGCTTCCAATCGCGCTAAGTGGTCAAGCAGTCTGTTCAGTTTCGATGCCCGATCCCCGCATCCCCGATATCCTGCGCGATCGCGCCTTCCGCGCCCTCTCGCGCCGCGCCCAGGTCTTCGCCCTGCGTGAAGCTGACCCGGAGTACTCGAAGCTTACTCTCGACGCCCAACTCGCCGTCCTCGACGCTCCCGATTTCATCCCGCCACCCACGTTCGAAACCAACCCGCCACCGCCCGCCGCTCCGCCCACGCCCACGGAAGTTTCGCTGACGAGTGGACTACTTAGCTCCCCCAAGCCCAAAAACAAGGCCACTCTGCAGTCCGTTCAGCAACGCGCCGCGCAACAACGCCAACAATCCGCCGGGGTCCAGCCAACCCAAGTCGGCAACGTCCCGCTCCAGCTTCCGCCCGAGCCCACCCCCGCCGATCCCAACGACCCTGCCAGCGCCGTCATCGGACTCAATACCCCGCCCATCGCTCCCGGCCAGCGCATTCACGACCTCGGCAAGAACGCGCCCCTCGTGATCCGCGACGGCTCCGGCCGCGTCGTATCGAAACTTCCGTTCCAGCCCGACTTCGATCTCCGGGACCGCATGCTCTCGTTCGCCCGCAACTTCGCGAGCGGCGAATTCCCCAACACCCGGCGCTCCGAGATCGGCCGCCCGGGCCTGTCCGGCATCAACTTCCCGCTGCTGCTCCCCAGCCCCGAGGAAGTCAGCCAACTCGCCGACCGTGACGCCCAACTCGCCCTCGGCATCCTGCGCGGCTTCGCCACTACAGCCCAAGGCCTCAGCAGCCCCGAATCCGTCGCGATCGCCGGCGGCGCCGGAGCGCTCAACGCCGTTGGCCGTGGCGCAACTACCTTTGCCGGACAAACCGCCGCCCAGCTCACCGAAGCTCTCGTTAGCGCCGGCTTCTCGGCCGAGGCCGCTACCGGCGCCGTCGAATCCTTCCAAGCGGCCGGTAAAGCCGAGACCCCCGGCCAGACAGCCGAACTCGCCACCCAAGGCACGCTCGGCGCTGTCGTCGCCGGACTCACCGGCGCTCACGCCATCCGTAGCGGCGTCCCCGCCGCGCGCCACGCGCCCGCCGACTTGCGCAACCTGGCCCGCGACTTCAAGACCGGCGGCCGCTTCGGCAAAGCCGCCGAAGTCCCCATCGAAGTCATCCCGCCCGTCAAGACACGCCTGGGACGCACCAAGCGCCTCAACGAGCCCGCCGCGCCCATCGAGCCCATCGACATCAAGCCCGTTCCTCCCGACGCCGTCGCGCCCGGCCCGCCCCGCCAAGCCGCCCCGCCGATACCGCCCCAACGCCTCCTCACGCCCCGCAAGCCTCCCGAGCCGCCCCGCGTCACTCTCCGCACAGCCGACACCCCGCCGCCCGCCAAGCCGCCCACCCGACTGCTCGAACCCAGCAAGCCTCAGCCTCAGCCCAGCGTCAAGACAACGCTCGGCGGCGGCGCCGTCGTCACCATCGACGCCCGAGCCATCAACTTCTCGCCGGCCGAGGCCAAAGGCAAGAACGCCAATGAACTTATCGCGTTAGCGCAACAGGCCAATCCCATAGCAGCAGAGCAGCCCGCCTCGACCCTCGCCACACGCCCGCCCAAGACAACCCCCATCCCCGGCCGCGAAAACCAAGTCATCATCCCCGGCAACACCAAGCAACGCCTGCCCGTCCGCTACGCCGTTCGCGATGCCGCCGACGTCTTCCCCTCCGCCAACCCCGGCACGCTCCAAGCCAACCCCGAGTTCGCCTTCCGCAACGACCGAGACTACTCCGACCCGCGCAACGCCGAACGCATCCTGGCCGATGTCACCAACTTCGAGCCCGCCTTCCACCTCACCGATACGCCCACCGCCACCGACGGCCCGCCCATCATCGACGCCAACGGCAATGTCCTCGGCGGCAACCGCCGCGCCATCGTGCTCGACCGCGTCCGCAACCAGAACGCACCGGCCTACGCCCGCTACCGCGAGCAACTCACCGCAGCCGCCGAACGCTTTGGCCTCGATGCCGCCGCGATCGCCAAACTCGACAACCCCGTCCTTGTCCGCGAAGTCACCGCGCCGCTGCCTGACCCACAGAAAACGATCCGCGATCTCAACGAACGCGGCACCGCCGACCTTACCGGCGGCGAGCAATCCGTCTCCGACTCCCGCCGTGTCTCGATCTCCACCCTCGACCGCATCACCAGCCGCGTCGACGACCTCGGCGAGTCCGGCACCCTCGCCCAAGCTCTTGACGATGCCGGGCCCGCCATCCTCGACGACCTCATCCGCGACGGCGCCATCAACCTCGGCGAGAAAGCTCGTCTCATCGAACGAGGCCGGCTCACCCCCGCCGCCAAGGACCGCATCTCGAAAACCCTGCTCGGCCGCGTCTTCCGCGACCCCGCCCAGTTCGACCGCACCGACCCGTCCATTCGCAACAACCTCGAACGCTCCATCCCGCACATCCTGCGCATTGAGGACCGCGCCGAGTTCAACTTGCTCCCTGACGTTCAGCAGGCTATCGACGTCCTCGAGTACTCGCGCGCCAGCGGCGTCAAGAACCTGCGCGACCTGGCCCGCCAAAAATCACTCGACGCCAACCGCCCCAAGCTGACCCCCAGGAACGTCGCCCTCGCCGAAGTCATCCAACGCGGCCCACTCAAAGCCGCCCGCGCTTTCCGGCAGTACGCCAACGAAGCCGAGCTATCGCGCCCTGGCGCGCCCGCCACGCTCTTCGATCCGCCCAAGCCCGCGGAGTCCTTCCGCGCCGCCTTCGGCCCGCGGACACGCGGCGTCGGCTCCGAGCGCGGCGCCCTCCAACTCGGCTCCCAGCCCAGCGGCCAACCCCCTTCCCGCCGGCTCCGCAACGACCTCGCGAAAGTCCGCCGCGCCTTCAACCAGCTCCGCGCCGCCTCCAAACCCGCGCGCCTCCGCGCCAAGACCGAACTGCTCGACCGCTTCGCCCCCATCGAAGACCTCACCCGCGTCGCCAAGCTCTCCGCCGACTCCGACCCCTACGTCGCCGCGCGCCTGTTCGCCGGCCACTATGGCCGTATCCAAAACCGCCTCGACGGGCTTCAGCAGATCCTCACCCCCGTCCGTAAAGACCTCGACGTCCTGCGCGAGCATGCCACCCTGGAACGCTTTGAGGAACTCGCCGCCCGCGGCATCGAGAAGTTCCCCGGCGACCTCACCGCCGACACCATCACCGCCGCCAAGCAGCAGCTAGAATCCTCGATCGACCCCGCGCAACTAAAGCGCGTCCAACAGGCCGAGGACGGCATCCGTGCCTTCTCCCGCGCCCTGCTCACCGAAGCCCGCGACGCCGGCATCCTCTCCGACAAGTCCTTCGACGCCATCATCGCCAACAACGAGAAGTACATCCCCTTGCAGCGCACCGGCTTCCTCGCCGACAACGCCCACAAGCCCGGCGGCCCGCGCTCGTTCTCCGTCTCGAAACAAAACATCGTCAAGTCCATCCAGGGCTCGGAACGCGAGATCATCGACCCGCTCGAATCCCTCGTCCGCAACACCTACCGCTCCGTCAACCTCGTCGAGCGCAACAAGGTCGCCCGTAAAGTCTACGACCTGGCCGACGACCCGCTCTTCGCCGACACCATCGTCCGCCTCAAACCCACCGAAGAAGTCCCGCCCGGCTTCGATGCCGTCAGCGTGTTCGTCTCCGGCTTGCGGCAACGCTTCGCCGTCCCCTCGCCCGTCGCCGAGGCTTTGAACGGCATGAACATCCGCGACGCCGACATCATCACTCAAGTCGCCGCCCGCTCCGGCCGTATGCTGCGCGCCGGCGCCACCAGCCTCAACCTCGCCTTTATCCCGTCCAACGCCCTGCGCGATTTCCAGACGGCCACCCTGGTCAGCCAGGTCGGCTTCACACCCTTCGATTGGGTCCAAGGCTTCGCCTCCGCGCTGCGCCAAGGTCCGCTCTACCGCGAGTTCCTCGAATCCGGCGCATCCTTCTCGGGCTACTTCGAGCAGCAGACGCAGCCCGCCGCCACCTTGCGCGAACTCACCCGCGGCCGCCTCGCCCGTAGCGTCCGCACCATCACCAACCCCGTCGAGCTGCTGCGCATCGCCGCCGAGAAGATCGAACTCGCCCCTCGTATCGGCGTCTTCGCCCGCGCCCGCCGCCAGGGCCTCACCTCCAGCGGGTCCGCCTTCACCGCCCGTAATTCGACCGTCGATTTCGCGCGCTCCGGCTCCACTTTGCGCGTCTTCAACATGTGGACACCGTTCCTCAACGCCCGCCTGCAAGGCAATACCAACCTCCTCTCTTCGCTCAAGAACCGCCCGCGGCGTTCAGCCTGGATACTCACAGCCCTGGTCGGCCTTCCCGCGCTCGTCACCTGGCTCCACAGCACCACCAACTTCCCCGAGATCTACGACGACATCGCCGGCTTTGAGAAGGACAATAACTTCCTGCTCATCTACGGCGACGGACGCGACGAGCAGGGCAACCCCACCGATGTCCTCAAGATCCCCAAGGGCGACGTCGGCCGCATCTTCGGCAACCCGCTCGAAAACTACCTCGAATACACGCGCGGCCGCGACGCCAAATCCGTCTCCAGCGTCGCCATCGAAATGCTGAGTGAAACGTCCCCCGTTTCGTTCACGCGCGACGGCGAATTCTCTCTCACACGCGTGCTGTCCGACGCTCTGCCGCCCGCCGTGAAGGTGATGATCGAGTCCGGCACGAACCGCAACCTATTCACCGACGCCCCCATCGTTCCACGCCGTCTGCTCGACGCTTCACCGCGCAATCAGTTCACCGAACGCACCTCGCCACTCGCCCGCGCCATTGGGGACGCGCTGAACCTCTCGCCGCTCAAGATCGACGCCGCCATCTCCACGCAGTTTGGCGGACTCGGCCGCCAACTCGTTAACCCACCCAACGCCCCCGGCCAAATCATCCGCCGCTTCTCCGGCGCCCGCCGCGACACCGCCCGCGACTTCGACACCCTCCGTGACGCCATCCGCGCCCACGCCGACGAGCGCCTGGCCGCCGAACGCGACGCGCAAGCCTTACTCGACAAGCTGCGCGCCGACCCCCGCAACCTCGCCGAATTCCGGCGCGCCCTGCGCGGCCTCGTCGATCAGAACGCGCAACGCGCCCTCGAATCCATCGCCGACCTGCCGCGCCTCGCGCAGCGCGACCAGCTTACCCCTTTCGAGCGCTCGCTCAAGACCCAGCCCGCCGCCGTCCGGGCCCGCATCCTGCACCAGAAGATGCGGAAACTCGACGACCCGCGCGCCGCCGGCCAACTCCTGCTCGACTGGGAGACGAAGAAGATCCTCACCCCCGCCGTCGCCGCCGAACTCGCCAAGCTCGTCA
>Ga0209702_10003701_pt1 | contig 23631 bp, 12 predicted proteins | sample FRY01_FD_187210 | JGI IMG/M metagenome (GOLD analysis project Ga0209702, IMG submission 187210) | Freshwater microbial communities from Lake Fryxell liftoff mats and glacier meltwater in Antarctica - FRY-01 (SPAdes) (version 2) | ecosystem: Environmental > Aquatic > Freshwater > Ice > Glacier... | reverse complement strand
TCGACTGTAAACGTTTATCTCCCGACTATTTAAAAAAAATTGTGTTTTTTTGCCGAGGGGTGGGGCTGCTGTTTCCCCGTTTTTTTTAGATGTCCGATTTTCGATGCTCGATGTTCGATGCTCGATGCTCGATGTTCGATGTTCGATGTTCTAACTTAGCTCGTTTACACAGAGTTTGTCGCAGGAAGCTTTGCCGCTAACTATCAGCAGAAGGGAACTCTTCGATTGTTAAATCCGTGTTCTATCATGGTCAAAATTTCACGAGGGAAAAGATAGAATTGCCAATTTGAAATTCTCAATTTATGAAATTTTATCCCACCTCTACCGGCTCGTAAGCTAACACAGGACTTAACCAACGCTCAGTAGTTTCAAGTGAGAATTTTTTTCGCTTGGCGTAATCTTCAACTTGGTCGCGTTGAATTTTTCCGAGTCCGAAATATTGTGATGTGGGATGAGCAAGATACAAACCACTCACAGCTGCAGTGGGCAGCATTGCTAAACTTTCGGTCAAGGTGATGCCTGCAGTTTTTTCAACATCGAGCAAATTCCATATTGCATTTTTCTCTGTATGATCCGGCTGAGCGGGATAACCCGGTGCGGGACGAATGCCTGAATATTCTTCCTTAATTAAATCCTGGTGCGCTAAATTCTCATCACTTGCATATCCCCAAAATTCTTTTCGTACACGTTGATGCAAACGTTCTGCAAAAGCTTCTGCTAAACGATCCGCTAATGCTTTTAACATGATGGCGCTATAGTCGTCGTGATTGGCTTCGAAACGCGCTACATGTTCATCAATTCCTTCTCCGCAAGCAACAGCGAAAGTTCCTATATAATCTTTCACATTCGATGAAACAGGAGCTACGAAATCGGACAATGCCAAATTATATTGTCCCAATGGTTTCTTCGTTTGCTGACGCAAAGTATGAAAGGTAGCTTTTGTTTCTTTGCGATCTTCATTGGTATAAACTAAAATATCATCTCCTAAAGTATTCGCAGGGAAAATGCCAACAACTCCATTTGCCTGAATCCATTTTTCATTGATGATTTGTTGCAACATAATTTGTGCTTCATCAAATAATTTCTTGGCTTCTTCACCACGCTCAGGATCCGAAAATATTTTTGGATAAGAGCCTCGCATCTCCCAAGAATGGAAGAAAGGTGTCCAATCAATATACTCTGCTAACTCAGCAATAGAATAATCTTTAAATACTGTTACACCGGGCTTCAAAGGAGCTTTCACATCAGCATTACTCCAATCACTTGGCCATGCATTAGCGCGAGCTTCTTGAATAGAAATAAATTTATTTGCAGCTTGCGCTCCGGCATGTTGCTTTCTTAAGCGATCGTATTCTACATTGGTACGATCAATCAAATCTTGTTTTTGCTCTTTCGATAAAAGTGAACTCACCACAGGAACTGAACGTGAGGCATCATTCACATGAATGACAGGATGAGAATAATGCGGCGCAATTTTAACTGCAGTATGTACTTTAGATGTAGTAGCACCACCAATTAAAAGTGGGAGATCAAATTTCAAGCGTTGCATTTCTTTAGCCACGTGCACCATTTCATCAAGAGAAGGAGTGATCAAACCACTGAGACCGATGATATCTGCCTGATGTTCTTTCGCTGCGTCTAAAATTTTATCGGCAGAAACCATCACACCCAAGTCAACAACATCATAATTATTGCAAGCTAAAACAACGCCTACAATATTTTTTCCGATATCATGCACGTCGCCTTTCACGGTAGCCATTAATATTTTTCCTTTCTTACTTGCGCCTACTTCCTTTTCGGCTTCGAGATAAGGCAATAAATAAGCAACTGCTTTTTTCATTACACGAGCGCTCTTCACCACTTGCGGTAAAAACATTTTTCCTGCTCCGAAGAGATCGCCTACTACATTCATTCCATCCATCAAAGGACCTTCGATAAGATGCAATGCTTTTGGATATTCTTTTCTTGCTTCCTCTGTATCCACTTCGATGTATTCAACAATTCCTTTTACCAAAGCATGCGTCAAACGCGACTGAACAGATTCTTCTCTCCATGCTTCGTCACGCTCTTGCTTCTTGCCTGCACCTTTGATGCGTTCTGCATAAGCAATTAACTTTTCGGTGGCTTCATCATTACGATCGAGAAGAACATCTTCAATAATAATTAAAAGTTCTTTTGGGATTTCATCATAAACTTGCAATTGTCCGGGATTCACAATTCCCATGTCCATTCCTGCATTGACTGCATGATACAAAAACGCTGCATGGATGGCTTCACGCACGTGATCATTTCCTCTGAAAGAAAATGAAACATTACTTACGCCGCCACTCACTTTTGCATGCGGCAAATTTTTCTTAATCCAAGCAGTAGCCTCGAAGAAATCGAGGGCATTGCGACGATGTTCATCCATGCCCGTGGCTACCGGGAAAATATTTGGATCGAAAATAATATCTTGAGCAGGGAAATTTATTTTTTCGGTAAGCAATTTATAAGCGCGTTCACAAATTTCAATACGTCGTTGATAAGAATCGGCCTGACCTTGTTCATCAAAAGCCATCACAATGACAGCGGCCCCATATTTACGAATGATATTTGCCTGACGTAAAAATTCCGTTTCACCTTCCTTCATGGAGATGGAATTCACGATACTTTTTCCTTGGGTGCATTTTAATCCGGCTTCAATGACATAAAACTTCGAAGAGTCGATCATGATCGGCAGCTTCGCAATATCGGGTTCGGAAGCGATTAAATGCAAGAACTTCACCATGGCTGCTTCTGCATCCAACATGCCTTCGTCCATATTCACATCGATGGCTTGCGCACCACCTTCCACTTGATCACGTGCGATGGCTAATGCATCTTCGTATCTTCCATCGATAATCAACTTCGCGAATTTTCGGCTACCCGTCACGTTAGTACGTTCGCCTACATTCATGAAATTACTTTCGGGACGCATCGTGACTGCTTCCAATCCGCTTAAATGCATTAGATCATCTGCAGTAGGAACTTTACGAGGAGGACATTGTTTCGCCAACTTCGCAATTTCAGCAATGTGTTCCGGTGTAGTACCGCAACATCCACCCACAATATTTAAAAATCCACTGGTTAAAAAATCTTTTATCTGATGACCCATTTGATGGGCTGTTTCATCGTATTCTCCAAATTGGTTGGGCAAACCTGCATTCGGATATGCACTTATAAAAAACGGTGCTTTCTCACTCAATTCTTCGAGGTGAGGACGCATTTCTTTTGCACCCAAAGCACAATTTAAACCTACACTTAACAAGTCGATATGAGAAATAGAATTCAAAAATGCTTCTACCGTTTGACCACTCAATGTACGACCACTTGCATCTGTAATGGTTCCGGAAACCATCACCGGAATTTTAACATCTCTGGATTCTAATTCGGTTTGAATGGCATACAAAGCTGCTTTTGCATTCAGCGTATCGAAAATAGTTTCAATCAACAATAGATCTACACCTCCATCTAATAAACCCTTTACTTGTTCTGTATACGCATCCACCAAATCATCAAAACTTACTGCACGAAAACCGGGATCATTCACATCCGGACTTAGAGATGCTGTTCTGTTTGTTGGTCCAAGTGCGCCGGCAACAAACTTGGGACTTCCGTTGGGGTTAGCTACCATCCATTCTTGCACGGCACGTTTCGCAATTTTTGCTGATTCCAGATTCAACTCATAAGACAGCGATTCCATCTTATAATCGGCTAAAGAAATTTTTTGAGCGTTGAATGTATTTGTTTCAATAATATCGGCGCCTGCTTCCAAATACGCAACATGGATATCACGAATTATTTTTTCTTGAGTCAAGGACAACAAATCGTTATTTCCTTTCAGATCATGTTTCCAATCGGCAAAACGAGTTCCTCTATAATCTGCTTCTTGCAAATCATAGCGCTGAATCATGGTGCCCATGGCTCCGTCGATCACTAGGATACGGTGCTCTAATTGTTGACGAATTGGATGTATGCTCATATAGATTTTTATCTCAGCCCCCGAAAAAAGAAAAAATCTCTCCCGGCAGCCAGAAGAGATTTTACGATATTTTTATTAATGGTTAAGATCCTCCGGCACTTATCTTTTCCCGAAAATATTCTGACGAGACTGGATGTGGCACCTTCTGAAAATTCATTTAATATAATCAATTCTTTGTATTGTATTGATTGCAAGCAATTTGATGAGCTGCTCGAATTATTAAACGCATTCTCAAGGGTTGCCAAGGCTTCATAGGGCACAGTCCCTCCACCTTTCTTGATAAGTGATATTTAAGAACGAGATGCAAATCTATTGAATTTCCGGAATAATTTAACATGAATTTCAAATAAAAGAGTCTAAAAGAGCTTCGTTTTTCATTGATCAGATTACCTTTGCAGTCCCTTAGCGAAAAGGGTACAATCGAAAATTATGAAAAGAATTATTCCAGTATTATTTCTATTAATGGCTCTGCCGGCCTTGGTGATGTCACAAAATGCTGATAGAAAGTTTGCACTCGGACTTTGGGGAGGTATCACCCAATACAATGGAGATTTAGGTCAAGGCTTTTACAACAACAAAGGTCAGGACACCTATACCCATATTGGATTATCGGCTTCATGGTATATTTCATCTCATTTTGATTTTTCGATGAACACCACTATAGGAACTATTGGTTACCGTGAAAATCAATTGAAGAATTTTGATGCAGATCAATTTCAGTGGAATGCGCACATGCGTGTAAGTCTTTTTAAAGAAGAGCGATTCATGATTAATCCTTATGGATTTGCAGGTGTTGGAATTAGTTCTTTGAACAAATTAAAATATCCGGGCGTAGATTTATTTATTCCATACGGTGGTGGATTAAAGATCAGTGTAACACCACAATTAAATGTATTACTTCAAGAGACATTTGCTTATACTGATCATGATACGCGTGATGGAGAAGCGAAAGATAATAACGATGCATTTTTGATGCACAGCATTGGCATTACATGGAATTTCGGTTCAGTGAAAGATGCAGACAAAGACGGTGTATCTGATAAAAAAGATGAATGTCCGAATACACCTGTAGGAGTTGCGGTAGATGCGAAAGGTTGTCCGATGGATCGTGATGGAGATGGAATAGCTGATTTCTTAGATGCATGTCCGGATGTGAAAGGTGTTGCTACTGCGAAAGGATGTCCTGATAAAGATGGTGATTCTGTAGTTGATTCTTTGGATAAGTGTATTGATGTTTATGGCTTGGCCACTGAAGATCCTGCGACCAATGGTTGTCCGGATAAAGATAATGACGGTGTAACGGATGCGGATGACCGTTGTCCGGATGCAAAAGGAACGTTAGCAAATAAAGGTTGCCCTGACAGTGATAATGACGGCGTGATTGATCCGGATGATAATTGTCCGGATGTGGTGGGAACAGTGGATAACAAAGGTTGTCCGGAAGTAGTTGAAGGCGATGAAGTAGTTGAAGGTGCTGAAGTATCTCCTTCTACTCTACCGATGGTATACTTTGAAACCTCTAGTGCAAAAATTTCTAAAGAGTATCAGGCATTGCTTGATGAAGCTGTGAAGACATTGAAAGCGGATGTGAAGATGATGATTTCTATTAATGGACATACAGACAATACGGGCCCGGAGAGTTTCAACAAGTCACTCTCTAAAAACCGTGCTGCTGCTGTGAAATCTTATTTAAGCAAGAAAGGAATTGCTGCGAAACGAATGATTGCAACAGGATATTCTTCGACTCAACCTGCTGGAGATAATAATTCTGATGAAGGAAGGGCGAAGAACAGGAGAGTCGTAATATTAATTAAGAATTAAGACTTCAGAACCTGCTTGCTACAGGCAAGTTTAGAATTGAGTTGTTATTAATATACAACGGAGATCTAATACTTGTAGCAGCATGTCATTGAAGATACCAAAACATTTGTAGAATAATACGGGATCTACAGATGCAAACTGATCTACATATCTACAGATGATTTTGGTGAATTTTATAAAGTGAAGAGTGAAGAGTTCAATAAATAGGAAAAACATGGATTATTATTTAATTTACAAACCGTTTGGTGTACACAGTCAATTTCAGCCGGTAGCAGATCAATTGGGATTGGGATCCTTGCATGATTTTCCGAAAGATGTTTATCCCGTTGGGAGATTGGACGCCGACAGCGAAGGATTGCTTTTGTTAACCAACGATCCGCGCATCAACAAAAAATTATTAGATCCCACTTTTAAACATTACAGAACTTATTACATTCAAGTGGAAGGGACGATTACTCAAGAAGCTATTGATCGTTTATGCAAAGGAGTTACTATTCGGATTGATGGAAAAGAATACAGAACCGCTCCTGCTAAAGCGAGAATACTTGAAACACCGGAATTGCCTGAACGGAATCCACCCATACGATTTAGAAAAACAGTTCCTGATTCCTGGTTGGAATTGTCCATTACAGAAGGGAAGAACCGTCAAGTGCGTCGAATGACCGCAGCGGTTGGATTTCCAACCTTACGTTTGGTAAGATGGAAAATTGAGGATATGGAAATGGAAAATCCGGAGAGTGGCAAGGTGATGCAATTGGAGAAATCGGAAGTATATAAAAAGCTAAAGCTTTAATAAATTTTCTTTGTTCACTTTACAGATTGAATTATGTAGGGTTTTTTCTATCGAAAATTTAGATTTCGCGATTTTTAAAAATATTCCGTTAAATTTGATGAAATTAAAAACACATCAGATCATGAAAGGATTCAAGCTATTGTTTCTACTTTGTTTAGTAAACAGCATCTCCATTGCACAAACTTTAACTCCTGAATTACTTTGGAAATTAGGAAGGGTTTCCGATCCACGTTTATCTCCGGATGGAAAAACTGTTATTTACAGTGTCAGAACTTATGATTTAGCAAGCAACAAAAGTCAGGGTGATTTATACAGTGTTCCGGCAAATGGTGGAAGCATTTCTGCTATTGCCAATTCTTCTACTGATGAAAATTCAGCACGTTGGAGACCAGATGGAAAAAAGATAGGTTTTATAACAGCAGATAAAAATGGTGTTAGCCAATTGTGGGAGATGAATCCTGATGGAAGTGGCAAAACACAAATTTCCAATGTTACCGGTGGTATTAATAATTATGGTTACGCCAAATCGCTCACCCATGTTTGGTACAGTGCAGATGTGATTATGGAAAAAAAGCCTAGTGAAATTTATCCCGACTTACCAAAAACAGAGAATGCAAGAATCATTGACGGCTTGATGTATAAACATTGGAATGCCTGGCATGATTACGCCTACAGTCATCTCTTCATTGCTAATTATGCCAATGGAAGTGTAGGAACTGGAGTAGATATTATGGCGAATGAAAAATGGGACAGTCCGATGGGACCCTTTGGTGGAGATGAACAAATCTCGTTTTCTCCGGATGGAAAACAACTCGCTTATACCTCTAAAAAATTAAATGGTACAGCCGCAGCCGTTAGTACCAACAGCGACATTTACATTTATGATTTAGCGAAAGGTTCCACGATAAATGTAACCGAAGGCATGAATGGTTACGATACGGATCCTGTTTGGTCACCGGATGGCAAAAAACTTTTGTGGTTAAGTATGGAAATCGCGGGATACGAAAGTGATCGTAATCGCCTCTTCCAATATAATTTTGACAACAAAGTAAAAGCGGAAGTCTTATCGAATTTTGATTATCCTGTCAACAACATGGAATGGACTTCGGACGGTAAAGCTATTCTATTTACCGCATCTAAAAATGCAACGAAACAAATTTTCATTTACGATACACAGGCGAAATCCGGCACTGCATTGCGACAGCTCACGGATGCCCAAGTTGATTACAATGATTTATGTGTAGCTGGTACAGCTAAAAGTCCAATCATTGTTGCAAGCCGCACCGACATGACATCACCGCAGGATTTATTTTCGGTAGACTCAAAAACCGGAGCTGCGAAAATGATTACCAATGTCAATGAAAAATTACTCAGCACTACAAAAAGAAGTAACGTTGTGAAACGCATGGTGAAAACCAGCGACAACAAAGACATGTTAGTTTGGGTCATTTATCCACCTGATTTTGATCCGGCAAAAAAGTATCCAACTTTATTATATTGCCAAGGAGGTCCACAAAGTGTGGTTAGTCAAACCTACAGCTTCCGATGGAACTTTAGTTTGATGGCAGCGCAGGGATACATCATCGTAGCACCTAACCGTCGCGGCTTACCGTCATTTGGCGAAGAGTGGAACGATCAGATTGCGGGTGACTGGGGCGGACAAGCGATGAGGGATTTATTGTCGGCAATAGACGATGTAAGCAAGGAGCCTTACGTCAACAAAGATAAATTAGGAGCGGTAGGTGCCAGCTTCGGAGGCTATTCCGTGTATTGGTTAGCAGGAAATCATAACAAACGATTCAAAGCATTCATTTCGCATTGTGGTGTGTTTAATTTGGAGTCGGAGTTTTCTGCCACAGAAGAAATTTTCTTTGCGCATCATGATATGGGAGGAAATCCATGGGACAATCCAAGACCAAAAAGTTTTGATGAATTCTCCCCTAACCAATTTGTTCAGAATTGGGATACACCCCTCTTAGTAATACATAACGAAAAAGATTTCCGTGTTCCTTTGAATCAAGGGATGGAGGCATTTACTGCAGCACAATTACGTGGTGTTCCGAGTCGCTTTTTATATTTTCCTGATGAAGGGCATCATGTTTTGAAACCCCAGAATGGAATTTTATGGAATCGTGTATTCTTTGAGTGGTTGGATATGTATTTGAAATAAAGTTCTATTAAATATTAATCCAATTCAGATTTTTACAAATAAATTTATAAATTTTCAAAAGATAAATCTGAGTGAATAAACATGAAATGCTAGTAGGGGCGCATCGCGATGCGCCCCTACTAGCATCGCGATGCGCCCCTACTAGCATCGCGATGCGCCCCTACTAGCATTCACCGCATCCTTATTACTTTGGAAGTGGAGAAACTTCAATCTTTTCTTTAGCTAAATTTTCTTCCACGGGTTTTATTAAAGATGAACTTGCTTTTGCTTGATCTTCGCTAAGGCGCGTGATGACGTCGTTGTACATCTCATGAAAATAAGCCGGGTTACTTTGGTAGAAGTCGAAACTTCGTTTGAAATCTGCGTCAGTAATTTTATGTTTTTGAAAAATATAACGATACAGGCCATACGCAGCATTTTGGGTGCTGTCGTTCATATCTATGCTTAATACTTGAATGGAAGCTTCTGCGAGATGGATTTCAGATAAAATCACAATCATTGTATCTCTGGAAATTACATCTTCCGGAACAACTACTTGCTTTTTTGAACAAGAAGTTAAAACAATGGTAAAAAATAAAAGCAGTATTTTTTTCATCTTTCTTAATTATTACGAGAAAATTTTAACCGCATTCCCCATTGTGATTCATCGAACACCCCTTCGTTATAGACTAAGTGACCATTCACGAAAGTTTTTAAAACTGTTGAGTTAAAAGTATGACCTTCGAAGGGCGACCATCCACATTTATACAACAAGTTAGAAGCTTGCACCAATTGAGGACGATTCGCATCCACCAACACCAAATCAGCAAAATATCCTTCACGAATAAATCCACGGTCGGGAATGGCAAATAAAATTGCCGGAGCATGCGCCATTTTTTCTACTACTTTCTCTATAGAAATCCATCCATCGGATACAGCATCCATCATCGCCAAATAAGCATGTTGCACTAGTGGTCCGCCGGAAGGGCAATTAAAATAACTTCTTGACTTTTCTTCTTTTGTATGCGGTGCGTGATCGGTGGCGATTACATCAATTCGGTTATCCAATACAGCTTTTCGAATTTCATCTCTATCGGACTCCGATTTAATTGCAGGATTCCATTTAATTAAATTACCTTTAGTTAAATAATCTTTATCGCTAAACCATAAATGATGGATGCAAGCTTCGGAAGTAATTTTCTTTTCGGATAAAGGAATATCATTCGAAAACAAAAACGTTTCTTTAGCAGATGAAATATGTAAAACATGTAAACGTGTTCCATGCTTCTTTGCTAATTCTACAGCGAAGGATGATGATTTGTAGCATGCTTCAACATTCCGAATAATTGGATGCTGGGATGGAGGCACCAGATCGCCATAGGTTGAACGAGCTGCTTCAATATTCGTTTTAATCGTTTTTTCGTCTTCACAGTGTGTAGCGATTAACAATGGAGAACGGGAAAAAACTTGTTCTAAAGTACGTGCATCATCTACCAACATATCGCCGGTACTCGAACCCATAAATATTTTCACACCACAAACATTTTCCGGGTTCGTTTTTAGCACTTCTTCCAAATTAGAATTGGTAGTACCCATAAAAAAAGAATAATTCCCCAATGAACATTGAGCTGCTCGTTGGTATTTCTCCTCTAATAATTCTTGGGTGGTGGCTTGCGGAACAGTATTCGGCATTTCCATGTACGATGTAATTCCACCAGCCACAGCAGCGCGTGCTTCGGTATAAATTTCTCCTTTATGCGTCATTCCCGGCTCACGAAAATGCACCTGGTCATCAATAGCACCTGGCAATAAAAAATTACCCGCAGCATCTATTTCCTTTGTGTTTACATCCGCCGAAATAGAGACGCCAATTTTTTCGATACGTTTATTCTTAATCAAAAGATCGCCTTCGGTAATTTTACCTTCGTTGACGATTCTTGCATTGCGGATAATGATAGAGGACATAGAAATTTATTTATTAAGTTCCATATTTTTACTTTGGCAAATCACCCACCATATCGAGAGGATTTACCCATTGGTCAAATTGCTCAGCAGTGAGGTATCCTAATTTGACAGCAGTATCTTTTAATGTTCCCCCTTCGCGATGGGCGGTTTGGGCAATTTCTGCTGCTTTATAATAACCGATATGCATATTCAACGCAGTTACCAACATCAGAGAATTATTAAGATTACGATCAATGTTTTCACGAATAGGTGCAATTCCTTTTGCACACTTATCATTGAATGAATTACAAACATCACCGATAAGACGAGCGGAGTGTAAAAAATTGTATATCATCATCGGTTTAAATACATTCAATTCAAAATGACCGTTCGAGCCACCGATGTTAATAGCTACATCATTTCCGAGCACTTGCGCAGCCACCATCGTCATTGCTTCGCATTGTGTTGGATTTACTTTTCCCGGCATGATAGAAGAGCCCGGTTCGTTATCCGGAATAAATAGTTCGCCTATTCCACAGCGAGGGCCGGAGGCAAGCAAACGAATATCGTTGGCGATTTTCATTAAACTCACAGCCACCGTTTTTAATGCACCGTGTGCTTCCACGATGGCATCGTGAGCTGCTAAAGCTTCAAATTTATTTTCGGCCGTTACAAAAGGGAGCTTCGTTAATGAGGCGATGTTCTTCGCCACGTTCACATCATATCCTTTCGGTGTATTGATACCGGTACCAACAGCGGTACCACCTAATGCTAATTCAGACAAGTGAGGAAGTATGTGGTTGATGGCACGCAACCCATGATCCAGTTGAGAAACGTAACCACTTAATTCCTGACCTAAAGTAAGCGGAGTTGCATCCATCAAATGCGTACGACCAATTTTCACAATTTGCATAAACTCTTTGGATTTCGCGGCTAGTGTATCGCGCAAATTGCGGATACCCGGAACCGTTACCTCCATTAAAATTTTGTAAGATGCGATATGCATCGCCGTTGGAAAAGTATCGTTCGATGATTGTGATTTATTCACATCATCATTCGGATGCACTGACTTTTTCTCGTCGAGTAGTGAGCCTCCATTCATAACGTGAGCGCGATATGCGACCACCTCATTCACATTCATATTGCTTTGCGTACCGGAACCTGTTTGCCATACTACGAGAGGAAACTGATCGGAGAGTTTGCCTTCCAGAATTTCATCGCATACTTTGCCAATTATTTCGCATGTTTCATTTGATAGAACGCCTGCATCGCGATTCGTGATGGCTGCTGCTTTTTTAAGGTAAGCGAATGCCTGAATAATTTCTTTCGGCATTTTATTTATATCGGCAGCGATATTGAAATTATCGATGGAGCGTTGTGTTTGTGCTCCCCAGTAAACATCGGCAGGAACTTGAACGGTTCCCATGGTGTCTTTTTCTTCTCTAAAATTCATCGGTGTTCTTTTTGAATTCAGAATTCAGATTTAAGAATTCAGAATTAATTAAATAAATAAATTTCAAATTGTTTTTAATATTGTAAGTTCAGCTAATAATCTGGTATCAAGTCCATGAAGCAAATCATTGTTCGAACAGTCTAAATTATTCTTTATTATTTCTATCTAGAACATTATCATTCAAAAATTCTGAACTTGCATGCAGCAAGCAGGTTCCTAATTCTGAATTAATTAAACTGTTTGCTTGTTATCGTTAGCATATTCCATCAAATAGGCTTTGATGAATTCGTCGATTTCGCCATCGAGCACGGCTTGGGTATCGGAGGTTTCGTAATCGGTGCGGATATCTTTTACAAGTTTATAGGGATGTAAGACGTAGGAGCGAATTTGACTCCCCCACTCTATTTTTTTCTTCGTGCTTTCGGTGACGGCTTTTGCTTCATCACGTTTTCGCACTTCTAATTCATACAACTGCGACTTCAACATTTTCATGGCGCGTTCTTTATTACCACCTTGTGTTCGTTCTACCTGACATACCACTACGATTCCGGTAGGATGATGGGTTAGTTGAACTTTCGTTTCTACTTTATTTACGTTTTGACCTCCGGCACCACCTGAACGCGAAGTTTGAATGCTGATGTCAGCATCTTTAATTTCGATATTAATATCATCATCAATCATGGGATACGCATACACCGAGGCAAAAGAAGTATGACGACGCGCATTTGAATCGAATGGAGAGATGCGCACGAGGCGATGCACACCGTTTTCACTTTTCAAATATCCGTAAGCATAATCGCCTTCAATTTCGTAAGTAGCAGACTTAATTCCGGCACCATCACCATCGAGATAATCGATCTCTGTAATTTTATACTTATGGCGTTCGGCCCAGCGCAGGTACATGCGCAAAAGCATCGAAGCCCAATCTTGACTCTCTGTACCACCGGCACCTGAATTTACAGTAAGCACCGCGCTGAAACGATCTTCTTCACCGCTCAACATATTTTTAAACTCGAGGTCTTCGATTTTCTTTACAGTTTCGGCACATAGGGCATCCACTTCTTCTTCGCTTGCTTCGCCTGCTTTTTGAAAATCGAAGAGTACCGTCAGATCATCTAGCGCAGCTTGGGTAGATAAAAAGGCGTTGGTCCAATCTTTCTTTTGATTAATTTTTTTCAGGATTTGTTCGGCACGCTTTGGGTCATCCCAAAAATCGGGAGCATGTGTAAGCTGTTCTTCCTGTGCTATTTGTTGTAATCGACGATCGACGTCAAAGATGCCTCCTCAGAGCATCGACACGATCGGAAAGTTCTTTTAATTGCTCTATAAACATAATGGGGCAAAGATAATCAGCAAAAAGGGAAAAGCGTTAGATTTCAAAAATTTGTTTATTGTAAAAATGGAGCGATAAATGTTTGATTAAAAGAGCAAAGAAAATCTATTCTGAAATTGCTTTTAAGCAATCCCATACAAGATCCGGTTCATAACCACGAGACATGGCATAATGCGCCAATTTATAATTTCTTTTGACTTTATTCTTTTCCTTTTCTTCTTTTTGACGTTTCTCAATAACTTTTAATAGCTTCTTTTGATAATCGCCTTCCGCAATTGAACAGAGACCTTTCTTCATACAATACTCTGAAACCTTTTTTTGTTTCAAGGCCGCTTTAATCTTTATTCTACCCCATCCTAATTGACGAAATTTACCACCGGCAAAAGCGATGGCGAAACGTTCTTCGTTTAAAAAATTATCAGTGATGAGTCGGGAGATGAGCAATTCAACATCCTTCGAATACAATCCATACTCATAAAGTTTATTGCGTGTTTCCTGCTGACTTCTCTCTTGATAGGCGCACCATTTTGCAATCTTTTGAAAAGCAATTTCAGGAGTATATTTTTTCTTGAATTTTACTTCCTCGTCCATTTCAAAGGGGAATTGCTTCAATCAATCGTTTTGTATATTCTGATTTAGGATGATTATACACTTCATTCGCATCACCAATTTCTTCGATGCGGCCTTTATTCATCACTAGCATACGATCGCTCATAAAACGAACGACAGATAAATCATGTGAAATAAAAATATAGGTAAGGCCTTTTTCTTCCTTTAATTCATTCAATAAATTCAGCACTTGTGCTTGCACGGAAACATCAAGTGCAGAGACCGATTCATCACAAATAATAAATTCAGGATTCAAAGAAAGTGCGCGGGCAATACAAATTCGTTGACGCTGTCCGCCTGAAAACTGATGAGGATATCGATAATAATGCTCCTCCTTTAATCCTACCTTAAGCAACAGTTCCATCACCTTCGCCTTACGCTCTTTATCGTTGCCATACAAATGATGTACTTGCATGGGTTCTTGAATGGCTGTTCCGGCAGTTAAGCGAGGGTTGAGAGAAGAATAAGGATCCTGAAAAATCAATTGCATCTGCCTTCTGAATAAGCGTAATTTTGTTGAATCGAAACTTCGTATATCCGTACCGTTATACATCATTTCTCCTCCCGTAGGTTCCACTAGGCGAAGGATGCTTCTTCCTAGGGTTGTTTTTCCGCAACCGGATTCGCCGACCAATCCGAGAGTTTCACCGGGGTACACATCAAAACTCACTTCGTCTACGGCTTTTACTTCGCCGGAAACTTTTCCGAAAATTCCTTTTTTGATGGGAAAATAAGTTTGTAAATTTCGAATGCTCAGAAGTGGCTCTTTCGTTTTCTTTTCTGATGATTTTGTCTCGCGCAAGCTATCCTGAATGGTTAGCCGTGAAATAACATCACGAACTGATTCGCCGGTTTCATGATAATTTCCTTGTTCATCTACCTTCATAAAATCGCTAATCACAGGAAGACGTTTCATCGAAACATTCTTCGCTGGTCGGCAAGCGAGAAGACCTTTTGTATATGGATGTTTGGGATCATTAAAAATTTCGCTGACTGTACCTTGTTCCACCGACTTTCCTTTGTACATCACCAATACTTTATCGGCTATTCTGGAAATCACACCCAAGTCGTGCGTTATAAATATCATTCCCATTCCGGTTTCATCCTGTAACTCTTTTAAAAGTTCGAGAATGGTTGCCTGTACTGTCACATCCAATGCAGTAGTTGGTTCATCTGCAATTAGTATTTTCGGTTCACAACAAATGGCCATGGCGATCACTACACGTTGTTTCTGACCACCACTTAACTGATGCGGATAGGAATCGAACATTGTTTCTGCGCGAGGCAATTTTACTTTATTAAAGAGTCGGATAGTTTCTGTACGCGCTTCCTTCTTCGACATTTTTTTATGCAAGCGAAGAGCTTCTGCCACCTGATCTCCGCAGGTAAAGACGGGATTGAGTGAAGTCATCGGCTCTTGAAAAATCATGGCTATATCGTTGCCGCGGTATTTACGTATGACTTTATCGGACAATGCAAGCAGATCAACAACACCATCTGACTTTGTACGAATCAAAGCTGATCCGCTATCGATATTCCCTGCAGGTTTTGCTAACAGCTGCATCAATGACAAAGAGGTAACTGATTTTCCCGAACCGGATTCACCGACGATACCAAGAGTTTCGCCGGGTTGAATTGAAAAAGAAATATCATCTACGGCTTTAAAAACTGTCTTCTCATTTCGAAAAGAAACTGAAAGATGGTTTACATCCAGCAAATATTCGGGGGCATCATTTTGCATGCGGTGAAATTAGTAATCTCTGTGGATGCGAAAAAAGATGAGAGAAGAAAGATATCACAAACCTTGCGACCATCTACCGAAAACCACAAGTATATAAAAAGCCGAAGCCCCAACCTATAGAGGTCGGGGCTTCGGAAATTATGATCGGGTTAAAAACCTCAGAAGAGATTATTCAACTACGATACGAACTTTTTGTACTGTATCAGAAGTAAGTAACTGCATAGTATAAATACCTGAAGCCATACCTTTCACAGAAATTTCGAACTTGTTAACACCTTCGTCAGCGTTACGGTTTTCGTTAAGAACTACACGACCCGCAGCATCCATCATAGTAACAAGAACATCTTGATTCTTATCACTGTTGAAGCTGATGTTAAGAAGATCACTAACCGGGTTTGGATAAGCAACGATATTCATTGCTTCAGCCTCGCCGATACGTGGACATAATGTAATGCTAATTCCGCTCAATGCACGAGCAACACCAGTTCCACATGCATTAGATGCACGAACAGATAGATTCAATCCGCTAGCTGGGTTAGCACCTGCTTTCGCAAGTATCGTCTTAGTACCTTGACCAGAAAGGATAGTAAATCCAGTTGGAACAGTCCAAGTATAAGTAGAAGCACCTGCAACAGTAGCTACATCATATGCATAGTTTTGGTTAGCACACAAACCAACAGCACCAGTAATAGGCATTGGTTGACCAGGAGCACCAATAACAGTTAAGCTACGAGCGAAACCATTTCCACAACCATTTTGAGCAACCACAGAGATTGCACCACCACCGTAAGCACCAGAGAAATCAACCATAATAGTACTTGAACCTTGACCACTTGCGATAGTTGCACCAGTTGGAACACTCCAGAAGTAAGAAGCAGCACCAACTACAGCAGTAGCAGTGTAACTAACTCCAGTAGCTCCACATACTCCAGAACTCTGACCTGAGATAGATGCAGAAGCAGTAAGAATATTAAGAGATATGTTACGAGTACGAACAGGAGAAGTACCACAAGCATTTACAGCAGCAACTGTGATTGGACCACCGGTGAAACCAGCATTAAATGCTACAGAAATAATGTTAGAACCTGCACCACTAACAATAGTAGCACCTGCAGGAACAGTCCATACATAAGAAGAAGCACGGAATACAGAAGCGATAGAGTAAGTCAAAATATCTGTAGGGCAAGCTTTCGCAGAACCTGAGATAGATGGAGGAGTTACTGGAGTGGATAACTGAACAGAGATACCAAGACAACTTGGAACACTGCTACCACAGCTATTGCTATTATTTGCAGTTACACAAACTTGACCAACAACTCCAGCGTGAATCGCTGAGAAAGGCCAGTTAACAGTGATACTGTTAGTGCCCTGACCGAACAATAATACGGTACCGGCAGGAACAGACCACGTGTAAGAAGTAGCACCAGAAACCGGAGCAATACTATACGTTGTAGTTGTATTGAAAGGGTTACACAATGCAGCAGGACCAGAGATAGCACCAGGAGAAGCAGGGTTCGCCTGAATAGTGATCGTCATAGTGCTTGTAGCAGGAGTACAGTTAAGAGGAGCATCAGTAGTTAATGTTAATACTACTGTACCGGCAAGGATATCATTCGCACCTGGCATGTACACAGCATTTAATACTGAAGCACTAGGATTGAAAGTACCATCACCAGAAGTTGACCAAGTACCATTTGTTGCACCACCAGCGATAGAACCATTTAATGTTGCAGAAGCACCAGAGCAAACTACATCGTCAGCACCAGCATTCGCAAGTGGAGGATTTGTACATCCACAACCTTCGTCAACGTTTCCGTCGCAGTTGTCATCGATAGAGTTAGCACAGATTTCAGCAGCAGCAGGATTGATAGAGATATCACCGTCATTACAATCAGTAGCGTCAGCAACGTATCCGAAAGGAGCGCTACAAGCAGAAATTGCTGAAGTAGCATCGCCATAACCGTCACCGTCTACGTCAGCATAGAAAGTAGAAGTTACACCTTCGTCTGTTAAACCATCACAATCATTATCAATTAAGTCACAAACCTCAGTAGCACCAGGGTTTACGTTAGCATTACCGTCATTACAATCTGTAGCATCAGCAACAAAACCAACTGGAGCAGTACAAGCAGAAGTTGTTGAAGCAACATCACCATAACCGTCACCGTCAACATCAGCATAGAAAGTAGATTGAACACCTTCGTCTGTAAGACCATCACAATCGTTATCAATTAAGTCACAAACCTCAGTAGCACCAGGGTTTACGTTTGCATTACCGTCATTACAATCAGTAGCATCGGCAACATATCCGGAAGGGGCAGTACAAGCAGAAATTGTTGAAGCAACATCACCATAACCGTCACCATCTACGTCAGCATAGAAAGTAGATTGAACACCTTCGTCTGTAAGACCATCGCAATCGTTATCTACTAAATCACAAACTTCAGTAGCAGCAGGATTAATTGCAGCATTACCGTCATTACAATCAGTAGAGTTGGCTACATAACCTAAAGGTTGGGAACAATCAGAAACGCTAGAAGAAGCATCACCAAATCCATCACCATCAGCATCAGCATACCAAGTAGAGAATACTACGCCATCATCAGTTAAACCATTACAGTCATCATCGATACCATTACATTGCTCAGAAGCACCTGGATTAACAGAAGCAGAAGCATCGTTACAGTCACCTGCAACTAATACAGAACCAGAGATAGCTACACAAGAAGAAGTTGGAGCACCTGCACCAAATCCATCACCGTCACCATCAACATAATAATCAAGGAAAGTTAAACCTTCGTCGGTTGAACCATCACAATCATCATCAATACCGTTACAAACTTCAGCAGCACCAGGGTTGATAGCAGGGTTGGCATCATCACAATCACCATCAATAGCTACAAATCCTAGAGGAGCGCCATTACAAGTAGAAACAGAACCAGAAGTAGCACCATAAGTGTCACCGTCTGCATCTGCATAATAAGTTACGAATGTTAAACCGTCATCAGTTAAACCGTTACAATCATCATCAACACCGTTACAAACCTCAGTAGCACCAGGATTAACAGCAGGATTAATATCATCACAGTCACCTGCAACAGTTACAGAACCTGCGATTAGAGAACAAGAAGAAGTAGCAGCACCTGCACCAAATCCGTCACCATCACCATCAACATAGTAGTCAAGGAAAGTTAAACCTTCGTCAGTTGAACCATCGCAATCATCATCAACACCATTACAAACCTCAGCAGCGCCAGGGTTTACAGCAGCATTAGTATCATCACAATCACCAGCAACAGCTACAAAACCAGCAGGAGCACCATCACAAGTAGAAACAGAAGAAGCAGCATCACCATAAGTATCAGCGTCTGCATCTGCATAATAAGTTACGAAAGTAAGACCGTCATCAGCTAAACCATTACAGTCATCATCAACACCGTTACAAACTTCAGAAGCAGCAGGGTTTACAAAAGCATTGTTATCGTTACAGTCAGTATTGTTTGTTACAGATCCTAAAATTGGAGAACAAGAATTAGTAGCTGCACCAGCACCGTATCCGTCGCCGTCACCGTCAACATAATAATCAAGGAAAGTTAAACCTTCGTCAGCAGAACCGTCACAGTTATCATCAATACCGTTACAAACTTCAACAGCACCAGGGTTTACAGCAGGGTTAGTATCATCACAATCACCAGCAACAGCTACAAAACCAGCAGGAGCGCCATTACAAGTAGAAACAGAAGAAGCAGCATTACCATAAGTATCACCGTCTGCATCTGCATAATAAGTTACGAAAGTTAGACCGTCATCAGTTAAACCGTTACAGTCATCATCAACACCATTACAAACCTCAGTAGCACCAGGATTAACAGCAGGATTAATATCATCACAGTCACCTGCAACAGTTACAGAACCTGCGATTGGAGAACAAGAAGAAGTAGCAGCACCTGCACCAAATCCGTCACCGTCACCATCAACATAGTAATCAAGGAAAGTTAAACCTTCGTCGATAGAACTGTTACAGTTATCATCAAGACCGTTACAAACCTCAGAAGCTCCTGGGTTTACAGCAGGGTTGGTATCATCACAATCAGTAGCGTCAGCAACATAACCTAGTGGAGCAGTACAAGCCTGAACTGAAGAAGCAGCATTACCATAAGTATCACCGTCAACGTCAGCATAGAAAGTAGAAGTTACACCTTCGTCTGTTAGACCATCACAATCGTTATCGATTAAGTCACAAACCTCAGTAGCACCTGGGTTTACAGCAGAGTTAGCATCATTACAGTCACCTGAAACAGTTACAGAACCACCGATTGGAGAACAAGAAGAAGTTGCAGCACCTGCACCAAATCCGTCACCATCACCATCTACGTAGTAATCAAGGAAAGTTAAACCTTCGTCAGTTGAACCATCGCAATCATCATCAAAACCATTACAAACCTCAGTAGCACCAGGGTTTATAGCAGCGTTGGTATCATCACAATCAGTAGCGTCAGCAACATAACCTATTGGAGCAGTACAAGCCTGAACTGAAGAAGCAGCATTACCATAAGTATCTAAATCTAAGTCAGCATAGAAAGTAGAAGTTACACCTTCGTCTGTAAGACCATCACAATCGTTATCGATTAAGTCACAAACCTCAGTAGCACCTGGGTTTACAGCAGAGTTAGCATCATTACAGTCACCTGCAACAGTTACAGAACCTGCGATTGGAGAACAAGAAGAAGTTGCAGCACCTGCACCAAATCCGTCACCATCACCATCTACGTAGTAATCAAGGAAAGTTAAACCTTCGTCAGTTGAACCATCGCAATCATCATCAAAACCATTACAAACCTCAGTAGCACCAGGGTTTATAGCAGCGTTGGTATCATCACAATCAGTAGCGTCAGCAACATAACCTATTGGAGCAGTACAAGCCTGAACTGAAGAAGCAGCATTACCATAAGTATCTAAATCTAAGTCAGCATAGAAAGTAGAAGTTACACCTTCGTCTGTAAGACCATCACAATCGTTATCGATTAAGTCACAAACCTCAGTAGCACCTGGGTTTACAGCAGAGTTAGCATCATTACAGTCACCTGCAACAGTTACAGAACCTGCGATTGGAGAACAAGAAGAAGTAGCAGCACCTGCACCAAATCCGTCACCATCACCATCTACGTAGTAATCTTGGAATACAACACCTTCGTCTGTTTGACCATCACAATCGTTATCGATTAAGTCACATACTTCAGTAGCACCAGGATTAACAGCAGGATTAATATCATCACAGTCACCTGCAACAGTTACAGAACCTGTGATTGGAGAACAAGAAGAAGTAGCAGCACCTGCACCAAATCCGTCACCATCACCATCTACGTAGTAATCTTGGAAAACAACACCTTCGTCTGTTTGACCATCACAATCGTCATCGATACTATTACAAGACTCAAGTGCACCTGGATTTACAGCAGGGTTGATATCATCACAATCACCTGCAACTAATACAGAACCTGCGATTGGAGAACAAGAAGAAGTAGCTGGACCGGCACCATATAGGTCACCATCACCATCTACATAATAATCAAGGAAAGTTAGACCTTCGTCAGTTGATCCATTACAGTTATCATCGATACCGTTACAAACCTCAGTAGCACCAGGATTAATCGCAGCAACGGCATCATTACAATCTGTTGAATTAGCCACAAAGCCTACTGGAGCTCCAGTACATGAAATTTGAGAAACAGCAAGATTTCCGTAAGTGTCACCATCAGCATCCGCATAATACGTAACGTTTGGCGCACCTGGAGCAACTGCATAAGAAGCAGAAGCAGTACAACCTCCGGTTTGAGTTGTTACAGTTACTGTATAAGTACCTGCAGCAAGTAAGGAAATATCTTCAGTAATAGCACCATTACTCCATAAGAAAGAGAATGGAGAAGGCGAGCCGCCTGTAGTAGTTAAATTAATAGATCCATTACTGTCACCAGCGCAGACAGCACCAACTGTGGTAGCTGATAATGTTGGAGCAGTACAAGTAGGTGCATTTAACACCGGATTACTATAGGTAGCGGTATAAGTTGTAGTACCTAGACAACCGGCAATAATTTGACTAGCTACACAGAAACCTGTATTTACAGTTCCGTTGTAGAAGTTAGCAGAAGTACGAGTTCCTGTAGCGGAAGAAGTATTAAAAACCAAATTTGGCTGCAACGAAGCAAAAGCAACTGAATTCGTCATTCTTAAACGACCAACTCTTACTCCAGGAGCAACGTTAGTAATGATTGCGCCGTTACCAGCACCAGGCGCAGGAGGTCCTGCAATTCGCATTTGAGCAGGCAAACTGACTGTGTTAATTACGGCCTGTCTTTGTGCCGGGTTTGAGAGTTGAGTAACATCAATCCAAGCAGCGGTCATTATACCGCCATTTTTAATTAGTGGATTGTAGTTAATTCCGAACTGAATTCCCGCAAGTTCGAAGCTTGATGTACCTGTACTTCTAATGTACACATCAAACTCGTACTGTGTCGGCGAAATCTGTGCATCATTCGTAATGAGGAACTCCACGCCTTGAGAGTACCCCACCTTGCTGAGAAAGGTGCAGAAGAGCACCAAAATCAGCGTTTTGAGCAGTGTAACTTTTGTTTTCATTGTTTTTTATATTTATTTAGTTATTTATTTATTTAGAATTTACAACATTCTTTTTTGTAGTATTTCCCGAAGGTGCCATCACTCTGAAACCGTTTGCCGGACTCATCACACCGATAAAATTGAAAATATTATTGTCTAAGATACTTTGATCGGAGATATCTACCGTAGAATCTCCGTTAAGGTCACTTAAAACATAGCCAGAGGCGAAATTTTGTAGGTCATTGTCCAAATTTGATTGGTCGGAGATGTCAATTGCGCCATCCTGATTGATGTCTCCGGAGTAAATCGCAAAGACCCCCGGTTCAACCTGCTTTTGATTATCACCATAGGCATTATTCTGAGCATAAACGCCTAACGTGGCTGAGATCAGGATAAAGGTAAGGATTAGTTTTTTCATAATTATCATGTTTTTTATACCTTAATTTAGGGAGAGGTTTATGTTGATAAACCTCTCCCCGAATTTACATTTTATGGATGAATTGGCCCAATAAAGTTGAATAGATTATTATCAAGGATTCCTTGATCATCAATTCCTACTGATCCATCTCCCGTTAAATCGGTTGGGATATATCCTGAATCGAAGTTGAAGATCGCATTGTCTACAGCACCTTGGTCAACGATATCCAAACTCTCATCCTGGTTCACATCTCCTGAGTAGAAGCCGTATTTACCATTCGATAACAAGGACTGATTTGAGCCAAAAGCATCTGAAGCATTGATCGTGAAATCATAAAGCGTGTTCGCACCGAAAGTAATTAGATTACTCCAAGTTTGAACTGCATTACGATGGAACACTGCAATGTATCCGTTCTGACCAATTACTGATCCTGGGAAAGTGAACATAGCTTGACCGTTCGTTTTGATAACTGCTGTGCCGCTAGCAACAACCGTAGTTGGAGTTAACTGATCGCGTAATTCAACACGAATAGTATCACACTCAAGTGGATCAATACTGATTCCGTTCGTTGCTAATACCGGTACCATACCATTCACGCCATCGAAGAATCCTTCGATCAATGCGGTGATGGTGAAGTTAGCGTCCGTGATAAGTTCTACACGAATGGTATCATCAAGAATCGTGGCGATACTATTACATCCATTCACATCCGTTGCTAAGCCATAGTACAATCCTGCAGCTAAACTACCCAATGG
>Ga0209702_10003700_pt1 | contig 23632 bp, 19 predicted proteins | sample FRY01_FD_187210 | JGI IMG/M metagenome (GOLD analysis project Ga0209702, IMG submission 187210) | Freshwater microbial communities from Lake Fryxell liftoff mats and glacier meltwater in Antarctica - FRY-01 (SPAdes) (version 2) | ecosystem: Environmental > Aquatic > Freshwater > Ice > Glacier... | reverse complement strand
GTCAAAATCATCCCGTAATCCAATCGCTGAACCCATGGTCATGTCCTCCAAAACATGGAGCCATAGAATCAGACTATCCTCGCTTTGGGAATCCCATACGTGAGTCACCCTCATCGAAGGTTGGTATAATTGCCGGTTGCACCATGCTGCTGGCTGCCGCATTCCAGCTGATGCTGATCGCCAATCACAGCACGATGCTGAAGGAAATGCTCAATCACCGTTCGCAGGCACGGCAGCTGGCCCGGGTCGATTCGTTAACTGGATTAATTAATCGCAGGGCCCTGCTTGACGAGATCAACCAGCACGGCGCCAAGCCAGCAAAAAAGCGCCTCTTGGTCATTGATATCGACAACTTTAAGACAATAAATGACACCTATGGCCACGATATGGGCGATCAGGTTTTGCGTGAAGTCGGCCAGATTCTCTCGCGTTATGCGTCCGCAGAAGTCAGCGCTTCACGGCTTGGCGGAGAAGAGTTCGCATTGTTTGGCCCGGTGAACCGAATACCCGAAGGCATTCCACTGGAGATCCTTTCAGAAATCCGCAACACCGCAATGGCGCACAAAGAACAGGTGACCGTCAGCATCGGTATAGCCGAGGGCGATGTGATCTGTGAAAAGAGCTGGCGCGCATTGTACGCCCGCGCCGATGCAGATCTGTATGCGGCCAAGAATGCAGCTCGCAATCAGATCAGTTCGGGAGCAGCTTTGGCCGGATCCAAATGGACAAAAACGGCCACAAAAAACGAGATCGCAGCTTAAGTTGCCCGCAGCTCCAAGCTCGCTAGCTTAGCTGGCAGAAACGTCCGCCGCGTGGTCTTCGATCAGATCGTACGCGCGGTCATACCATTTGCTGCCGGGGTAATTCGCGCCGAGAACAGCGGCGTATTTTACCGCTTCTTCGCGCACACCCAGCGCCAGGCTGGTTTCTGTCAGGCGAAATAATGCCTCTGGCGCGTGGCTGGTGGTTTCGAAATTTTCGATCACGTTCTGGAATCGGATCTGCGCTGATAGCCAGCGGCCGGACCGTTCGTATAGCCGGCCGATTTCCATTTCCTTGCCCGCGAGGTGATCGTTCACCAGATCGAGTTTCAACCGCGCATCGGCGGCATATTCTGTGTTCGGGAAACGGCGGTTAACTTCGGTCAAGGCAGCCTTGGCTTGCTCGGTGATTTTCTGGTCGCGGGTGATGTCGCTGATCTGTTCGTAATAGCTCAGCGAAATCAGATAATAGGCATAGGGCGCATCGCGGTTACCCGGATGGATCGACAGGAACCGCTGCGAGCTCTGGATCGAACTGTTGTAATCCCGCGCCACGTAATAGCTGAACGAACTCATCAACTGTGCCCGCCGCGCCCACGGTGAATAGGGATGCTGACGTTCAACTTCGTCAAACAAGGCAGCGGCCAGAACCGCATTGCCACTGTCCAGCCGCCGCTTCGCCTCTGCATAAAGGGATTCTACATCGCGGGCGACGTAGGAGGTGTCTTTCGGTCCGGAACTGCCTCCGGCGCAGCCTGCTGTCAGCAGCGTACTGGCGGCGACGGTAGCGATAAGGGCGAGCTTGAGCGGCGAGCGCGTGTTCGTGATCATGCGATGTCTATAACCAGCGTCTCGCTGAACGCCAAGTGAAGTTGCAACGTCAGACACAACTACTAAAAATTTTCCTACACGCCCCCGCTGCGCCATGGACCCTCACTCCTCCCCCATCCGCAGCGCAGCAATAAACGCCTCCTGCGGAATGCTCACATTGCCATATTCGCGCATCTTAGCCTTGCCCTTCTTCTGCTTGTCGAGCAGCTTTTTCTTGCGCGAAATATCACCGCCGTAGCATTTGGCGGTCACATCCTTGCGCATGGCGGCGATGGTCTCCCGCGCGATCACTTTGCCGCCGATGGCTGCCTGGACCGGGATCTTGAACAAATGACGGGGGATGAGGTCTTTCAGGCGTTCGCACATGCCTCGGCCCCGAGCTTCAGCAACATCGCGGTGGACGATCATGCTGAGCGCGTCGACCGCCTCGGCGTTTACCAGAATGCTCATTTTCACCAGATCGCCCTGACGCAGGCCGATCTGTTCGTAATCGAAGCTAGCATAGCCGCGGCTGATGCTTTTCAACCGGTCGTAGAAATCGAACACCACTTCGTTCAGCGGCAATTCGTAGGTCACCTGCGCGCGGCCGCCCACGTAAGTCAGGTCGAGCTGGATACCGCGCCGGTCCTGACATAATTTCAGGATGGAGCCGAGATATTCGTCCGGCGTGTAGATGGTCGCCTTGATCCACGGTTCGTCGATCTGGTCGATCCGGCTCGGATCGGGATAATCGGCCGGGTTGTGCAGCATCAGTTCCTGCGCTGGGTCGGTCCGCGATTTGTTCAGCTGGATTCGGTACACCACGCTGGGGGCGGTGGTGATCAGGTCCATGTCATATTCGCGGGTCAGCCGTTCCTGGATAATCTCCAGATGCAGCAGACCTAGGAAGCCGCAGCGGAAGCCGAAACCGAGGGCTGCGCTGCTTTCCGTCTCGAACGTAAAGCTGGCGTCGTTGAGGCGGAGTTTGCCGATGCTTTCGCGCAGTTTCTCGAAATCTGCCGCGTCGACCGGGAAGATACCGCAGAACACCACGGATTGCACTTCCTTGAAGCCCGGCAGAGCCTCGGTCGCGCCGTTTTTGACGGTGGTGATGGTGTCGCCGACTTTCGCCTGCGCCACTTCCTTGATCTGGGCGGTGATGAAGCCGATCTCGCCCGCGGCCAGTTCGGGCAGCTGGGTGATTTTGGGCATCATGCAGCCGACGCGGTCGATCAGATGCTCGGTGCCGCCCTGCATGAACTTGACCGCGAGGCCCTTCTTGATGGTGCCGGCGATAACCCGGACGAGGATCACCACGCCGAGGTAGGGATCGTACCAGCTGTCGACCAGCATGGCCTTCAATGGCGCGTCGCGGTCGCCCTTGGGTGGGGGGATTTTGGTGACGACGGCTTCGAGAACCTCGGCGATGCCGATGCCGGATTTGGCGCTGGTGAGCACCGCCTCGGACGCGTCGATGCCGATGATGTCCTCGATTTCCTTACGGACCATCTCGGGCTCGGCGGCGGGCAAGTCGATTTTATTGATGACGGGGACGATTTCGTGGTCGTGTTCGATGGATTGGTAGACGTTGGCGAGTGTCTGCGCCTCGACCCCCTGCGCTGCGTCCACCACCAACAGCGCGCCCTCGCACGCGGCGAGGGAGCGGGAAACCTCGTAAGCGAAGTCAACGTGGCCGGGGGTGTCCATCAGGTTGAGCTGATACGTCTCGCCGTCGTTTGCGGTGTAGTTGAGGCGGACGGTCTGGGCCTTGATGGTGATCCCGCGCTCCTTCTCAATATCCATGTTATCGAGGACTTGTGCCGACATCTCGCGTTCAGTGAGGCCGCCAGTGAACTGGATCAACCGATCAGCGAGCGTAGATTTGCCGTGATCGATATGTGCAATAATGGAGAAATTTCTAATTTTGGATAGTTCGGTCATATTCCGCCGGTGAGTTTGGGGATGGCACTGTGCAATACCTTACTCAGCCCCTTAGCCGCGCTTAACCGCCGTGTCAGCAAGTAGCTTGCGGTTCTTTGAGGCGCAGCCATTTGTGGCAAGCTTAACTCACATGCAGATGTTGATCTGGCAGGTTATTAATTACGAACGAAGCCAAGGGGGCACTGATCGGTACCTGCAGAATTGATCGCGGCGAACTTCCCGTCTGCACCGCGTTGCAGTGGCTCGCTAAACTCGACCCCCATACGCTCCCCATCACTCCATCGAGTGATCGCGGTAATCGTGTGGGTTTCTGACAGTGTGATGTGAAAGACTGTTTCTTTCGGTACGTGCCAAAGACCCTCGATCATTGCGCCTTGGGCCGAGATATTTTGGATCATTCCGTTATAGAGTTGGCTCTCGTGTTCAAGGACCACCTTACGCATCATCATTTGGCGCACGGAGCGGCCAGGACGAGAAGCGTTTACGGCTGCAGCGAGGCCACGTTCCAATCGCGAATTTACCTCTGCAGAGTTTAGCGCCTGTTCGTAAATGCGCCCCTGAACGTGGCTGCATCCATGCGACCGGACGAGATCAAGCTCGTCCATTGTTTCTACGCCCTCGGCGGTCGTGTCCATTCCAAGGGCTTGCGCGAGGCTGCTGATAGAAGCGATTATCGCACCATTTGGGTTGCCAACCTGGGTTGCCCCACGCACGAAGCTTTGGTCGATCTTGATCTTGTCGAACGGGGCTTTCGTCAAATATCCAAGCGAAGAATATCCCGTGCCGAAATCATTCAACGCCAAACGCACACCGACTGCCTTCAATGCCGCGAACATGGCGTCGGTGCTCTTGCTATCATTAAGGAAGATGCTCTCGGTGATCTCAAGCTCCAAACGGCTAGGCAAGATGCCGGACTGCGCGAGAGCATGGGTGACAACCGCAGGCAGTTGGGGGTTGGAAAATTGTAGCGGAGAGACATTGACCGCGCAGCGTAATTCTGCAGGCCATAGCGCCAAATCTCTGCACGCCTTGCGGATTGCCCATTCGCCAATTGCCGAAATCAAGCCGGTGTCCTCAGCGATGGGAACGAATTTCTCCGGCGATATCCAGCCCTTGGTGGGATGGTTCCAGCGCAGTAGTGCCTCGAATCCGGTAATGCGTTCGGTCGCGGTGTGGACTACGGGTTGGTAGTATAATTCTAGCCCTCGTTGAGCCACCGCATCTCGCAAATCCCGCTCTAGCTCGGCCCGTTCTTCGGCCGCCGAATGAAGATTGTCGGAATAAAAATGATAGCGCCCTCGTCCACCGTTCTTGGCTGCGTATAGAGCAAGGTCGGAATTGCGGATGAGCACATCGTTGGTCACTCCATTGTCGGGTGATATCGCAATGCCGATCGATGCACCGATAGTTACCCGGTGCCCTTCGATCGAATAGGGCTGGGACAGAGAATGGATGATCTCATGAGCTAAATGTCCCAGTTTTTTCCGGGCTGCCATGCCAGGAAAAATCATCTTGAATTCATCGCCGCCCAAGCGGCCAACACGGCCCATTTCGCCGACCGAGGTTTCCAAGCGCTGAGCCACTTGCTTGAGCAGTGCATCACCAACCGGATGGCCCAACGTATCATTTACATGTTTGAAGCGGTCCAGATCCAACATGAACACACTGCATTCGCGTTGAAGCTCCTGCGGAGCGCCAAGGATCCTGTTTAGGGTTTGCTCCATCTGAAGCCGATTGGACAGGCCTGTCAGGGAATCATAATGCGCCAATCGCGACGCAGTTTGTTGCGTTCGGCGTTTCTCTGTCAAGTCAGTTCCGAAACCACGAAAACCGATAAAGTTGCGAAAATCATCATAGACTGGGCGGCCACTGACAGACCACCAACGCTCCTCTTCAGAAGCCGCGGCGGGCAACTCCATTTCCTGGAATGATGATCGGGCAGAAATATGGAACGACAATGTGCGCTGGCCCTCTTCCGATTGATCAGTCATATCGAACAGGTCGAGAAACGGTCTGCCAATCAGATCGTCAAGCGGTCGCTTTAGTGCCTCCGCCACCGTGGAAGAGACATAGCTGAGCAGCCCTCGTCGGTCGACTTCCCAAAACCAACCTTGGCCAGTGTCTTCATAATCCCGGAGAATATCTTCGTACCGGTTGCGCGCCCTTTCCCGTGATTGCGCTCTGGTCATGTCTTCTTTTTCGATATTGATCTGCAACTGCGCCGCCACGAACATCACAATCCCGGCCAAGACCAAAGCTCCCACCGACATCAGACTTCCATCCACCAGCGCGAGCGGAGCCCATGTTGCAGCCAGACAGGCAAACATCTGCGGGATGCGCCGCATCAAAAGTGCCGCGGATACGGCGCTGATGGCCACTAACGCTCCCAGGCCCAATCGAATGTCCAACCCCTCGTGAATCATCCAAACGGCGAAACCCAAGCCCGCCAATATGTGCGGCGCTACGACGCATAGCAATGTCGCGGTGACGCTTTGGGTTAGAGGGCGATTCTCTTTACGCTCCCAATGGGCAAGCCGCGCGCCGGCCAAGATCATCACAATGGAAGCCGCCGCCATCGCGCAAACCTCGGCCGAGGGAAGGTTTCGGGCAAGGACCATCATTACCGCATTTGAAACCCCGATCAGTACCGCCAACCTTGTCCAATTTATAGGAATCAGGTGCAACCTTCTCTGCCTCTTTGTAATTGTGCTGTCGCGTAGCCGGCGATCAGAGCGCTGGCGGCGCAATTGCCGCTCCGCTGCACTGTCGGGATTGTCAGACTTCCAGATCAGGTCCGGACTGATAGCCTCAGGGACCGATTTTAAGGCTGTTGACACAACATCTGGCGACCCAGGCGCAACTCTCCTTTGCGCCGCTACGCCTTTTGGCGCGGAACTTCGTTCTGGTTGACCCCCGCTCATGGATTCGGTCTTGGTGGATATCCTTTTTATAAAGAGTTAATTCAGAGGTCATAATTTGCCGATTGCACGACATTTCCCGTGCCCGCTGCCTTATGACCGGCTGCGCCTTGCCAATTTGCGGACTGCGGTGCAAGAGACAGTGATAGAGGCAAAGAATAGCCCTATGGGGGAGCACGATGAACGACCGCACGACGCTAGAAAATGAAGCAGCGCAATCAACTACTGCGTTGGGGCCAATGATTGGCCTCGCTCGCGAAGATTTTATCGGCGCGATCGCGTTGTTATTGCGCGAAACCGCTTCCGATCCTGCCCGCAGCATGAAACACGCTCGCAATATGGGCGAGGACATGATCAAGATCATTACCGGGAAGTCCGATCTCGCCCCTGATCCGAAGGACAAAAGGTTCAAAGACCCCGCTTGGCAATATAACCCGTTTTTCCGTGCTGGGGCGCAGTATTATCTCGCCGTTCAGAAAGGCATGAGCAATTGGCTCAATGACCTGGAATTGGACGATCTGGAACGTGATCGTGCTAATTTCATTTCGAACATCATCATCGACGGCCTAGCGCCAACAAATACTTTGATGGGAAATCCCACCGCTCAGAAACGGCTAATCGACAGCGGCGGCATGAGCATCGTGAAGGGGCTTAAGAACGCCTATGAGGACTTGGTCCATAACAAGGGCATGGTCAGCCAGGTGGACAAACGCCCGTTCAAGCTGGGCGAAAATATCGCGATCTCAAAGGGATCGGTAGTGCTGCGGACCGAAATGATGGAATTGGTGCATTACGCGCCGACCACGGACAATGTTTATGTAAACCCGCAACTGACCATCCCGCCCCAGATCAACAAGATGTACATTAACGACCTCAGCCCCGAGAAGTCGGTGGTCAAATGGCAGCTCGATCACGGCATTCAGACCTTCGTGATCAGCTGGCGCAATCCGTCCAAAGAACAGGGCCATTGGGGCATGGCCGATTACATCCATTCATGCCATGAGGCGATGGAAGCGGTTTCGGCCATCACCGGATCGAAAAAAGTCAATGTTTCAGCCGGTTGTTCGGGCGGCCAGACCGCGGCAATGCTGGCCAGCAAGATGGCATCGGACAAGGATACGCTGCTCGGTTCTTTGACCCTTATGGTGTGTGTGTTGCATCCTAAGCAGAACGATATCGAAGCTGGATCGCTGGTTAGCGAAAACGGTATGAAGCTGGCTCGCCAGCGCGCTGCCAAGCAGGGCGTGATCGAAGGAGATTCACTCGCTCGCGGGTTCGCATGGTTGCGCCCCAATGATCTGATCTGGAACTACGTCATCAACAATTACCTGCTGGGCGACGATCCGCCAGCATTCGATGTTTTGTTCTGGAATGCGGACGCAACCAACCTTTCCGCTACCCTAATGGGTGATTTCCTGACAATTTTCGAAACGCTGGCCTTCACCAAGAAAGGCGAGATCGAATTTGTCGATCACAAGGTCGATCTTAGCAAAGTGACGAGCGATCTGTTCATTCTGGGCGGAGTTACCGACCACATTACTCCGTGGCGGGCATGCTATCGTTCGACACAATTGTTCGGTTCCAAAGACGTCACATTCGTTTTGAGCCAAGCTGGGCATATGCAGGCTATCCTAAATCCTCCCGGCAACCCCAAGGCCAAGTACTTTAAGTCCAAGAGCTCTGGCGGCCCACCCAAAAAGGTCGAGGATTGGCTGGCGGGAACTGAAGAAGTTGCTGGTAGTTGGTGGCCGTTCTGGATGGAATGGGTTCAGGCCCGATCCGGCAAACAGAAAGCCGCTCCGAAGAAGTTAGGCAATGCAAAGTTCAAACCGCTGGGCCCGGCACCTGGACTTTATGTGCTCGAAGAACACTGAGCACTTTATGATATTCACTTTCCAAGGAAATCTATTTGACTGATACTATGACTACCGCTGAGATCTCGATGGAGAATGTTGGCGGGCGCGTGCTTCGTGTTGCCCGTTGGCGGCTTGACGAACCAAGTGATCATCCCCCTATCCTTTTTTTCAATGGTATCGGTGCCAATATCGAGGCTGTTGCTCCGCTGGCAGAGGCGCTGTCTGATCGCGGCTTCATCATGTTCGACATGCCCGGTGTGGGAAAATCACCCGACCCGCTGATCCCTTACAATCCGGCCAGCATCACATGGACCACGGCGAAATTGCTCGACCGTTTCGGCTTGGATGAAGTTGACGTGATGGGCATCAGTTGGGGCGGCGCAATTGCACAGCACTTTGCCCTCCAATATCCCGGTCGGACACGCAAGCTGGTCTTGGTCGCCACCACGGCAGGAATGCTGATGGTGCCGGGCAATCCCGCAGCGCTGACCAAAATGGCCAACCCGCGCCGCTATGTCGATGCTGCATTCATGGCCGAGCATTTTGAGACGCTTTACGGCGGTGCGCTGGGCAATTTATCCGGCAAGGGCGGCCATATGGACCGCCTCACCCCGCCCAGCCCGCGCGGCTATATGTATCAGCTGATGGCCATGCTCGGCTGGAGCAGTGCCCCGGCGCTACCGTTCATGAAAAAGGATACACTGATCCTGATGGGGGACGAGGATCAGATCGTTCCGCTACTGAACGGCAAATTTCTCAACATGCTAATACCTAATAGCGAACTGGTAGTGATGGAAGGCGGCGGCCATTTGTTCCTGCTCAGCCACAAGGACCAGAGCATCGCGGCGATAAGGGGTTTCCTCGATCCGCCCGCAGCCGCCGATAACGTTGTGGAGCATAAGAGGGCGGCCTGATGCGGCATATCGCGATCATTGGTTCGGGCCCGGCTGGCTATTACACGGCAGAAGCCGCGGCGAAGCAATGGGGTGATGATGTACAGGTCGATGTATTTGACCGCTTGCCAGTGCCTTACGGATTGATCCGGACCGGGGTTGCCCCTGATCACCAGTCAATCAAGGGTGTTTCCAGGCGCTACGAAAAGGTCGCGCTGACCCACAATGTCCGTTTCGTCGGCAATGTGTCGATCGGCGAAGATCTAACCATGGCTGATCTACACGGGCTGTATGACGCGATTGTATTGGCCACCGGCGCCCCCAATGACAGGGGCCTCGGCCTGCCGGGTGAAGACCTCGCGAATGTTTTTGGCAGCGCGGAATTCGTTGGCTGGTACAACGGGCACCCGCAGTTTGCCGACCTTGCACCGGACCTGTCGGGCAAACATGCGGTCGTCATCGGTATGGGCAATGTGGCGCTCGACGTGGCGCGTATTCTGGCCAAGACCGAAGAAGAATTCGCAGGTAGTGACATTGTCGGTCATGCGCTTGACGCCCTGCGCGGATCAGGGATCGAGAAAATCACCATCGTCGCGCGGCGCGGGCCGCATCAGGTGGCGATGACCCCCAAGGAACTGGGAGAGCTAGCGCATCTCTGCCGCGCAACGCCGCGTATCGATCTGGAAGATTTGCCTGACGAGGCCGAGGATGCGATCCTCGAGCCCGGGCTACGCAAATCTGTTACTCATTTGCGCAGTTTCGCCGCCATCCCCGAAAGCATCCACGCCGACGCCAAGATCGAAATTTACTTCGATCTTTTCGCAAGTCCGACTGCTTTGACGGGTGCCCAGAATGAAGATGGCAAAGTGGGCGGGCTTGAAATAGAGCGCACCACGGTTGAAACGGGCCGTGCTGTCGGTACCGGCGAATTTTACAATATCCCTGCCGATCTGGTGGTAACCTGCATCGGCTACCGCACTTCCCCCATCCCCGACGTTCCTTTTGACGAACGGATGGGCCGCTTCGCCAATGACGAAGGCCGCATCCTGACAGGCCTCTATTGCGTCGGCTGGGCGAGGCGTGGGCCATCTGGAACCATCGGCACCAACCGCCCCGATGGCTACGGTGTGATCGAAAAGATCGCCGAAGATATCGACGCAGGAAAATTGGGCCGGACTGGCAAGAAGGGGCGTGCTGGCTTTGACGAATTGGCAGCCGCCCGCGGGCTGGACGTAGTCACTTTCCGCGACTGGAAAAAGATCGAAGAAGCCGAAGCCGCCGCCGCCCGGGATGGCTCCCCGCGAGAGAAATTCGTCGATGTAGAAGCGATGATCAGGGCCAAAGGCTAGCCAAACGAAACTGGACACAGGATTCGCAATGTGAGACCTTATTTCGCATAGAATAGGGAATGCAAACCATGCCAACATTCGACCTGATCATTCGCGGCGGAACCATCGTCGATGGAACCGGCGCTGAGCGCTTTACCGGCGATGTCGCCGTCAAGGATGGGCTGATTGCTCAGGTTGGCATTGTAAGCGGCGATGCAGGACAAGAAATTGGCGCGGAGGGAATGATCGTCTCCCCCGGCTTTGTCGATATTCATACGCATTACGATGGACAGGCCACCTGGGATCAGGAAATGGCTCCATCCAGCTGGCACGGCGTCACTACCGTAGTGATGGGCAATTGCGGTGTTGGCTTCGCCCCGGCACGCCCCGACCGGCACGAATGGCTGATCAGCCTGATGGAAGGGGTCGAGGATATCCCCGGCACTGCCCTGGCCGAAGGTATGACTTGGGATTGGGAGACCTTCCCCGAATATCTCGACGCGTTGGAGAAATTGTCCCGCAGCGTAGATGTCGCAACGCATGTGCCGCACGGCGCCGTCCGCGCCTATGTATTGGGTGACCGCGAACAGCCCGGCGCTGTGCCGACACCAGATGATCTCGCGCAAATGTCGGCAATCGTGGAGGAAGGTGTCAAAGCCGGCGCATTGGGCTTTTCCACCAGTCGTACTGTGCTGCACAAATCCATCGACGGCGAGTTAGTGCCCGGGACCACCGCCACATCGGAAGAACTGGTTGTTATCGGGCGCGCAATGGGCCGTGCGGGCCACGGCGTGTTCGAAATGACCAGTGATTTGCGCCGTGAATGGAATGAATTTGAATGGATGGGCAATCTCAGCCGCGAAACCGGTCTGCCCGTAACATTTGCCGCGCTGCAGTCGATCGCCAAAGAACTGCCCCTGACGGAGCAGATTTCCGAAATGCGCGCGCAGAATGAAAATGGTGCAAATATTGTCGCGCAGATCGCCTTGCGAGGAAACGGCGTGATCCTCGCTTGGCAAGGTACAGTGAACCCGTTCTATTATCGTCCCAGCTGGATGGCGATCAATCAATTGCCGTGGGACGAGCAAAAGGCGAAACTGTCCGATCCAGCCTTCAAGGCGCAATTGCTATCAGAACCAAATGATTACACGGAAGCTCCGCAGGACATGCTCGCCGTGGTCATGGCGGTGACCCAGGGATGGGCGTTGCAATATGAAATGGACGAGGATTTCGATTACGAACCGGAAGAATTCGATACCGTTCAGGCCCGCGCCAATGCGAAGGGCATTGATCCGTCCGAATATGCCTATGATCTGATGTGTTCGGATGAGGGCACTGGATTTATCTACATCCCAATCCTGAATTATGCCGATGGCAACCTCGATTTCCTGCATCCGCTGCAACATGATGACGACACGGTAAATTCGCTATCGGACGGCGGCGCGCATTGCGGTACGATCTGCGATGCGGCCAGCAGCACATTTATGCTGCAGCATTGGGTTCGCGACCGGCCGCGCGGCGACCGGATAACGCTGGAACACGCAATAAAGAGGCAGTGCAGCGATACCGCGCGCCTATATGGACTGGAGGATCGCGGCGTGATTGCACCGGGTTATCTGGCCGATCTCAACATCATAGATATGAACGCGATCAAGCTCGGAAAACCGTGGCTAGCCTTCGATCTGCCGGCGGGCGGCAAGCGTTTGCTGCAAAAGGCCGAAGGTTATGTAGCCACTATCAAAAGCGGCGAGATCACCTTTCGGGATGGCACATGGACGGGCGCGACTCCGGGCGGGCTTATCCGCGGCCCGCAGCGCGTTGAATTGGCCGAGGCAGCGGAGTAGAACTCCGCCTGACCTCGCGCACGTCAGGGCTCGATCACAATTCCGACCGAAGGATCGACATGGCCTTTGACCATTTCCACAAAGGTATCGCGCGCTGCAGCGATCCCGGGGCGGATGTCCACTTCGACGGTGCTATCCACTTCGGCCATGAATTTGTGCCAGCTTTCCGCGATTGCCTGACCAAACACCTTTGGCCCCAATTCCTTGATCGCAGCGACGGCATAATGCGGAGCGAAGAACAGAATCGGCTGCGGCCCGGTCATGTCTTTTGATCCGCCAATGCGCCCATCGACATGGGTCGCGCCAACCAGGCAGGAATAGGCGAGGTTTTCGCCGAGATGTTCGTGGATCGCGCGCAAGACCTTGGAGTTACCGGCGAAATCGACAGAAACCGTGGCAACCTGCTCCAGTTGATCGATCTGATCATAGGTCAGCACCTGATCGTAGAGCCCGCTGGCTTCGGTAAAGCCGACATTCCCTGCAGAGGTCAGCCCGACGCGCTTGATTTGCGGTGACTTATCCTTCGCCACGCTAGCCAGCGCCATTGATGTTTTGGACGATGCGCTGGTCATCACCATCACTTGCGCACTGAACCAGCCTTCAGCGCGGAACATGGTTTCAATCAGGAACCCCGTCTTGAACAGTGGTCCAAAGATCATCCGCTGCGGCTCGCGCGACGGATCATGTTCCGGGTCGGCAGCAAGGCGCGCATATTGGTTGTAGATCGGGCTCATCGGCTGGCGGTGCTCGGCCATATCCATAAAGCCGCCATCGCTGACCTTGCCCGGGACCACATCCAGATGCGTCGCCATCGGCAAATAGCCGTAAACCCGCTCGCCCACGGCAAATTCGGGATGATTGGAAGCCTCGACCGCTGCATGGCCCCACATCGGGACCACGCCGCGCTCACCGGAACCCAGAAAGAAGTTCCAATAGCCCATCTGATCGCCCGCCATAGCATAGGTCACATTGTTGGCGGTAACCGAGAAACTCTCGATTTTCAGACGAACAGCACCCGCGCCCAGCGGAGGCATAGCGATATCGACCAAAGTGGCATCGGAAATTGTTTCGCGCAGGACATGGACTGCTTGGCTCATGGTTGTCTCCCAGTTTCGGAAAGCAACCTAGCGTGTCAGCATCCCGGAAGCGAGGGGCAATCCATTCCGGATCGCCCCATTCGCATCAATATTGGATCAGACCCGCATCGGCATTAGCACGTAAAGCGCCTGGCTCTTGTCATCCTTCCGGATCAGCGTTGGAGCGCCTGCATCGGCCAGATGCAATTCAGCGGTGTCGCCTTCGATCTGGCTGAGGATATCTTTCAGATAATTGGCATTGAAACCAATTTCGAAGCCGTCCGAGCCATAGTCAGCGGCCAATTCCTCGGCAGCAGTACCATTGTCCGGGCTACTTACTGAAAGCGTAACCTTGTCTGTTTCGAGGCCCATTTTCACTGCGCGGGTTTTCTCGGTCGCGATTGTCGCGACGCGGTCGACCGCTTCGTAGAAACTGCGCGGGTCGATCCGGAGCAATTTGTCGTTTCCGGTCGGGATAACTCGGGTGTAATCCGGGAACGTCCCATCGATCAGCTTGCTGGTCAGGACAACGCCGCCCTCCCCGCCCATGGTAAAGCGAATCTTGCTGGCGGAAAGGTCGATCTGGACATTCGCATCGAGCGATTCTTCGAGCAATTTGCGCAGCTCAGCGATCGCCTTACGCGGCACGATCACATCAGGCATACCCTCGGCGCCATCAGGGCGCGGCAGAGTGAAGCGGGCCAGCCTGTGACCGTCTGTCGCCGCAGCTCTGAGAACAGGTTGGTCTTCATCCGATACGTGCAGGAAGATGCCATTGAGGTAATAGCGCGTTTCCTCGGTCGAAATGGCAAACCGGGTGCGGTCGATCAATTCGGCGAGCGTCTTGGCTGGCAATTCAAAACTGGTCGGCAAATCGCCTTCGACGATGACCGGGAAGTCATCTCGCGGCAAAGTTGGTAAGGAGAACCGGCTGCGTCCGGCCTTCACTGCCATGCGGTTGTCGGCGGTCTGCAGACTGACCTGGCTGCCCTCCGGCAATTTGCGCGCAATATCGAACAGCAAATGTGCTGAAACGGTAATCGCACCGGGTGTTTCGACAGATGCAGCAGCCATGTTTTCGGTGACCTGCAAATCCAAATCAGTCGCCATGACTTTCAGCGATCCGCCTGCATCGGCATCGATCAACACGTTGGACAGGATGGGTATCGTATTACGACGCTCCACCACTGACTGAACGTGGGAAAGGCAGCGTAACAGTGTAGAACGTTCGATTGTGGCCTTCATCGGTCCTTCTCGATCCCTCTTGTGCGTCGGCTTGAATACTCAATAATACAGGCGGATTCGCCTGTGAGCGCCGGAAAATGGTCAAATAACCTTAGCGTTCACATTTAACGCGGCAAGGCTGCAGCGCTCGTATGCTCGATTCCTTGGGGATAAATACCCCAAAGATTACGACATCATGGCCATGCCGCCATTCACATGCAGCGTTTGCCCGGTGATATACGCAGCTTCTTTGGACGCCAGATAGGCCACGGCAGCGCCAATATCTTCGCCCTCGCCCATGCGGCCCATTGGGATTCGGGAATTGAGTGCGTCTTTTTGCGCGTCAGGTAGCTGATCTGTCATCGCCGTACGGATGAAGCCAGGGGCAATGCAATTGACCGTGATTCCACGCGTGGCGAGTTCCTGTGCCAGGCTTTTGGATGCACCCACCAGACCGGCCTTCGCAGCAGCGTAATTCATTTGCCCGGGATTACCCGTCGCGCCGACCACGCTGGTAATGTTCACGATCCGGCCAAATCGTGCCTTCATCATCGGCCGGGCGGCGGCGCGCATGAGGCGGAATGCAGATTCAAGATTGACCTGCATAACCTGGCTCCATTCTTCGTCCTTCATCCGCATCGCCAGATTGTCACGAGTAATGCCGGCATTGTTGACCAGAATATCAAGCTGTCCAAGCGTTTCGATAGTTGCGGGGATCAGATGTTCCACACTGCCGCTGTCTGACAAATCACACGTGATCTCGACATGGTCGTGACCGAACTGGTCGTTCAGCTCTTCACGAAAGGACCGCAGCTTGTCGCCGTTGGACCCGGACAAGGCAAGCCGCGCCCCCTGCGCCGCGAGCGAACGGGCAATGGCCGAGCCAATCCCGCCGCTGGCTCCGGTTACAAGGGCAGTCATTCCGGTTAGGTCGAACATTCTCAAATCTCCTTCAGCAACGCTTCGATGTCGTCCATCGTTATGACGCTGGTAGTTTGGGCTTCCTTGTCGATCCGGCCTATCATCGGTCCAAGGACCTTGCCGCCCAGTTCGGTGAAATGTTCCACCCCTGCAGCGCGCATGGCCAGCACGCTTTCACGCCAGCGGACGCGCCCGGTGACTTGTTCCACCAGCAAGCGCTGGATTTCGGCCGGGTCGGTTACTTGGGCTGCAGTGACGTTGGCATAGAGCGGTAGATGTAATGCCTGAGGCGGTGTTGCCTCTAACGCCGCAGCCATAGCATCGGCGGCCGGCTGCATCAGCGGGCAATGGAACGGAGCGGACACCGGCAACAGGATGCCGCGCTTAATTTCGTGCTCCTTGACCAAAGCAATCGCGCGTTCGATCGCCTCGCGGTGGCCGGAAATTACCACCTGCGTCGGGTCATTATCATTGGCGACAGTGCAGACCTGTCCTTCAGCGGCGGCATTGGCCAGGGCCTGCGCCTTTTCGATATCGGCGCCTAACAGAGCAGCCATTGCCCCAATTCCTACCGGCACAGCGGCTTGCATCGCTTGTCCGCGCAATTTCAACAGCCGTGAGGTGTCAGCCAGCGAAAACGCGCCAACAGCGCACAGCGCGGTATATTCGCCAAGGCTGTGGCCAGCGACACAATCGCCTTTGTCGGCCAAGTTAATCCCGCCCTCTTTTTCAAGCACCCGCAGGGTGGCTATGGCGTTGGCCATGATCGCAGGCTGGGCATTCTCGGTCAGGGTCAGAACGTCTTCCGGCCCGCTGGACATAATCGCGAACAATTTCTGGCCTAGCGCATCGTCGACTTCCTGGAACACCTCACGCGCAGCCGGACTGGCGGCGGCGAGATCTGCGCCCATGCCAACCTTTTGGCTGCCCTGACCCGGAAAAACGAAAGCGCGCATGTAAGTTTCCTCTGCCGTAAGACTAATTCAAGCGCGCTTATTGGCCGCGTGCAGCAGCTGCAAGCCCGAACGGCACGATTGTGTTGGCTGCATCATGTCCGATATCCGCGCGGCCGAGATATTCTATCCCCGCTTTTCCGCACCAATATTGTGCGATTTCTTCCTCGCTCGCGCCGAAGGGGCGGTCGTTTTCCGGCACTTCGCTGATCCGGCCAAGCCGCAATCCCGCCGCGCCATGCAAATGCTGGACGATGTGGAAAAATAGCCGATCGATGGCGTAAAGATGCTCGGATACTTCCTCCACTATCACCACATGCCCGGTAATGTCGGGCATCAAATCGGTGCCGCATAACATTGCCAGAGTCATCAGATTGAAGGCAATGGTCGGGCGTTCGTCCAGAGAAGCCTCCAACCCAGCATCGCCGCCAGACAAGTAGTCCACAGACCGGCGCACCGCCACATTACCGTAATCGCGGCGAATATCGCCAACCATCGGACCATGCGCGCATTGGCCAATCCCAGCTTTGTATAGTGCCGCCAACAGAAAGCCGGTGTCGGAATAGCCGAGGTACCGCTTGCCCTGCGCCGCAGCGCCCATTTGGGCAACGGCATCGCCTGCAATCCTGTTCGATCCATAACCGCCATTGGCAAACCACACCGCGTCGACTGTGGGTTCATTGGCGCATTCGACCAGAGCCGCCAGGCGCTGTTCGTCCGTTCCAGCGAAATGGCCGTGGCGGGCAAAACATTGTGGATGAAACTGCAGATCGATGGATTCGTCTGCGGCATACAGTTCCTGCACCGCGTCGGCATGCTCTCGTTCGAGCCGTTTACCAGGCGCGCAAATGGCAATACGGGTTTTCGAGCTGGATTTTTTCTGGGTCATTCCTTCGTCCTATACGGCATTCCCGCGAAAGCTGTAATCCCGCTTGTAAAGGGCTCAATAGCAACATACCGGTTCCTCCATGACCGATACACTTGCCTCAGAACAGCATGCCAACCGCCCGTGGTTTTTTTGCGGAATCGGCGGTTCGGGTATGTTACCGCTCGCACAAATTCTCAAGGGTCGCGGGGCAATTGTGGCGGGTTCTGACCGTAGTTTCGATCAGGGCCGAACACCCGAGAAATTCGCCTGGCTGGAGGCGCAAGGCTTCACTCTGTTCCCGCAGGATGGCAGCGGAATTACCGACGCGGAGCAGCTCCTGATTGCCTCCGCCGCAGTCGAGGATACCGTGCCGGAAATGGTCCGCGCCAAGGAATTGGGCTGCACCCGGATGACCCGCGCGCAATTACTCTCGGGCCTGTTCAACAGCGCTAAGACCGGCATTGCGATTGGCGGCACCAGCGGCAAATCGACCGTTACCGGGATGCTTGGCTGGATCATGCAGGCGGTCGGCCGCGAGCCGACGATTATGAACGGCGCGGTGATGAAAAACTTCGTGTCGGATGACACGCCCTTCGCCAGTGCGGTGGTCGGAAATGGGGGCGCATTCGTCAGCGAAGTGGACGAAAGCGACGGCTCGATCACGCTATACCGCCCGGCAGTGGCCGTGCTGCTGAATGTCAGCCTCGACCACAAGAGTATGGACGAATTGCGTATCCTGTTCGGCGCTTTTCTGGCGGCAAGCGGCGTTTCCGTGATCAATGCCGATGATCCTGAGGCATTGGAGCTGCTGCCTCATGCAAAATCTGCGCTGACGTTCGGGATCGATCAGGAATTGGCGCAAATCGGCGTAGTCCCCGGCAGCATTGCCGACAGCCCGATCCGACAAGCCGCGATGATCGTGGACCGGCATGACGGCAAAACCTATCCTCTGACGCTGAACCTGCCCGGACGGCACAATCTGTCCAATGCACTTGCTGCCATTTCAGGTGCAGTTGCAGCCGGTGTTCCGGTGACGGAGGCTGTTGCTGCGCTCGGAAGTTTTGCCGGCCTAGCACGACGGTTCGACATCATTGGCAACAGCCCGTCTGGCATCAGCGTGATTGACGATTTCGGCCATAATCCGGAAAAATGCGCCGCCACTCTGCGCACATTGAAACAACACACCGGCCGCGTGATCGCGTTCTTCCAGCCGCATGGGTATGGCCCGCTGCGCCAGATGGGCGCAGAACTGGCTGAGACGTTCGCTCGCGAACTTGACCCGGGCGATGTCACGATGATGTGCGATCCGGTTTACTTTGGCGGCACAGTAGACCGCAGCGAAGGCAGCGAGCGGATCATCAGCTTGATCAGGGACGAAGGCGGCAGCGCGGAATTTCTCCCCACCCGCGAAGCCTGCGCCGATCGCATCGTAGAAATCGCCAAACCGGGCGACCGGATCGTGATCATGGGCGCCCGCGACGACACGTTGACGGTGTTTGCACGCGGAATACTAGACCGACTGGACTGATCCCGCTGCTATCCTTCTGCTGCATTCGGGTGTCCGATGTTCAGCACCTTGTGCAGCACGAACACGATAACTCCGCCCAGCAACAAGCCGAATATCCCGGAATAGACTGCTCCGCTCAGCCAGCCGAGTATGCCGGACAATGCGCCGGTAACACCCTCGACCGCATGTTGGACCGAATGCATCACATTAGCGGGAGCATGGACACCTAATTCTTCCAGGCCGTGCAGCACAATCCCGCCGCCGACCCAGAGCATCGCAATAGTCCCGATAAAGGATAGCGCTACCAACAACTTGGGCATCGCCAGCAAGAGTAGCTTGCCGACTGACTGGGCAATGGCCGACTGCTTTTCCGCCAGATGCAGCCCGACATCGTCCATCTTCACGATCATGGCGACCGCGCCATAGACTACGAAGGTAATCCCGATCCCAACCACCGCCAGCACACCCGCGCGGGTTACCAGCGATTCCGCCGCGACCTCGTTGAGAGTAATCGCCATAATCTCAGCCGACAGGATCAAATCAGTCCGGATTGCGCCTCTGACCCGCTCATTCTCGAACTGGTCGAAATCAGTAATTGGATCTTCCAGCGTTTCGCCATGTTTGGCGCCGCCGAGTTTTTCGACGACCTTTTCCGCGCCTTCATAACTCAAATAGGCACCGCCAAGCATCAGTATCGGCGTAATCGACCACGGCAGAAAGTAACTAAGCAGCAAGGCGGCAGGCAGCAGGATCAGCAATTTATTGACCAAACTGCCCTTGGTGATCTTGTAGATTATCGGCAATTCACGGTCGGGGGTAAAGCCGGTGACATAGGATGGCGTTACCGCCGCATCGTCGATCACTACGCCTGCGGCTTTGGTACCGGCCTTTGATGCCGCCACGCCGACATCGTCGATCGAAGCCGCCGCAACACGGGCGATGACCGCAACATCATCAAGCAATGCGACTAAACCACCTGGCACAGGAATTCCTTACTGGCAGAAACTGGGTATCTGCACCCTGTGCGGATCAATCGTCGAGGAAGCAAGAGCTTGGCCCGAAACTGCGACGCAGCCTTCGTCATTGCTTGCATTCGGCGCCCAACCCGCTATGTGCCCGCCTCCGCTGCTTTATTGCAGTGGAAATGAAGAAAGTCGGAGGGGCCCCGCAATCCCGCGGATAAGCCAGCGATCGGCATTACAATGTGAAGGAAGCGAACATGGCTCTATACGAGCATGTTTTTCTCGCGCGTCAGGATTTGAGCCAGGCTCAAGTCGATGCGCTGGCGGCATCTGCCACCGAAATCATCGAAGCGAACGAAGGTAAGGTTACCAAGACGGAAACCTGGGGCCTGAAGAACCTCGCTTACAAGATTGACCGTAACCGCAAGGCGCATTTTGTGCTGCTCAACATTGAGGGTCCCGGCTCCGTTGTGGCTGAACTTGAACGCCAGACCCGCATCAACGAAGATGTCATCCGCTATATGACTGTCCGCGTCGACGAGCATGAAGAAGGCCCGTCCGCCATGATGCGCAAGCAAGACCGGGACCGCAAGCGCCGTTCCGACCGTGAGGAGCGCAACTAATGGCCCGTCCGTTTTTCCGTCGCCGCAAGAGCTGCCCGTTTTCGGGTAAGGGTGCCCCCGCCATCGATTATAAAGATGTGCGTTTGCTGCAGGGCTTCATGTCCGAACGTGGCAAGATTGTACCCAGCCGAATCACCGCCGTATCCGCCAAAAAGCAGCGCGAGCTGGCCAAGGCGATCAAGCGCGCACGCCAAATTGGCCTGCTGCCCTACCTAGTTAAGTAAGGAGAGCGGGTCATGAATATCATTCTGCTCGAACGTATCGAGAAACTCGGCACAATTGGTGACGTGGTAACTGTAAAAGACGGTTACGCACGTAACTTCCTGTTGCCTAACAAGAAAGCCCTACGCGCCAATGCGGCGAACAAGGCTGTCTTCGAAGCCAATCGCGAACGTTTGGAAAAAGAAAACGAAGAACTTCGCGGCGTAGCGGCAGTGACTGGCGAGAAGATCGCTGGCGCTGAAGTTGTGCTGATCCGTGCTTCTTCAAACTCTGGCCAGCTGTATGGTTCAGTTACAGTCCGCGACATCGTTGATGGTCTGACCACGCAGGGTCACGAAGTGACAAAGAAGCAAGTCATTCTGGAACACCCGATCAAGACGCTCGGCGTGTTTGACGTACGCGTCCGTCTCCACGCCGAAGTCGACGTGATGGTCAAGGCAAACGTCGCGCGTTCGGACGATGAAGCTGAGCTGCAGCGTCAGGGCGTTGACGTCATGAAGGCTATGTTCGAAGTTGATCAGGCCGATGGCGATGGCGGGTTCACCGAATCCGTTGACCCAACCCTTGAGCCGGGCGAGATCCCTGCCGACATGCTAGACGAACCGGCAGAAGCTGAAGCAGAAGCATCGGACGAAACCGAAGCTTAAGCGTTTCAGACTAATCGAAAAAGGGCGCTTCCTGCAAGGGGGCGCCCTTTTTTATGTCCAAGCCGGCTCGCCTACCCCGTCATTCCAGCGCAGGCTGGGATGACGAACTGATAAGTGCTCAATGCCCTTTGAATTCTCGCAACAGTCGCGCTATCTCCCGTGGATGGAATCAATCGAGAAAATTATCGAAGAGCTGGAAACGCTCTACAATGCCGCAGTCGAACAGCTGCGCGCCGATGTCATTGCATTTGGCCGCGAAGGCACCCTGCCCCCGCCAGAGCGGCGCAAAGATGGCAGCTATGCCTATCCCGAACTGGTCATGCGGTTTGTCGGCGGCCAGCAGCCAGAAGACCGCAGCCGCGCCTTTGGCAGGCTGAACGCGCCGGGCACCTATGCCACCACCGTTACTCGTCCGCTATTGTTCGCAGATTACCTGACCGAACAGTTGGAACTGATCGGCAGTGATTATGACATCAGTCTGGAAGTGCGCGCATCACGGCAGGAAATCCCGTTTCCTTACGTGCTCGACGGAGCCATCGGGGCCGAACTGGCCGGGATCAGCCCGCAGACCCTCGCGCTGCATTTCCCCGCCACCGAACTGGCGGACATTGGCGACGAACTGGCTGACGGTATCGAAATAGACGACGTGAGCGGGCCGATCCCATTGTCTTTGTTCGATGGGCTGCGCACCGATTTCAGCCTGGCGCGGCTCGCGCATTACACCGGGACCAGCCCGGATCATTTCCAGAGCTTCATCCTGTTCACCAATTACCACCGCTATGTCGATGAATTCGTTGACTGGGCGGGCGAACAAGTTGGCAAGAACGGCTATACCGCTCTGGCGGGTGCTGGCGGGATGTATTTCGACGAGTCACTCGAAAATGCGCGCAATCAATTATCCGACACCGCATGGCGGCGACACCAGATGCCGGCCTATCACTTGGTCGGCGAGGGGCGCGGCGGAATTACGCTGGTCAATATTGGCGTCGGCCCGTCCAACGCCAAGACGATTACCGATCACCTTGCGGTTTTGCGGCCAGAGGCATGGCTGATGATCGGCCATTGCGGCGGCCTGCGCCCTACACAGAAGATCGGCGATTATGTCCTCGCTCACGCTTATCTGCGCGACGATCATGTGCTCGACCATGTCCTGCCGCCTGAAATCCCGCTGCCCGCAATTGCCGAGGTTCAACAGGCATTGGCAGCAGCGGCGCAGGAAGTCAGCGGTTCACAAGGCGCGGACCTCAAGAAACGGATGCGGACCGGCACGGTCGTCACAACCGATGACCGCAATTGGGAGCTACGTTACACCCATTCCGCCCGCCGCCTCAGCCTCAGCCGCGCAGTCGGGATCGACATGGAAAGCGCCACCATCGCCGCCCAAGGCTACCGCTTCCGCGTCCCCTACGGCACGATGCTATGCGTATCGGACAAACCGCTCCACGGCGAAATCAAGCTGCCGGGACAGGCGAACAAGTTCTACGAAGAAGCCATCAGCGCGCATTTGAAGATAGGTGTCACGGCATGCAGATTGCTGCGGGAAGAAGGTCCGAGGCTGCATTCTCGGAAGCTGCGGGCGTTTAACGAGCCGCCGTTTAGGTAGGGCTAACGTCTGCTTTTGGGTGGGAAGCGGACAAAGTAGCGCCGTGTGTTTTAGAGGCCACTATGCTCCGAGAGTGGACCTTCTGAATCCGCTATTTGGTCCCGCCTATGAAGGCTAGCTTTGTAGGTTGGTTTTGCGGGCTGCCAACTCGCGTAGTGTTTCTTCGTGTTTGCCGCGATCAACATCGTAGAAACTGATGATCGTTATGACCGCCGCAAACAGCCCCAATATGACGGGCACATAAACAGCACCCAATCTCCAAAGTGTTTCGTCGGTAAGTTCGCCCTGCGTCGCCCCTGCCGCTACGCCGACTGCGGATAGAATAAATCCGGCAATGACTATCCCAAAGCCTTCGCCAAATTTGCGCATGAATGTAGCTGCGGCGAAAAATAGTCCCTCTGAACGATTGCCCGTTTTGGCTTCGCCTTGTTCTACCAAGTCAGCCATCATAGACGCTGCCAGAATCTGAAAACAAATGATCAGTCCCGTATCGATTGTATTGGTGACCAATACAATCCAGAATAACCCCGGGCTTCCATTTTCAGGTAATACCAACCTGCATTGATCACGACCCACGCGCCCATTTGCGACGGCCGATGGTCATGATGTGCCATGGCTGATCGACAAGCTTGTTCCAAGCCTCGCAGCAGTGGTCGACGATGTTGTCGTGGGATG
>Ga0209702_10003697_pt1 | contig 23638 bp, 22 predicted proteins | sample FRY01_FD_187210 | JGI IMG/M metagenome (GOLD analysis project Ga0209702, IMG submission 187210) | Freshwater microbial communities from Lake Fryxell liftoff mats and glacier meltwater in Antarctica - FRY-01 (SPAdes) (version 2) | ecosystem: Environmental > Aquatic > Freshwater > Ice > Glacier... | reverse complement strand
CTCACTCAGGCCCTTCTGGAACTGAACCTTGTTGCGCGCCATCGCCCAGCCCTCCTTACGCTGCTGTTTGTTCACTATTTATACCAAATCGTAAGCGGCTGAGCAAGGTGCGTAATCAGGATGGGTTTTAGGGTGAAGCGCAGATGCCACAGGCAGATGTGGTGCGCCACGCGTTCGTTTGCCCAACCCGTTGGGTCAAGACTGCAGATCGGCTACCAGTTGGGGAAGCGCCGACAGGTCGGACAAGGCGTGAAAACGCGCGTGACCCAACGGCGTATCGGCGTGTTCCAGTACCCATGTCAGGTGATGCGGCACATGCACACCCCAGCCGCCAGCGTCCAGTACAGGAATCACATCGGATTTCAACGAATTGCCAACCATCATCGCGCGGTCAACCTCCGCCCCGTGACGGGCAAAGATCGCGGTATAGGCGGCGGTGGTCTTGTTCGACACGATCTCTACCCCGTCAAACAGATCGCCAAGACCCGATTGCGCCAGTTTCCGCTCTTGGTCCAGCAGATCGCCCTTGGTGATCAGCACCAAGGGATAGTCCGGAGCCAGCGCAGCGACAGCTTCGCGCGCATGGGGCAGAAGGTCGATCGGATGGGCGAGCATGTCCCGCCCCGCCGCCATGATTTCGGCGATGACCGATGCCTCGACCCGCGCGTCGGTGATCTCGATCGCAGTTTCGATCATCGACAGCACAAAGCCCTTAGCGCCAAAGCCATACTGTCCAAGGTTGCGCCGCTCTGCCGCCAGCAGGCGTTCGGTCAGATTGTTTGCGTCGGCGTGGTCAGCCAGCAGGATCAAAAAGCGGTCTTGCGTCAGCGAAAGAACGCCTCGTTTTGCCACAGGGTATCGTCGGCATCAAAGCCGATACAGGCAAGCTTTGTCATCTTTCCCCCGATCTGGGCCAGGGGGTCTTTTCCCGCAACCATAATCGTCTATATTCATCAAAAGCCGGGTGTCCCGTGCAACCCCGTTCCAAATTTTCTCATTGTCGGAGCAATACAGTGCCTTTGTTGCCTTTCCAATTGTCGGATGCGCCGAAAGGTCCGGGGGACGATGCCTCGGTCCTGACCAAGACGCGCACGCAGACGGCGCGGCCACCCATGTACAAGGTGCTGCTGCTGAACGACGACTACACGCCGATGGAATTCGTCGTGCATGTGCTGGAGCGTTTCTTTGGCCTGAGCCATGCGCAAAGTTTCGAGATCATGCTGACTGTCCACAAGAAGGGGCTTGCAGTGGTGGGGGTGTTTTCAGCCGAGGTGGCGGAAACCAAGGTGGCGCAGGTGATGGACTTTGCGCGACGCCACCAACACCCCCTTCAGTGCACCATGGAAAAAGACTAGGGCACCAAGGAAAAGGATCAGGCCGCGCTTCCGGCCGCTTATGCGATCTTCCCGACTTGATATGGCGTTTGACAGCGGCGTTTGGGCTTTGCCTGCGTCGGGCGACATGGCGGTCTGGCGTCCGGCCGCGGGCGATGATTTGTCGGCGTTGCCGAAAAGCCGTGTGGTGGTGCAGACCGGTTTCAAGCCGGACTACGATCATTTCGCCGGGTCAGGCTATCGGATGGCCGGCGACGCGCCGTTCGCCGCAGGGCTGGTGTGTCTGCCGCGCGCCAAGGCGCAGGCGCGGGGGATGCTCGCGTTGGCGTCTTTGGCCGTCGAGCCGGGGGCCGTGATTGCGGTCGATGGGCAGAAGACCGACGGGATCGACGCACTTTTCAAGGAATGTCGCGCGGTGATGCGGGGTCTGGCGGACCCGCTATCAAAGGCGCATGGCAAGCTGTTCTGTTTTCCGGCTGGCGGGATTCCGCCAGACTGGATCGTTGAAAAGCGGGTCATCGGGGATGGCTTCGTGACTGTGCCGGGCGTGTTTTCCGCAGATGGCATTGACCGGGCCTCGGCCTTGCTTGCAGCGGCCTTGCCCGCCGAGATGCCCGCCAAGGTGGGTGATCTGGGGGCGGGTTGGGGGTACCTGAGCCGCGCGGTTCTGGCGCGAAAGGGAGTCCTGCATCTGGATGCGGTCGAGGCCGAATCGGCAGCGCTGGACTGTGCACGGATCAACCTGATCGATTCGCGCGTGGCGTTTCATTGGGCGGACGCCACCACGTTCCGGCCAGAACGACTGTGGGGGGCGGTGGTGATGAACCCGCCGTTTCATCAGGGGCGCATTACGGACCCCAGCCTTGGACTGGCGTTTATCAAGGCAGCACATGCCGGATTGGCCCCGAATGGCACACTTTGGCTGGTCGCCAACCGGCACTTGCCCTATGGTCCGCTGTTGAACAGTTTGTTTCGTAGTGTTGAAGAGATTGGCGGTGACGCCGCGTTCCGTCTGACCCGAGCCACCGCCCCGATCCGGGCGCGCTGACGCAACACAAAGGCTGCTGCATGTCGCTGTCCATCGCCGGAAAGACCGCCATCGTGACGGGGGCTGCCAATGGCATCGGCCTCGCCATCGCCCGCCATTTTCAGGCTAAGGGCGCGAACGTGATGTTCGTGGACATGGACGAAGCGCGGCTTGAGGCGCAGGTCGGGGCCGAGGCGCGCGCAGAGGGCTCGGTGCGGATGTTCGCGGGCGATTTGCGGCAAAAACTGACAGCGATCAACCTGCTGTCGGCCACCATCGACGCGTTCGACCGGGTCGATGTTCTGGTCAATGCCAGCCGTCAATGCCGGGTGTCAGAAGGGATGTGCGCCGAAGACGATGCGGTTGAGGAGCTGCTGCAGCAAAATATGTTCACAGCCCTGCGCCTGTCGCAGATGACCGCCAAGCGGATGATCCAGCGGGCAGAAAAGCTGGAAGAGCCTGAGACCAGCATCGGGTGTATCATCAACCTGTCTTCGGTTGCGGGCACCCGGACCCGGCCCGGGATGTTGGGCTATTCGATCAGTTGTGCAGCGATTGATCAGATGACCCGCAGTCTGGCGGTCGAATACGCACCGAAAGGCATCCGGGTCAACGCAGTCGCCTTCGGGTCGCTGATGAGTGCCAGTTTGCAAGGTGCCATCAAGGACAACCCCGATTATCTGACGGCCATCGAGGCGGGCACGCCGATGAACCGGGTCGCTGCGGCGTCGGAACTGGTCGAGACGGTGCAGTTTCTGGCGTCGGATGCGGCGAGTTTCATCACCGGGCAGATCCTGACAGTGGACGGCGGCCGCAGCCTGCTCGATGCGGTGGACGTGCCCGCGCATTGATCCTTATTCCGGGTTGTCGATCTTGCACTGTGCGACGACGGGGGCCACGGATTTGATCTGTTGCGCCCGTTTCGCGCGCAACTGGTTCAGCTTGATCTGCTCTGCATCAAGGTCAAGTGCTATGGGGCGGCGTTCCTGTTCGGGGACGCGGATTGCGCAAACGCGATCAGGATCGGCCTCGGTGCCGCAATCAACATAGTCGAGTTCGAATACCGTGATGTAATCATAGCCAAAGCCACGATCGAGGTTGCCCTGCACTTCGGTGATCAGGCGGTCCACCGTGCGGATATCGCGCGTGGCACCGCTGATGCATTGTTCCTGCGGGGTGCCGCAGGCTGCCAGACCCAACAGGGCAATTGAACAGATACGTTTCATAACGCCCTTCGCTTTCTTTTGGACATCGCAGGCTTGGGCATCTTAGGCTTGGCCCACGAAAATGCCAATTCACAACTTCCTCTGCGGTGCCGGGGCTGGTTGGCAGCCGCCAAAAGGGCTGCTAGCTAAGAGCTGACACTTGGGGGGGCGCAATGACAGCAGATTTCGATGACCGCAAACAGCAGGCAGCGGGCTGGTTTCGGACCCTGCGTGACCGGATCGTGGCGACGTTCGAGGGGCTGGAGGATGCACATGGCGTGGGCTCGCCGGGCCGGTTCGAGGTCAGCCCGACAAGTCGTGCCGATGGTGGCGGCGGGGTAATGAGCGTGATGCGCGGGGGCCGTGTGTTTGAAAAGGTCGGCGTGAACGTGTCCGAAGTCCACGGCACGCTGGGCGAGCGGGCGCAAAAGGCAATGGCTGCGCGTGGCGTGCCCGGCATGGCAGACGATCCACGGTTCTGGGCTAGTGGCATCAGCCTTGTGGCGCATATGGTCAACCCGCAATGCCCCGCCGTGCACATGAACACCCGGATGTTCTGGACCCCGCATGCGTGGTGGTTCGGCGGCGGGGCAGACCTGAACCCCTGCATCGAATTTGCTGAAGACACAGCGCACTTCCACGGCGAAATGCAGCGGGCCTGCGATGGGCATGGGCTCGATCTGTACCCCAGATACAAGGCTTGGGCGGATGAGTATTTCTTCATTCCGCACCGGGGTCGGGCGCGCGGGGTGGGCGGGATTTTCTATGATGACCGCAACACCGGCGACTGGGAGGCGGATTTCTCGCTGACCCGCGATGTGGGGGCGGCGTTCTTGCCTGCATTCCAGCCGCTGGTGGAACGGCGGATTGATACGCCATGGACCGAAGCAGACCGCGAGACTCAACTGGTGCATCGCGGGCTTTATGCGGAATACAACCTTGTCTACGACCGGGGCACCAGGTTCGGTCTGGAGACCGGGCACGACGCCAACGCGGTCTTGATGAGCCTGCCGCCGATTGCCAAATGGACCTGAATCGCTGGATCAGGGCCGAATGGCAGGTGTTTTTGCTGGCCGTGCAGTTCCTGACCCGGTTGCCGGTGACGGTGGACTACACGTCTGAGCGGCTGGAGCAGACGCCGCGCTGGTATCCGGCGGTCGGTGTGTTGATCGGGGCGATGGTCGCGGTCATCTGGTGGGGGTCATCCTTGATGTTTCCGCCGGTTGTGGCGGCAGTGATATGCACAGCGGCGTCGGTGCTGATCACGGGAGCATTTCACGAAGACGGGTTTGCCGACGCCTGCGACGGCCTGGGGGGCGGCCAGACGCGGGCGCGGGTGCTGGAGATCATGCGCGACAGCCGCCTTGGGACCTATGGCACGCTGGGGCTGGCGTTGATGGTGGGGGGCAAGATTGCGGTGCTGGCGGCGCTGCCTGCGGCTGCCGTGCCGATGGTGCTGGTGGCAGGCCATGCGGCCAGCCGCGCCTCGGCGGTCTGGGTCATCGCATCGTCAAGCTACCTGCGCGACCATGGCACCGGCAAGCCGGTGGCGAACGGGATCGATGCGGGCGGGATGGCAGTGATCGGCTGGACGTTGCTGGCGGTCACGCTGGCGTTGCTTTGGGTGGTGCCGGTGGGCGCGGTCGTTGTCGGTGCCATGGGGCTGGCTGCGGGCCACTACGCCATGCGGCGACGGTTCGAGCAGCGGCTGGGCGGCTACACCGGCGATTGCCTTGGGGCGGTGCAACAATGCAGCGAGATCGGATTTCTGCTGGGCGTGCTTGCGGTGATCTGAGGCAGGGGGATCCGAGGAGGGGTGCGTGAAATCACGCACCCTACTCTTGGCCCCGTCGTCAGTGATAAACTTGCAACAGCAGGGCCACGCCGATCATCAGGATCATCATGCCGAGGATCTGCCGGGCCGTGCTGCGTTGGCCAAACAGCACTCGGGACGCGATTTGGGCAAAGACCACTTCGATCAGCGCCACCGTGCGCACATTGGCGGCGGTGGTCAGCGAAAAGCCGATGAACCAGAACTGCGAGGCCAGCGCGCCCAGAAAACCTGCCCCAAGCGAGCCGCGCCACATGGCAAGGCACGCCCGGATGGCGGGGCGGTCGAACACCGCCATGTAGGTCAGCAGGATCAGGCTTTGCAGCGCCAGCCCCAACACAAGGGCTGTGGTCGCCCGGATCAGAAACCCCCCGGTCGGCAGAGCGAGAATGCCGCCGCGAAACCCGATGGCCGCTACGCCGAACAGCACGCCCGACGTTATGCCCGTCGCAGCGGAGGCCGAGGCGCGCCACATCTGGCCCGCTACTCCGGGTTTGACAGTGATCACCAGCACGCCGGCGGTTGCCAGCATGATGGCGATCAATGCGGGCAGGGTCAGCGGATCCCCCAGCACGGCGGCGGCGATCAGCGCGACCATCACCGGTTCGGTCTCTATCCACGCGGTGGTAACCGCAAACGACTGTGACGCCATCACCCGCAACATCAGGGCGGTGGCGGCGATTTGCGCGATGGCCCCGATCCCGACGAAGGCAAGGGTGCGCACGGCAGGGGTCGGTATGGCCTCACCCGTCGTGACGGTCACCAGACCGAGAAAGGCAATGGCAAACGGCAGGCCAAACAGGAACCGCACCTGCGTCGCCCCGATTACACCCAGCGTGGCCGTCAGCGAGGCTTGGGCTGCATTGCGGGCGGTCTGGGTGGCTGCAGCGGCCAGCGTAGCCCAGAGCCACAGCACGGGTCAGCCGCCCCGGACCACGTCGATCATCCGCTGCACATTGTCGGGCTTGCCGTCGGGCGTGATGCCGTGGCCGAGGTTGAAAATATGCGGTCCGCCCGCAAAGGCCTTGACCACCCGGCGCGTCGCATCGTCCAGCGCCTGCCCGCCGTTGACCATGTGTTCAGGCGCGAGATTGCCCTGCACACACCCCGATACCTGCACATGTTCGGCAGCCCATTCCGGCGTCACCGAATTGTCGATGGCGACGCAATCTGCCCCGGTTGCAGCGGAAAAACCGATGTAGCCATCGCCTGCCTCGCGCGGGAAGGCGATTACGGCCAAGCCGGGGTGACGGGTTTTCAGGGCGGCGATGATGGTTGCCGCCGGTTTTACCGCGAAATCGGTGAAGTCCTGGCCTTTCAGCGACCCCGCCCAACTGTCGAACAGTTTCACCACTTCCGCCCCGGCCTGCACCTGCATCGACAGATACTCTATCGTTGCCTCGGTGATGAGGTCGATCAGCGCGCCGAACGCGGCGCGGTCAGAGGCTTTGATCGCATGGGCCGCCCCTTGATCTTTCGAACCGCGCCCGGCGATCATGTAGGTGGCCACGGTCCACGGCGCACCCGCAAAGCCGATCAGCGTCGTCTCGCGCGGCAACTCGCGCGACAGGATTCGCAGGGTCTCATAGATCGGGGCCAGCGTTTCGTGGATATCATCCTTTTGTTTCAGCGCCTTGACACCCGCCATCGTGGTGATGGTCGAAAGCCGTGGCCCTTCGCCGTTTTCAAACCACAGATCGGCCCCCAGCGCCTGCGGCACCAACAGAATGTCGGCAAACACGATGGCCGCGTCAAATTTGAAGCGGCGGATGGGTTGCAGCGTCACTTCTGCGGCAAGTTCGGAATTGTAGCACAGCGACAGAAAATCCCCGGCCTGCGCCCGCGTCGCGCGATATTCGGGCAAGAACCGCCCGGCCTGTCGCATCATCCAGATCGGCGGGGTGGGCAGGGTTTCGCCAGCCAAGGCGCGCAGGATGGTTTTTTCGGGCTTCATGGCAGTCTCCGGCAAGGTTCGCACCTTACGTTCCCTGTCGGGCGTGGCTTGTCAAGGCGACGGGGGTTTGGCAGGTAAGGGCAACTCGCTTTGACAGGATGCCGCCATGACCTTGCCCAGCCCCGACGCCCCCCTGCGGATTGGCACCCGAGGCTCGCCGCTGGCGCTGTGGCAGGCGCACGAGGTGCGGCGGTGTTTGATGGCGGCGTTCGATCTGCCAGAGCCTGCGTTTGAAATTGTGGTGATCAAGGTGATGGGCGACCAGATCCTGGACCGGTCGTTGAAGGACATCGGCGGCAAGGGGTTGTTTACCCGCGAAATCGAGGATGCGCTGCTGGATGGAAGTATCGACATCGCGGTGCATTCGATGAAGGACATGCCAACGCTACAGCCCGAAGGGTTGCTGCTGGATTGCTATCTGGCCCGCGAGGACGTGCGCGATGCCTTCGTCTCGCCGGGGGTGACAGGTCTGGCCGACTTGCCGCAAGGGGCGGTGGTGGGGTCGTCGTCCTTGCGCCGTCGCGCGCAATTGGCACATCGGCGGCCAGACCTGCAACTGATCGAGTTTCGCGGCAACGTGCAGACCCGGATGAAGAAGCTGGAGGAAGGCGTTGCGGTGGCGACGTTTCTGGCTATGGCCGGGCTGAACCGTTTGGGGATGGCGCATATGGCACGGTCGGCGATTGCGCCGGAAGAAATGCTGCCTGCGGTGGCGCAAGGCGCGATCGGGATCGAGCGGCGGAGTGCGGATGCCCGCGTGGCAGGGCTGCTGGAAGCGATTCACGATGCCCCTACCGGGCAGCGGTTGGCAGCGGAGCGCGGGTTTCTGGCGCGGCTGGACGGATCGTGCGAAACTCCGATTGCCGGGTTGGCGACGCTGGATGGTGGCGATCTGTGGCTGCGCGGCGAGGTGCTGCGGCCTGACGGGTCAGAAGTGATCAGTGGCGAGATGCGCGGACCGGTGGCGGACGGCGCGGATATAGGGCGCGATCTGGCGGACCGTTTGTTGGCGCAGGTGCCGCCCGCGTTTTTCAGTTGGCGGTGACGGGCGGGATCACCTTGCCTGGGTTCAGCAGGTTACCCGGGTCGAGCGCCTGTTTCAGGCTGCGCATCACCGCCAGCGCCACCGGGTTCTTGCGGCGCGCCATCGAGGGCAGTTTCGACAGACCCACACCATGCTCGGCGCTAAACGTACCACCAAGCGCCTGAACCTCATCCTCGATGGCCGAAATGACGGCGTCTTGCAGGGCGGGGTCGTCGCGCGTGGGGAAGACGGTGAAATGCAGGTTGCCATCGCCGAGGTGGCCTACAGTCAAAGTATCGGAGCCTTCATCCAGCGCGGGCAGGCGGGCGTGGATCGCATCCAGAAACGCCGCGATCTTGTCCAATGGAAGCGCCACATCGGTGTCGATTGCCGGTTTGCGGTGGTAAGTGATTTCCGCCGCCAGTTCACGCACATGCCACATCGTGCGGCGCTGATGTTCGGTTTTGGCAACTTCAGCTTCAATCACAGCCCCTTCTTCCAGCATTTCAGCCAGCGTTTGTTCGAGAAGGTCAACCAGCGGGACCGCACCATCGGGGCCAGGGGTGGCGTCACGGGGGGCGGTGGTGCCGATTTCCACCAGAATGTTGACGGCGTGGCGGGTGGCGAAAGGCTGGCGGATGTCTGGCCGTGCCTCGGTCAAGCGGCGCATGTAGGTGTCTGGCATGAACTCGAACGCCTCTACCCGACCACCCGTCGCCACTTGCAACCGGTTCAGCAGGGTCAGCGCATCTGGCAGGCTGCGGGCCGCGAGCATGGCCGTCGCGTGGGTCAAGGGCGCGGGAACCAGTTTCATCACCGCCGCCGTGATGATACCCAACGTGCCTTCGGCGCCGATGAACAGATCCTTCAAGTCATAGCCCGAGTTGTCCTTGTGCAACTCCGACATCAGGTCAAGGATGCGGCCATCGGCCAGCACCACCTCCAGCCCGAGACACAGCGAGCGGGTGGACCCATATCGCAGCACGTTCGACCCGCCTGCATTGGTGGACAACACGCCGCCAATCATCGCCGACCCCCGCGCGCCGAACCACAGCGGGAAATATAGGCCTTCGGCCTTGGCGGCGTCGTGCAGGCGCGACAAGATCACGCCCGCCTCGACCACGGCGATCCGACTATCGGCGCGCAAGTCGCGGATGCGGTTCAGGCGTTCGACTGACAGCATCAGCCCGCCGTCGGTCATCGCCCCGCCGACGATCCCAGTCAGTCCAGAGACGGCAGTGACCGGGATGCCGTGACGGGCTGCGATCTGCACAACCTCTGCCACTTGCGCCGTGTTGGCTGGTCGCGCAACGGCGCAAGGGTTGGAGGTGTAATGCGACGTCCAGTCGCGCCGAAAGCGGGCAAGATCGTCCCCGGTCAGCACATGGTCGGCCCCAAGGGCGGCGGTCAGGTCGGCGATAAGGGTCATGCGCAGGCTCCCGTGCGATACGGATTGATCGGTCGTGGACGGTGCCAATGCAAGGGGGATCAGTCCGGAACCTTTGCCAGCAACGCCAAAACCTTTGGCCCCATACCCTGCACGATCAGCGCCACGCCTTGGGCGCTGGGATGAATGCCGTCAGGCTGCATGGTTTCGGCCTCAAACCGACCGTCGCCATCAGCCATCAGCGGGGCGAAGAAGCTCATCTCCAGATCGACGCCATACTGGGCCGCAAGATCGGGATACATCGCGTCGAATGCCGCCTTGAAGTCGGGGCCGTAGTTCCCCGGTGCGCGCAACCCGACCAGCAGCACGGGCAGGTTTCGGGCCTGAGCCGTGGCCAAAATCTTGTCCAGATTGGCGCGGCTGTTCGCGGGATTGATGCCGCGCAACAGATCGTTGCCGCCAAGGTTGACGATCATCGCATCCACCTCGGGGGTCAGCGACCAGTCCAACCGCGACACGCCGCCCGCTGTGGTATCGCCAGACACGCCCGCATTGATGACTTTGACATCCGCGCCCTGTGCTTGCAACCACGTTTGCAGTTGCGGCACAAAGCCCTGTTCTTGCGGCAGGCCGTAACCTTGGGTCAGGCTGTCGCCCAAAGCCAACAGGGTTTTCGTTTCGGCTAAAGCCGGCAAACCGGTCAACATCAATGCAACTGCAGCGTTGCGCATTGCGCGCAGCGCGCCATATGGGATGGAAAGAGCAGAGGCGAGGATCATGGCGCAGGTACTTTCACTGAACGGTGTCGGGTTGACGCTGGCGGGCAATGCGGGCCCGGTCGAGATTTTGCGCGACATCAATCTGGCGGTGGAGGCAGGCGAGACCGTGGGGCTGGTCGGGCCGTCGGGGTCGGGCAAGTCGTCGCTTCTGATGTTGCTGGGCGGGTTGGAGCGGGCGACCTCGGGGCAGGTTTTGGCGTTGGGGCAGGACCTTTCGGCGATGGACGAGGACGGTTTGGCGCGGTTTCGTAGAGGTAATATGGGCGTGGTGTTCCAAAGCTTCCACCTTATTCCGACGATGACCGCTCACGAAAACGTGGCGCTGCCGCTGGAGTTGGCGGGGGTTTCGGATGCGTTTGGCCGGGCCGCAGCAGAACTGCAGGCGGTTGGTCTTGGCGCGCGGCTGGAACATTACCCCAGCCAGTTGTCGGGCGGCGAGCAGCAGCGCGTGGCGTTGGCGCGGGCCGTGGTGCCGCGCCCGGCGATCTTGCTAGCGGATGAACCGACCGGCAATCTGGACGGTGTGAACGGAACGGCGATCATGGATTTGATGTTCGGGTTGCGAGATCGGCATGGCGCAACGCTGATCATGGTAACGCATTCGCCGGAACTGGCCGCGCGGTGCAGCCGTGTGGTGCGTCTGGCCGATGGGCAGATCGTGGGCGAGACCCTCGTTGGCGAGGAGGGGGCATGATCGGTCTCGCCATACGCATCGCCGCACGCGAGTTGCGCGGCGGGTTGGCCGGGTTTCGGGTGTTTCTGGCGTGCCTTGCGTTGGGCGTTGCGGCGATTGCCGGGGTCGGCATGGTGCGCGCGGCGATCGAAGCGGGCTTGCAGGATCAGGGCGCGGTGCTGTTGGGCGGTGACGCACAGATGGCATTCACCTATCGGTTCGCAACGGACCCGGAGCGGGCCTACATGGCAAAGATAGCCAATGAAGTCTCTGAAATCGTGGATTTTCGTTCGATGGTGGTGACCGGGTCGGGCGACGCAGAGGATCGTGCGCTGACCCAGGTGAAGGCGGTTGACGGGGCCTATCCTTTGACGGGCGCTGTGACGCTGGAGGCGGGGACGTTGGCCGAGGCGCTGGCTGGGGCCGATGGCCTGCCGGGGGCTGTGATGGACAAGGTGCTGGTGGACCGGTTGGAGTTGGCCGTGGGCGACCGGTTCCGGTTGGGGGTGCAGGAGTTTCGGTTGGGTGCTGTGCTGCTACGGGAACCCGACAGTGCGACGGGGGGCTTTGCCTTGGGGCCCCGGACGATCGTGTTGACGACCGGGCTGGCGAAGTCGGGGCTACTGGAGCCGGGTACGCTGTTCGACACGGCCTACCGCTTGCGTCTGTCGTCGGGGGCCGACCTTGGGCAGATGGAGCAGGCGGCCGAGGCGCAGTTTCGTGATGCGGGGATGCGCTGGTCGGACAGTCGCAGGGCGGCTCCGGGGGTTGAACGGTTTGTGGACCGGATCGGGGCGTTTCTGATTCTTGTCGGGCTTGCAGGGTTGGCCGTGGGTGGGGTGGGCGTTGCCAGTGCTGTGCGCGCCTATCTGGAAGGCAAGGTCGCAACGATTGCCACGCTGAAAGTTCTGGGGGCCACCGGGGGCATGGTGTTTGCCGTCTATCTGATCCAGATCGGGGCGCTGGCGGTTTTGGGCGTGGCGTTGGGGCTGGGCTTGGGGGTCGGGGTGCCGATGCTTGCGGCCCCGCTGATCGAATCTGCATTGCCGTTTCCGGCCGAGATTGCGCTCTATCCCAAACCTTTGGCAGAGGCTGCGTTTTACGGGCTGACAACGGCATTTTTGTTCACGTTGTGGCCGTTGGCGCGCAGCCGATCCGTTCGGGCGGCGGCCCTGTATCGCGGGGTGTCCGGCGGTTGGCCCGGGTTTGGCGCGCTGATGGCGATTGCGGGGCTGGCGGTGCTGTTGGTCGGGGGCGCGGTGTGGTTTTCGGGAACGGCGATGCTTGCATTGGGGTCGGCGGGGGGCGTTGTTGCATCGCTGGCGGTGCTGGCCCTTTCGGCGTTGGGGTTGCGGGCGCTGGCACGGCGGTTGACGCGCGGTTTGCGGGGCCGGGTTGCGTGGCGTCTGGCCTTTGGCGCGATTGGCGGGCGTGGGTCCGAGGCTATGTCGGTGATCCTGTCGCTGGGGCTGGGGCTATCAGTTCTGGCGGCGGTGGGGCAGATCGACGCAAATCTGCGTTCGGCGATTGACCGCGACCTGCCTGCCCGCGCGCCTTCGTTCTTTTTCGTCGACCTTCAGCCCGACCAGATCGAAGGCTTTCTGGCCCGGGTGAAGGGCGATCCGGCAGTGACCAAATCGGAAAATGCGCCGATGCTGCGTGGAGTGATCACGCAGATCAACGGGCGTCCGGCGCGCGAGGTGGGTGGTGAACATTGGGTGCTGACCGGGGATCGGGGGGTGACCTATTCGGCGCTGCCGCCGTCGAACGCGACGGTGACGGCGGGCACGTGGTGGCCCGAGGACTACGACGGGCCACCCCAGATCAGCTTTGCCGCTGAGGAGGCCGAGGAGATCGGCTTGAAGCTGGGCGACATGTTGACCATCAACGTGCTGGGCCGGGATATCGACGCCGAGGTCACCAGCTTCCGGCTGGTGGACTTCTCGAGCGCCGGGATGGGGTTTGTTTTGTCCATGAACCCGACCGCGCTGCTAGGGGCTCCACACACATATATTTCAACGGTTTACTCAAGTCCTGAGTCCGAGGCGGCGTTGTTGCGCGACGTGTCCCGGGCTTATCCCAACATAACGGCAATCCGGGTGCGCGACGCGGTGGACCGGGTCAGCGAGGCCTTGGGGGCGATTGCGCAGGCCACAGCATGGGCCGCGTCGGCCACGCTGCTGACCGGGTTTGTGGTGCTGATCGGGGCGGCGGCGGCGGGCACGCGCGCACGGGTTTACGAGGCGGCACTGCTGAAGGTGCTGGGGGCATCGCGCGGGCGGATCCTGTTGAGTTTTGCGTTGCGGTCAGCCCTGATGGGCGCTGCGGCGGGGACGGTTGCGGTGTTGGCAGGCGGCGTTGCGGGCTGGGCGGTGATGGTCTGGGTGATGGAGGCCGACTATACGTTCGAGCCGGTGTCGGCCTTTGCCATCGTGCTGGGCGGGGTGATCGCCACGCTGCTGGCAGGGCTGGTGTTCGCATGGGGACCGTTGGCCGCACGGCCTGCGCAGGTGTTGCGGGCACAGGACTAGCAGAATGTTTCCGATGTCGAGGTTTGAAGGAGAACAGAAAACCTGAAAATCCCCGCGTAGTGGCCTTGACCCTACCCTGCTGGGGGCAGAAATTGCCACCAGCTGAAACCCGGCGATGCCGGAGGGGAGAGTAAAATGACGGTCAGATTCGGGTTGCTTGGTGCGGGGCGCATCGGGCGCGTGCATGCCAAGGCGATCACTGGCAATGCAAGCGCCAAGCTGGTCGCTGTGGCGGATGCCATCCCCGAAGCGGCGCAGGCGATTGCGGCGCAGTATGGCTGCGACGTGCGGTCGATTGATGCCATTCTTGCGTCAGAAGACATCGACGCGGTGGTAATATGCACACCGACCGACACCCATGCCGACCTGATCGAGGCGTTCGCCAAAGCGGGCAAGGCGATCTTCTGCGAAAAGCCCATCGATCTGAGCCTTTCGCGGGTAAAATCCTGCCTGCAGGTGGTGCGTGATACCAACGCGGTGCTGATGGTCGGATTCAATCGCCGGTTTGATCCGCATTTCGCCGCTGTGAAGGCCGAGATTGTTCGGGGCACCATCGGCGCGGTCGAGATGGCGGTGATTACCAGCCGCGATCCTGGCGCACCGCCGGTGTCTTATATTGCGCGGTCGGGCGGGATTTTCCGCGACATGACGATCCACGACTTCGACATGGCGCGGTTCCTGCTGGGTGAAGAGATCACCGAGGTGTCGGCCATGGCCTCGGTGTTGGTTGATCCGGAAATCGGTGCGGCAGGGGATTTCGACAGCGTTCAGGTGATGCTGAAAACTGCAAGCGGCAAGCAGGCCGTGATCTCGAACTCGCGCCGGGCCACTTATGGCTATGATCAGCGGATCGAGGTGCATGGTGCATTGGGGGCCGTCAGCGCGGAAAACCAGCGCCCAGTGATGATCGAGGTGGCGAGTGCGGCAGGCTATACCCGCCCGCCGCTGCATGATTTCTTCATGACGCGGTATACCGAGGCTTATGCCGCTGAAATCGCAGCGTTCATCGCCGCTCTGGACGGCAAGGGCGAAGCGTCTCCGTCGGGCGAAGATGGATTGGCCGCACTGGCGCTTGCCGAGGCTGCGTTGAAATCGGTGGCCGAGGGGCGGGTCGTGAAGGTCAGTGAGGTTCTGGCCTGACGGGCGGGCTGGTCAATCGGCGACGGTTGCCAGCCAGTCCATCAGCGCGGGGCGCGCGCTTTCATCGCCTGCGGCCCGCGCCGCATCGATGACGGCCCGCGCCTTACCCAGATCGACCCGGCGCAACAGCGACTTGACCGGACCGACCGAAGCGGGACGCATCGACAGGGCGCGCAGGCCGATGGCAGCCAGTGCCAGCGCCTCGATCGGACGGCCCGCATCTTCGCCACAAAACGACAGCCGCGTGTCCGACGCGGCGCAGCGCTGCACCACCAGTTCCAGAAACGACAGGAACGACAGGTTCAGCGAGTCATAGCGTTTGCGCACCCGTTCATTCTCGCGGTCGGCGGCGAAAAAGAACTGCTTGAGGTCATTGCCGCCGATCGAGACAAAATCGACCAGATCGAAGAAGGCTTGCGGCGCATAGGCAAGGCTGGGTGTTTCCAGCATCGCACCAATTTCAAGGTTGGATGGAACCCTCCGGCCCAAGCTGCGTTCGCGGTGCACTTCGCGCAAGGTATGCGACCGCGCCTGCACGAACTCGCCGTGCTCCGAGATGAACGGGAACATAATGCACAGCGGCCGACCGTTGGCAGCCCGCAACAGGGCCTGCAACTGCATCCGCAGCACGCCGGGTTTGTCCAATCCCACGCGGATCGCCCGCCAGCCCATCGCCGGGTTCGGCTCATCCTGCGGTTTCATGTAGGGCAGCACCTTGTCGGACCCGATGTCAAGCGTGCGGAACGCCACCGGGCGGCCTTTGGCGGCATCCATCACGCGAGCATAGGTCTGCGCAAGTTCGGCCCGCTGCGGCATGCGGTTGCGGATCAGGAACTGCAATTCGGTGCGGAACAGGCCGACGCCTTCTGCCCCCGAGCCTTCGAGCGAGGGCAGGTCGGCCATCAGTCCCGCGTTCATCATCAATGATACAGTCTGGCCGTCGCGAGTAGTTGCCGGCAGCTCGCGCAAACTGGCATAGCGCTGCTGCGCTGCCGCCTGCATGGCGATCTTGTCCCGAAAACTGCGCGCGACTGTTTCATCGGGGCGCAAGTGGACCAACCCCTGATCGCCATCTACCAGGATGGGGTCGCCGTTCAGCGCCTCGATGGTGATGCGGTCAGCGTGGATCACCATCGGGATGGCCAGCGCGCGGGCGACGATCGCGGCATGCGAGCCGACCGAGCCCTCCTCCAGCACCACGCCGCGAAGCTTGCGGCCGTATTCCAGCAGTTCCGCCGGGCCAATGTTACGGGCGACCAGCACCGGGTTTTCCGGCATTTCGGCCCCGGTATCCTGTCCCTGTCCGGTCAGGATGCGCAGCAGGCGGTTCGACAGATCGTCAAGGTCGTGCAGGCGGTCGCGCAAGTATGCGTCGGGGACCTGTTCCAGGCGATTGCGTGCGGCAGATTGTTCCTTTTCGACAGCAGCTTCGGCTGAGAGACCGCGCTGGATGTCCTCTTCCATCCGGCGAAGCCAACCGCGAGAATGGGCGAACATCCGGTAGGCTTCCAGCACAGCTTTTTGATCTTTATCAAGACTTTGTGCAGCCAGAAGATCATCGACGGATACCCGCAGCACGCCTACCGCCTCGCGGATGCGGTCAATTTCGGTCAGGGGGTCGTCGGCCACCGGGTTCGTCACCACGACGCGGGGCTCGTGCAGCCAGACGCGGCCTTCGGCGGCACCTTCCTGCCCGGTGCTGCCCCGGATCATCACCGGCTGTTTGTGCTTGGCCCCCATCGCCTCGCCGTCCCCGGCAAAGGCACCGAGTTCGGCCATCTCGGCCAGCACCATGGCGACGACGTCCAGCGCATAGATCTCGTCACCGGAATAGGCGCGAGCGGCCTTGGATTGCACCACCAGCACGCCCAACTTTTCGCCAACCCGTTGAATCGGAACGCCAAGAAAGGACGAGAAGATCTCTTCCCCGGTTTCGGGCATGAACCGAAAGCCCTTTTCTGCGGGCGCGTTGGCGGTGTTCACCGGCTGGCCCAGCCGCGCCACGCGGCCCACCAACCCCTCGCCCAGTTTCATTCGGGTCCGGTGGACAGCGTCCTTGTTCAGCCCTTCGGTCGCGCAGAGTTCAAGTGTCAGCGGGTCGCAGAACAGATAGATCGAGCAGACTTCCGTCCGCATCGAATCGGCGATCAGATGGGTGATGCGGTCAAGCCGATCCTGCCCTTTGCCGGGTAAGGCCAAGCTGTCGCGCAGGCGGCGCAGAAGTTTTCGACTGTCGCTTTCGGTCCGATCTGGCATGGTCCCCCGGCAGGTCAGGGGCGGTCAGGCCACCTTTTCCAACTCGAAGGCATCATGCAGGGCTTGGACCGCCAGTTCCATGTATTTCCGGTCGATCAGCACTGAAATCTTGATCTCGGACGTGGTGATGACCTTGATGTTGATGTTTTCCGCAGCAAGCGCGTTGAACATGGTCGCCGCAACCCCCGCGTGTGACCGCATGCCGATCCCCACGACCGAAAGTTTGGCCACATCGGTATCGCTGACCAGATCGGCATAGACGAACTTGCCGGCGTCGCGGGCATCCTCGATCGCCTTGCGCGCTCGGGCGACCTGATTGGTCGGGCAGGAAAACGTCATGTCGGTATAGGCGCGCTTGTCGGACCCGTTTTCAGTTTCCGAGATGTTCTGCACGATCATGTCGACGTTAACCCCCGCCTCGGCCAGGGGGCCAAAGATCGCAGCGGCGATGCCGGGGCGGTCCTCGACCTTCACCAAGGTCATTTTCGCCTCGTCTCGGGAATACGCGACGCCGGACACAACTTTCGATTCCATGATTTCATCCTCGTCGCAGACCAGGGTTCCAGAGTTCTCATCGGTTTCTTCAAAGGTCGACAGAACCCGCAGCCGCACCTTATACCGCATTGCAAGTTCGACCGAACGGGTTTGCAGCACCTTGGCCCCGAGCGAGGCCAGTTCAAGCATCTCCTCGAACGCGATCTTTTCCAGCTTGCGCGCTTTGGACGTGATGCGCGGATCGGTCGTATAGATGCCATCGACGTCCGTATAGATGTCGCAACGCATCGCAGCGAAGGCGGCGGCAAAAGCGACGGCGGTGGTATCCGACCCGCCTCGGCCCAGCGTTGTGATGCGGCCTTCCGGGCTGACGCCTTGGAAGCCCGCGACCACTGCGACCCGGAAGCCCTCTGCAAACTTGGCGTCGATATTCGCGCGCGGAATATCGACGAACCTGGCGGCGGAATGGGCCGAGGTGGTCTGGATCGGGACTTGCCAGCCTTGCCATGACCGCGCGGGCACGTCCATTTCCTGCAAAGTCAGAGCCATCAGTCCCGCCGTCACGTTTTCACCCGACGACACCACCGCATCATATTCGCGGGCGTCGAACAGCGGCGAGGTAGACTCGACCCAGCCGACCAACTCGTTGGTCTTGCCCGACATCGCACTGACAATGACGATCACGTTGTAGCCGCGCTCGACCTCGCGTTTGACCTTGGCAGCTGCATTCTTGATCCGCGCGAGGTCGCCCACCGACGTGCCGCCAAATTTCATCACCAGAAGCGGCATCAAAGACTCCTGCGACCCTGCCTTGCGTTGCCCGGCTTCTAGTCGGCGTCTTGGCCAAGGGCAAGGGGCGGTCCGGCGCGGTCCAACCACGCGCAAGCGGATCAAAGCGGATGGGCGCGTCCGTCCGATGTCTCAAAGCAGCCGGTAGAGGGCAGCGACAGCGTATCGAACCGGGTGATCAGGCCGTTTGCCGCCTCGCTGACCGATAGATCGGCGCTGGTGCCGCCCATGGCGGTCCGGCCCCAGCCGGGATCTGCCATGTCCGCCGTCATCCGATCGCCGCCGTCGGAGTAGTGCGCGCGGGTTGTGCGGTTATGGCACAGGCCCGGTCGGCATGGCCGTCCAGCAGGGCGCGGCCGATCCCGCGCGTGGCGCCCGTGATCAAGATGGTCCTGCGATTTCCCTTTCTGGGGGCCGGTCTGTCATTGCGGCCTCTGCGATGGGTTTGGCCGGATTTCGTTCAGGGCGGTCACAAGGCGCGCCAGCCGATGTCGCGGCGGCAAAACCCGCCGGGCCAGTCAATGCGGTCCACCATCGCATAGGCGCGGCTGCGCGCTTCGGCCAGTGTTGCCCCCCGCGCGGTCACGCCCAGAACACGGCCCCCGTTCGCGGTGATCTGGCCGTGGGTTTCCTTGGTGCCCGCATGAAACACCATGTGGAAGCTGTCTTCTGGCAGGCAATCCAACCCATCGATCACGCTGCCTTTGTCATAAGAACCCGGATAGCCGTCGGCTGCCATCACCACCGTCAACGCGTGATCATCGGCCCAGTTGACGCGGGCTTGCGCGAGCCGCCCCTCGGCACAAGCCAAGAGCAAGTCCAGCGCCTGCGCGCCCAACCGCATCATCAATACCTGCGCCTCGGGGTCGCCGAAGCGGGCGTTGTATTCGACCAATCGTGCTTGCCCGTTCTCGATCATCAGCCCGGCATAAAGCACCCCCTGATAAGGCGTACCGCGCCGCGCCATCTCGCGGATCGTCGGTTCCACGATTTCCGCCATGGCGCGGGCTGCAATGGCGTCGGTCAGCACCGGGGCAGGCGAATAGGCCCCCATGCCGCCCGTGTTGGGGCCAGTGTCGCCGTCAAACGCGCGTTTGTGGTCCTGTGCGGTGCCGATCGGCAGGGCGTGAATGCCATCGGTCAGCACAAAGAAACTGGCCTCCTCGCCCGCCATGAATTCCTCGATCACCACTTCGGCCCCTGCAGCACCGAACGCCCCGCCCAGCATGTCGTCGATCGCGAAGTGGGCCTCGACCTCGGTCATGGCCACCACCACACCCTTGCCCGCCGCCAGACCATCCGCCTTGATGACGATGGGCGCACCTTTGTCCGTGACGTAGGCCCGCGCATCAGCGGGGTTGGTAAAGCGCGCGTAGGCCGCAGTCGGGGCGCCGCAAGCATCGCAAATCTGTTTCGTGAACGCTTTCGACGACTCCAGTTGTGCCGCTACCGCCGAGGGGCCAAAGGTCAGCAACCCGGCGGCTCGGGTGGCATCGGCAACCCCTGCGGCCAGTGGCGCCTCGGGGCCCACGATCACGAAATCAATCGCATTTTCCGCGCAGAACACCACCACGCCAGCTCCGTCCAGAATGTCGATATCGGCACATTCCGCCAGCATCGCAATGCCCGCATTGCCCGGTGCCACAATCAGCCGGTCGGTCTTGGGGTTCTGCTTGACGGCCCAGGCAAGGGCATGTTCCCGTCCGCCAGAGCCAAGGATCAGAATGTTCATGCCGCACCCCGCTTGGCCTTTGGTTTGGCGCGTTCTAGGGTGAACGCCGCAAGGAGGCAACCGCCATGGACTTGATCGACGACGATACCCCCGGTGCCCCCCCCGGCAACAGCCCGGAATTCACCGTGTCCGAACTGTCGGGCGCGGTGAAACGGGTGATCGAAGGTGAGTTTGGCCTTGTTCGGGTGCGCGGTGAGGTCGGCCGGGTGTCGCGGCCCGCCTCGGGGCATCTCTATTTCGCGCTGAAGGATGATCGGGCGTCCTTGGATGCGGTGTCGTGGAAAGGCCAGGTTGCCAAGATGCAGGTCCGCCCCGAGGAAGGGATGGAAGTGGTGGCAACCGGCCGGATGACCACCTTTCCGGGCCAGTCGAAATATCAGTTGATCGTCGAGGATGTGGCCCCGGCGGGGGCAGGCGCGCTCATGGCGCTTTTGGAAAAGCGTCGGATTGCGCTGGCGGGCGAGGGGCTGTTCGATGCGGCGCGCAAAAAGCCGATCCCGTATCTTCCGGGCGTGATCGGCGTGGTGACATCCCCATCCGGGGCGGTGATCCGCGACATTCTGCACCGTCTGCGTGACCGGTTTCCGCGCCATGTCCTGATCTGGCCGGTTGCTGTGCAGGGGCAGGCTTGTGCTGCGGACGTCGCGGCAGCCATCAAGGGATTCAATGCCATCGCCCCTGGCGGGCCGATCCCGCGTCCCGATTTGATCATCGTCGCGCGTGGTGGCGGGTCGATTGAGGATCTTTGGGGGTTCAATGAAGAGATCGTCGCGCGCGCGGCGGCGGCTTCGGATATTCCGCTGATTTCGGCAGTGGGGCATGAAACCGATACCACGCTGATCGACTTTGCCGCCGATTTGCGGGCCCCCACGCCGACGGCGGCAGCGGAACTGGCTGTGCCGGTGCGGCTCGACCTGTTGGCGGGACTGGATGCGCGGGCGGCGCGGCTGTCGGGTGCGGTGGCGCGCGCAATGACGCTTCGGCGGCAGCGGGTGACTGATTTGGGGCGTGCCCTGCCACGGATCGACAGCCTGCTGGCGGGGCCACGCCAGCGGCTGGATCTGTGGGCGGGGCGGCTGGCGGGGGCGTTGGGCATGGCCTCGGTGCGCAAACGCACGGGGCTTTTGGCCCTTGCCGGACGGCTGCGCGTGGATGTGCTGACCGGGCTGATCGGGCGGCGACAAGACCGGCTGGCGGGAGTTGGCAGCGCACTGGACGCCCGGATCGACCGGCGGTTGGACCGGGCGCGGTCAGGTCAGGACAAATGGGCGTCACGGTTGGAACCGGCTTTGGCTCGTCTGCTGGCTGATGCCGGGCGTGACCTTAAAACAGGACACGAGCGGTTGGCTGCACTTGACGCACGGTTGCACGAAGCGCCAGCGCGCAGGCTCGCGGTGCTGGGTGACCGGCTTGACCGGCTTGACCGGCTGCGTCTGACGCTGGGTCCGGAAGAGACCCTGAAGCGCGGGTTCGTCATCGTGCGCGGCGACGGGGCAGTCGTCACGTCGCGGGTTGCAGCCGAGCGGTCAGGCGTTCTGGAACTGCAATTCCATGACGGTCGGCTGGCGATGGCAGCGAAACCGCCCAAAAAACCACGTGGTGCAAGCGCGCCCTCGCAGGGCAGTTTTTTGTAATAATTGTTCGAATTTGGTTAGTCGTATTCAAGGAAAGTCTGAACTTTGCCCGCAAACCAATGATCGCCTGATGCGCACCACCGAGTGTGAATTTCGCAAATGCCAGAAAAGGTCAAGCACCCACATCCGGCCCCGCGCAGGGCATCGGGCCGTCCGATTGTGCGACCTCGGACAATGGCAGACTGTCGGGGTCGCCCAGATACCGCGCCGACAATCCGCCCGCCTGCAGATAGAAGTCCCAGCACTGTGGCAGACTGTCATCTTCATAAACGAAACAGATCGCGCCCTGATCTTCATACCACACGCCCTCGCGGCATTCCTCGGCGGTAAAGGCCCAGACTACCCGCCGCCCGGGCAGGTATTGCTCGATCCCCCAGATCATCCCATCGCGCGCATAGGTCAGGGTCTTTCCGGTTGAATAGGCCTCGAACTCGTCGGCGGTCATCTGGGTCTGGGCTGTAACGGGACAGGCCAGCAGACACAGGGCAAAGGTAAGACGGCGCATGGAAAGCTCCTTCAATTCGATGTCACTGTGCCAGATTTTGCGCGCAAGACCAGTCACGCCGTAGTGACCGGCCGTTTCCACTGGGCCAGATGCGGCTGCATCGAACGGCGCCACAACGCAGGCCAAAGCGCAAGTGTGCAGGCCACCGGTAGGGGCCAAGGCAGGCGCGGGGCCTCGTCTTCGGCAAGCAGTCGCAGGGCGGGATAGGGCCGCGACGGGTGGGCATGATGGTCGGAATGGCGCGTTGCGTTCAGCATGATGTGCCCCGAAAACCAATGGCCGGCGTTCCACGAATGGCGCGGGCCGACCGGCTCCAGGCTGCCATCAGCCTGAACCCTGCGGGTAAGACCGTAGTGCTGAACATAGTCTGAAAGAAAAATCTGCATCTGCGCATGGACCGCGAGCGCCAGCCAGCACAGCACACCCGCCCATCCGGCAATCGCAAATCCCACTGCCAATGCGGCCACTGCTCCGCCGACATAGATCGCATAGGGATGCAAAGCGCCCACGCGACGCGCGCTTTCCGCCGCGTACCCTGCGCGAAAACTGCAAGTCCACGCCCGCACCAGAAACCGCCAGAACCCTTCGCCCGCCCTCGCCGTATTCGGGTCGTCGCGGGTGGCGACATTGCGGTGGTGCACCAGTCGGTGCGCTGACGCGTGATGCCCGATCAGCAGGCTGCAATAAACCGCAACCCCCAGCCGGAACAGCCCGCGGCTGCCGCGATGGATCAACTCATGCGCCGCCGGATGGGCAACCTGCCCCATCCACAAGCCCGCTGCAGTGAACAACAGCACACGTTGCAGGAAGGTCAGCATGGATGGCCCCGCCACCGCCCATACCACCAGCGGCAAAAGCAGCAGATTGCCAACCCCCAGACAAACCAGCAACCGGTCGGCAGCCGGAAACTCGGTCTCGTCTGGCAGTTCAGCCGCAGCCTGACGGATCGCCAGATCCAGCACGACAGACAGCACACCCATGTAAAGCAGCGCCATCAACGGCCAAACGCCGCCTGCGAACACCGCAACAACAAGTACCGCAAGAGGACTGGCGGCGGCGACGGCGAACAAAAAGACTGACTTGCTACATTCCATGTTGATAAGTCTAGCACTCCCACCGGCAGCGAAAAGAGCTATCGCTGAAAGTTGGTGATGGGGAGATTGGGCGGCATATCAAGGCGTAGTTGACGCGCCGCAGTTCTCGCAGAGAAAAGGATATACCGCCTCTACTCCAAAACCCGAAAGTTCTCGTGGGTTATGACGCGGAAGTTGTCTGACACCTTGTCGCGGAATTTCTTCCATTCCTGCGGGATGGTTTCTCGCATGAACGCAAGAATGGCGTC
>Ga0209702_10003695_pt1 | contig 23655 bp, 37 predicted proteins | sample FRY01_FD_187210 | JGI IMG/M metagenome (GOLD analysis project Ga0209702, IMG submission 187210) | Freshwater microbial communities from Lake Fryxell liftoff mats and glacier meltwater in Antarctica - FRY-01 (SPAdes) (version 2) | ecosystem: Environmental > Aquatic > Freshwater > Ice > Glacier... | reverse complement strand
TCCGAGTTCGTAGTCCCGGCTTCAGCCGGTCCGGTTCCGGCCGTAAAATCCAGCGCCGGCGCGTAGCATGCACTCAGCGCTGTGGTCTGGGGGCGGTGGGCGGAGTCTTCGCCTTTGCGATTTTTAGCCGGTCAATTACTCCCTCCATTGTTACAGCGAGGGTGTCACCAGCGTTATTTTCCCATTTCCAAAGTGCGCGTGGAGAGACATCGAGGATGTTTGCCGCCTCGGCTTGCGTCAGGCCGAGGCGGGTGCGGTGCATTTTGAGCGCGGCTGCAAATGATAGGCGGTCGAGCGACATGTCAGTGACGCAGGCCGACGTGGGCTGGTGTGCAGGCAGGGGTGTTTTTTTCGGCATCCATTACCTCGGCCTGCGTGTAGGAGCTGCCGCATCCGTCACACTCATACATTTCGCGGGCGCAAAAGGTCAGGTGTTTGTTGCCGTCGTGGTTTTTTCCGCAGGTGACTGCGGTGGTGGGCGTGGTTGCGTTTTTCGGTGTGTTCATTGGTCTGTTTTTTGTGGGTTGTTACTGGCGGTTGCGGAGCTGGTATTGGCGGCCGGCGGCGGGGCACATCGGAGCATCCTCGATCCAGCCTTCGGACTGCGCCGCTTCGGCTTGCCCGTCTTCGGTTGCGGCGAAGCGGGACTGGAGTTCCTCGAGGACGCTATCAGCGCGCGAGTCGCTCATGTTGATCGGCATCTTGCCGAGGACCGCTTTGACGCCATGGCTCGCGTGGCTGCCGAGTCCGAGTTTGCGGGTGAGTTGGGTGATTTGTGCTTCGTTCTTCATGGGGTTGACATTCGCGCATTGTGCGAAGCGGCGCAAGAACTATTTTCGCACATTATGCGATTTGCGTCCCAGCTCCCTGCTCCCTGCTCCCTGCTCCCTGCTCCCTGCCCCATGCCCCATGCCCGCCCCGCCCCGGCGTCCGCGCATAACCCCCCCCCACCGTGCCCCTAGCCCCGCCCAGCCCCAGCTACCGCTTCCCCCGCTCGCGCGGACTGCTGCGCATGCGCGACCTCGCCGCCCTCCTCACTTGGCTCGCCCCCCGCCTCGGCTTCCGCGTATCCTCCGACGAATTCACCCGCGTCTCCGACAGCGGCGGCCGCCTCACCATCTCCCGCGACCGCCCCGGCCCCATCGGTCCGACTGGCCTCACCGGCCCCGACGGCGAAGTCGGCCCGCCCGGAGCCACCGGCGGCGTTTTCCCCGGCCCCGACGGCCCCACTGGCCCCGCTGGCCCGCTCGGTCCCACCGGCGAGCGCGGAGATCGTGGCCCCAAAGGCCCCAAGGGGCCGCAGGGCCTTCTCAAAGGCCCGAAGGGACCCATCGGCCCCGCGCAAACAGACCCCGGCCCCGCCGGTCCCACCGGCGATCCCGGCCCGAATAAAGGACCGCCTGGCAACCCCGGCCCCATCGGCCCCGCTGGAGCCGATGCCGGCCCCGCCCCCGCTGGCCCCCCCGGCGGTTACGGCGCATCAAACTACACCTATTTCGGCGACGAATACGCCGCCCCCGGCCCCACCGGCCCCACAGGTGCCCCCGGCGACAAATTCGCCATCATGCCCGTCTCGTCTTCGTTCGTAGTTCCGCCTTCAGGCGGTCCGGCTTCTTCGTTTGTAGTTCCGCCTTCAGGCGGTCCGGCCTCCGCGTTCGTCGGCCTCTACGCCATCGAATGCCCCGACGTCCTCTTCGAATCCGTCCTCCGCCTCACCCTCCCGCCACGCACCCGCCAGCACATCCTCCTCCTAGATCCCCGTTACCTCCACGCCATCGAGCGCGACACGCTCCACCTCACCAGCGTCGTCAGCTCCCTGCCCATCTCCATCCGCGCCACGCTCAACGCCACCGGCATCATCCTCGCTCTCCCCTCGCAGCGGCTGCCCATCACCATCTGCCTCACAGTGCAGGCCATCCGCCGCGGCATGCGTGACCGCCGTTGGCAAAACTTCACGCCCGCGCAAATGCACGCCAACAACCAATTTTACGCCCGCGCCACCGCCGCCTGATCATGCTCATTTCTCCCAAGCCCAAGCCGTACAGGCTGCGCAGCACGCGCGGTCTCGCGCTCATGACCGATGTCATCGCCTACGTCCGTCATTTGTCGCAGCACCTCGGCACCTTCCGCATCGACTCCGCCGAGATCACCGCCAGCTCCGCCAGCGAATTCGGCGGCAGCATAGACATCACGCGCACCACAGACCGCCCCGGTCCGGTCGGCCCCACCGGCCCCGACGGCTATCCCGGTTTCACCGGCGTCGGGGGCGGCGATTTTTTCGGCCCGCCTGGTGCAGCTGGCGAGGCCGGTCCAACTGGCACCCTCCCCGGCGACAAGGGACCCCTTGGCGCCACGGGCATCATCGGCGAAGACGGCGGCGCAGGCCCCATCGGGGCCGACGGCCCCATCGGCCCGCTCACGCCCGGCCCCACCGGCTATCCCGGTCCCAATTCCGGCGCGCTCGGCCCCGCTGGCCCCGCTGGCCCCACCGGCCCCGCTGGCATCGCTAATCCCGGCGATCCTGGCCCGCCCGGCCCCGCTCGTGATGTGTACCTCACCTACACCCCCCTCGGCTCCAGCCCCACCGGCCCCACCGGCCCCGCCGGTGCCAAGCTCGCCATCATAGAAATCCCCGCTCATAGTATTGTAGTCCCGGCTTCAGCCGGTCCGGCCTCTCAGTTCGTCGCCTTCCACGTCGCCGAAAGCCCCCGCTGCCTCTGGCTCGACCACCTCCACGCCGTCCTCCCCGCTCATCGAACGAGCCACGAAATCCCCCTCGATCCGCTCTGGATCGAATGCCTCGATAGCGCCGAGTCCATCGAAATCCTCAGCCTCCACATCCACGGCGGCGACGTCACCGCAGAGCTCCGCGATTCCTCCCGCATCATCCTGCACGCCACCTCTGCCACGCGGCATTCACGCCCCGCCGTCATCACCCTCGCCGGTATCGCGCGCGCTCACAGCGGCCTCCGCTTTCCCCAGTTCACCGCCGCTCAAGCGGCCCACAACGCCGCTTTCTGGTCATCATCACTCAACCGTTAAATCCTTCCATCCTTCCATGCACTACCATTGGTTCAATCTCCCCGCATTGCTCACCCCGAAAGAATGCGTCATGCTGATCAAGCACGCCAAAAAAAACTACCCCGCGCAAGACGCCGTGGTCGGTCATGGAGCATCCGCGCGCACCGACAAAATGCGCACCAGCACCATCCGCTGGCTCAGCTACGGCGACCTCGATCTACTCTGGCTGCGCCTCCGCATCGAAGAAAAAATCCTCATCGCCAACCGCGAAGGGTTCGGCTTCGACCTACAGCCCTCATTCACCGAAATCCAATTCACCGAATACCATTCCACCACCGGCGGCCATTACGATTGGCACGAAGACAACTCCGCGCAAATCCGCAAGCCCATGGACCGCAAACTCTCGTTCGTCATGCAACTCTCCGCCCCCAAAGATTACAGCGGCGGCACCTTCGAGCTGCAGGGCGATCCCATCCCCGCCGCTGCTTATACGCAGCAGGGCGATGCCCTGCTTTTCCGCAGCGGTCTCAAGCACCGCGTCCTCCCCGTCACCAGCGGCACCCGCTACAGCCTCGTCACCTGGGTCCACGGCCCCCGTTCATAGCACATCTTTTCCCACCATGCACCACACCACCAAAATTTGCCCCCATTGCCAAGGCCCCTGCCAATCCACCACCGCCGACGGCTGCAATGGCCCCCCCGGCCCGCATGGTCACACCATCGCATCGCCAACCAGCGTCACCACCATCGAATGCATCCATCTCCGCTGGGAATACATCGCCGGCGACGAGCTCCGCGAGCGAAGAGAAATCTGGCAAAACAATGAGCTCCTAACAGTGCGCGATCGCAGCCTCGGCATCAGGCCGCTGGAGCTGCACGAGCGGCCATCATAAGTTCGTAGTCCCGGCTTCAGCCGGTCCGCCTCCGCGTTCGTAGTTCCGGCTTCAGCCGGTCCGGTTCCCCCTCCCCCCATGAAAACAGCCCTCGAAACATTGCGCATCATCTGGCTCCTCCTCCTCCTCCTCCTGCTAGCCCCGCTGGCCCTCCTGCTGGCGCTATTCACCCCACCGCCCCGCTGGGCCGCTCTCGGCCAGCAGCTCAAACACCTCGTGCAAAAGCTCCTCTGAAAAATCCTTCCCAATCCACTCCCAATCTGCGGATTGACAACGGCACCACCCCGTGACCCACACCGTCTATATCGACCTCCCATCCGAGACAGCACTCGCCGCCACCACTGGCACCGCCCTCCCCACGGTCACGCTCAAATTGCGCAGTGTGCGAAATATCGCCTTCGCCTTCATGACCGCCGGCGTCGTCGCCGCCATCCCCGGCTTTGTCTCCGGCCAATGCGTCATCAAAGAATACCCCGGCGACACCCCATTTTTGCACGACACCAGCCTCGCCGTCACCGGCTCCACCACCACCACGCGCTACACCGCCACCTGGGCCGCCGTCGATTGCGACAGCCCCGCGCTGAGCACTTTCCTCGGCAATGCCACGCTCAGCAAAGAGTGCTTTTGCGAGGTCGAATGGATCGACGACAACGGCACCCATAGCGTCGCGTTTGCCATTCGCTTCGCCCCGACGTTTCTGGATCCCCCTTAACCACAAATAAAATCGTGGAAGCCACCATCTTCATCAACACTACCACCCGCCGGGCTAGCGCCGCGATCACTGGCGAAGCACTCCCCGTCGTCCCCGTGCGGCTGCTCTCGCACCTCAAGCTCAACGTCGCCTTTTTCGCCACGGGTGCCGCCGCCGCGCTTCTCCCCGCGCCCACCTTTCGCGTCGCGCTCAAAGACCGCGCAGCCCCCACCGCCAGCGTGCTATGGCTCCTCTCCGCCCCCACCGCCACCAATGCCGCCGATTACGAATTCGAATCGTCCAGCGTTGATTCTCCCGCCCTCCGCACGCTGCTAGGTGACGCGCCACGCGTGGCAGCCAAGCTCGAAATCGAATGGACCATCGCGGGCAAGCTGGAGCGCGTTTCCATCGACGTCTCCATCGAAAACGCTTGGATTCGCAGCGCCGACGTCGGCCCTGATTTCCTGCCGTATCAGGCATCCATCACCGCCCTCGGCTATCTCCGCCTCGTCGCCGCCGACGGCACCATCTACCACCTCGGCCTTAACACCGGCGAACCCCCTGCCTCATGATCAAGCCCCTCATTTTCTTCGCCATCTTTTGCGGCACCTGTGCCGCGCAAACCATCGGCCAATACGAGCTGCGCAAACGCACCGCGACCGGCTTCACCGCCTTCGGCATCACGCTCACCAATGGGCAAGTGCTCGGCCAAACCGCCGGCCTCCCAGCGGCCATCACGCTCACCGCCTCAACCTGGGGCGGCATCACGGGCACGCTCTCCGCGCAGACCGATCTGCAAACCGCGCTCGACCTCAAGCTCGCCGCCACGCTCGCCGCCAGCACCTATCAGCCGCTTGACGCGGACTTGACCAGCATCGCCGCCCTTACCACCGCAGCCTATGGCCGCAGTGTACTAGCCACCGCCGATGCCGCCGCGCTGCGCACCCTCGCCGCGCTCGGCAGCGTGGAAAACACCGCGCTCAGCACCTGGCCCGGCAGTGGCAATCTCACCACCAGCGGCACCATCACCAGCGGCACCTGGAGCGGCAGTTTCGGTGCAGTGTCCGGCGCGAACTTGACCACGCTGAACGCGACCAATATCAGCAGCGGTAGCCTCGACCTCGCCCGCCTCGCACAAGGCGGCGCGACCAGCGGCCAGGCGCTCGCCTGGAGCGGCAGCGCGTGGGCACCCGCGTCGATTGCCAGCGGCCTCACCATCGGCACCACCACGATCACCAGCGGCACGTCAGGCCGCGTGCTCTACAACAACGCCGGCACCGTCGGCGAGCTCGCCACGACCGGTAGCGGCAGCGTGGTCCTGGCGGCCGCTCCAACACTCAGCGGCACCGTGGGCTTCGGGGCCAGTGCGGTTTCTTTTACAACGTCGAGCATTGGTGCCGACGCGCTCGTGTTCAACCTTGGCTACGGCGCATTAGCAGTGACGCAAACGGGGGGGGGGGATGCTATCTGGAACCGCAGTTTTGTACTTCCACTCAACGGCTATTTGCGCTACGGATTTAGCGGTGGCACCGATCCTATCCTTACCGCGACCGCCAGCAATTTGACCCTGACTCAAGCCGTATTCGTCGCGAGCATCGGAGTAAAAGCAGGAACCAACGGCACCACGCTAAAACTCGTCAAACACGGCACCGCCGTCCTCATCGCAGGCACCGTGACAGTCAGTGACTCCGACACCGCCGCGACCGGCACCCCAGCGTCGACTAGCCGCATCCTCGTTACGCGCATGACCGACGGCGGCACCCTCGGCACCGGCTATTCCATCACGCGTATCAACACGACATCGTTCACCATCACGTCATCCAACGCCGCCGAAACCAGCACCTTGAGCTGGCTCATGATCAACCCCTAAGTCCGCAGATTCCGCCGATTAAAACCGATTCCCAAACTCCCATGAAACGCCTCCTCCTCCTTCTTTGTTTTGTAGTCCCGGCTTTAGCCGGTCTGTCTCACGCCGCCGATGTCCATCTCGACGACAACGGCACCGTCACGCGCGCCGGCATCGCACTCAACAACGTCTCCGATGCCCTCCTCAACAAGCAGCTCACCAGCCGCGAGTTCATGGATGCGCTCAAAGAAAAATTCGCCGCGCATGCCGCCGCCCTCGCCGCCGCGCAAACCGCGCAAACCAAGGCCGAAGCAAAACTCGAAACTCTCATCGCAGGAGCCAAGCTAGCGATCAGCAAAAATACCAGCGCCGAGCGCCTCGCCGCTGCTGCTGAAATGCTCGCGAAAGTTCAGGCTACCGCCGACGACGCAGAGCGCGCCGAACTGGAAAAACAAGCCGCTGAAATCGCCACAAAAATCCAAGCCCTTCCCCGCCCATGAATCCCCACATCTCCACCGTCCTCGACTCCTGCATCATCGTCGCCACCGCCGCGATCACCGCCGCCTCAACCCTCGTCCTCACCACCACCGAAGCCGCGCATCCCGCGCAACTAGCGGAGCTTTATCTACTCCTCCTGCCGTTCCTTGGTGCGCTTGTTCTCAGCGGCGGCATGATCATGCTCAACCCCAACCCCGAAGCCCGTCGCATCGTCATCGGCCGCTCCATCATCGCTCTTTTTTTCGGCGTCACTCTCCCGCAAATCGTCGGCATGTTTCACCCCAGTCTTGCCGCCCTCTCCCTCAAGCCCATCGTCCTCATTCTCATCGGCGGTCTCTCCGCCGCCCTTGCGTACGTCATGAGCAAACCCTTCACCAGCGAGATGTACCAGCGCGCCGATGCCATCGCCCGCCGCGAAGCCGAAAAACTCGAAAAGAAATTCTCCGGCAAAGACGAAGCCGAAGAAGAAACCCGCAAGCTCCCCTAGCCCAACGTCTTCGTTCGTAGTTCGGGCTTTAGCCCGTCCGATCCGCCCCAAGCTCCATGCTCCAAGCCCCAAGCCCCCTCCCCCCAAACTATCATGAACCGCCTCTTACTCGCCGCCCTCTCCTTTGCCCTGATCACCGTCGCACTCACCAGTTGCCAATCCCCCGCCGACACCGCCCGCCTCGGCACCCTCGCCGATCTCGCGATCACCTACAGCGCGCGGCGTGGCATCCTCACCGCCGCCGATGTCGAAGCCCTCCGCGCCGCCCAGGTCATCCTCCTGCCGCCCGTCACAGATCGCCCCCTGACGCTAAGCGGCAAATAATCAGCCTTCTTCGTTCGTAGTCCCGGCTTCAGCCGGTCCGAATTCCCAATTCATCATCTGCGCCAATCTGCGAAATCTGCGGATTGACAATTGCCCTCCAGCATGAGCGCAATCCTCCCCGCCGGCCGCCCCCGTTTATCGCGCAGCGCAGTCGAGCAAATGCTGCGCCGCAAAAAAGTCACCGCCACCGTCGCCATCCTCGGCATCCGCGGTTACTACCGCGACAGCATGGGCGCGCCCGGCATCAATGATCGCGGCATCTACGACGACGCCATTTTCGTGCTCTCGCCGACCGCGTTTGTCGCCTTCAACGCCAACGTCGATCCCAGCAACGTCCGCCCCGGCATCGCGGTCCTGCAGCCCGGCGTGTGGCAATACCGTATCGGCATCCACGGTCTCAGCAAGCCCGCCGCACAGCGCTACAAGGCGCTCGTGCAAGCCGCGCCCGTCACCGTCTGGCGCGACGACATCGGCGACGACACCGGCATGTTCGGCATCAACATCCATCGCGGCAGCAACCGCACCACCAGCTCTCTCGGCTGCCAAACACTCCCCCCGCCCCAGTGGCCTGCCTTCATCCACCTTGTCGAATCCGAGCTCAAACGCGCCGCCCAAAAGATCGTGCCCTACGTCCTCACCCACTGAGCACACCAAGTTTTCGCCACGTCACTCAGCCGTCACTCGCGCCCCAGCCCCCTTGTTTTTCCAAGCAACAACTCGCCTTCGATTCTCGTAGGGGTCGCCACTGCTTGCTGGGTGGCTGCGGTGCGGGAAGAGACTCGGAGAGGCTGGAAAAGACCTGAAAAGACAGGTTGAGCGTCACTCAAACGGCACTCAGTTTGGGGGATGAAATTGCGGATGCGAACGAACAAAGGCGGATCAACATCCTGGCAGCTTGACTATGGGGTGATCAATGGGGAGCGGCGGCGGGTGGCGTTTTTGGATCGCGCAGCAGGCGAGCGGGCGCTGGCGTTGGCACGTGATGCGCGGCGGCGGCTGGGGACGATGGGCGTGGCGGCGTCGCCGGTGGAGATGGCGGAATTCTTGGCGGTCAAGGAAAGATTGCGGGCGTCGGGGACGTCGATTTTGGAGGCAACGGAATTTTACATGCAAAATGGCTTGCGGGTGAAAAATCCTGTGCTGGTGCCGGTGCTGGTGGAAGATTTTATCTGGAGCCGGATCGAGCTGGGGCGGGATGCGCGGACGATTCAGACTTATCGGCATGTGCTGCGGTCGCTGGCGAGGGCGTTTCCTTTGCGCATGGCGCACGATCTGACGCGTGATGATGTGAAGGTGTGGCGACGGGGGCAGGGCTGGTCTGCGGTGACGCAAAACAAGGCGGTGGGGCATGTGCGGGGCATGATGAAATGGGCAGTGGCGGAACGGCATGTGGGGCAGGATCCGTGTGCGGGGATGGAGGCGGTGACGGTGATGAGGGAGGAGATTGCGGTGCTGCCGCTGCGGGCGTGTGAGTCGCTGCTGCGCACGGCGTTGGCGGTGCCGCGTTTTATGCCTTTTTTGTGCCTCGGTTTATTTCGCGGGATGCGGCGGGCGGAGCTGGAGCGGTTGCGATGGGAGGAGGTCGATTTTGCAAGCGGCGAGGTGATCGCGGCGGCGCGCAAGGTGAAGACGCGGCGGCGGCGCGTGGTGGAGATTTCGGCGCAGATGCGGGCATGGATCACGGCGGCGGGATGGACGGCGGAGATGATGCGCTCGGGGCCGGTGGCACCGGCAAATTTGAAGGTGAAGTGGCCGCAGTTTTGGCGGCTGGCGAAGCTGTCTGCCTGGCCGCACAATGGGCTGCGGCATACGTTCGCGAGTATGCATTATGCGGCCTATGGCGATGAGGCGGCGCTGCAGGCGATTTTGGGGCAGAAATCGGCGGATGTGCTGCACACGAATTATCGGGCGTTGAAGACGAAACGGGAGGCGGAAAAGTTTTTTGGTTTGATGCCGCCGGGGAAGTAGATTTGAACTGTCAAGGATTACTTGACAGTTGCTGGGGAGGCCGGACGGGCTGAAGCCGGGACTACGAACGGGGAAGGCGGACCGGCTGAAGCCGGGACTACAAACGGGGGAAAAAAGGGCAGTGAAACTAAATTAACTATTTTTCAAAAATAGTATTGACGGGGGGATTTGCGGTGGTAGGGTTGCGGCGTTGGAAGTTTCCAACCAACCAACCAACCAAATAGCAATATGAAAACACAGGTTAAAACATCAGACATCCTCGCCGCCCTCGCCGCCCTCGCCGCCCTGGCAGCCCTCGATCAGACGGCGCTACTGTGTGACCTACCCGATTCCGAATTTGAATTCGGCGGGGCGATTACCACGGCGTGCCGCCTCGCTGGCTACGAGGAATCGGGCCGGGCTACAGTCAACGCAATGAATGGATGGAGGCTGACTGTGGCTGAGTTTTCCCAAGACCTCACCGCTACGAAAGGGTGAGCGGCCACAAAATAACGCAACCAAACCAAAACCATGAAAAACATCTACAGCATTTCAGGCGGCGAAGCGACTTACGGCACCGGCTACAACCATCGCGGCACGACAGATGTAAAATTTACGAACAAGGCCAAAGCTATTAAGGAAGCCAAAGCCTGGCTCCACGATCTCCGTCAGGCAGAAGGGAAAAAGCATGAGGTAACAGTCTGGATTGAGGACGAAGGCGGAAACGGAGTAGCGGTTTGGCACAAAGAAGTCAATGGCCGCCGGTAACCAAACCAACCAGACACCATGAAATATTCAGACCACGAATTTGAAATCGCACTAGACACAGTGCTGCGCGCAATGTTCCTAATTTCATGAGCATCAAAACAACGCAGAAAAAAAGTAAACGGGGTCCCAAAAAAGGGGAAGGCGGCAGGCCGCTTGGACCGGCGCGCGAGCGAGTGACGGCGATGGTGCTAGTGGGAACTGTCGCCTGGCTGGCGGGGCGCTATCCGGCGGCAAAAACGTCGGGCGCTGCGGCGGCGCTGGTGCTAGATGAGTTGAGCGGTGCGGTGCCGGTGATGCCGGATCGGACCGGCTAAAGCCGGGACTACGAACGGGGGAGGCGGACGGGCTAAAGCCCGAACTACGAACGAAGAAGCGGACCGGCTGAAGCCGGGACTACGAACGGGGGAGGCGGACGGGCTAAAGCCCGAACTACGAACGAAGAAGCGGACCGGCTGAAGCCGGGACTACAAACGGGGGAGCCGGACCGGCTGAAGCCGGGACTACGAACTCGGCAGGGGGCCGTTTTAGCGGCGGGGCTCTGTCGCTAAATCGGCGCGGCAGGTGGGGCACAGGGTGCAGGTGTGGACGACGACGTTGCCGCACTGGCCGCAGGTGGAGACGCGGGCGTGCTTGGTGTCGGTGGCATAGGCTACTGCGAGCAGAAGGAAGCCTGCGGGGACGCCGGCGATCATGGGGACGAGTGCGAAGCAGGCGACGGCGGCTAAGGTGAAGAAGCCGCTGACGAAGGTGCTGCCGCCGGTGCGGACTTTCCGCGTGATGCGGTAGGTGTAGATGGGGTCTGTATTCATCCGCAGATTGGGAGTGGATTTGGAAGGATTTGTTGAGTGGCGGAGTGTATTTTAACCGGTGAAGGCGGCGGTGGCGTCGATGATGTTGGTTAGTCCTCGGTGCCGTTTTTGCTGGGGCGACGGTTTTTCTTGACAAATTGATAAGTGACATCTTTCCTCGGCGGTAGCGGCACGATATTGGCGGCGGGCGAGTAGTCCTCGGCAACGAGGGCAATCTGCGATTCGTGCGTGTTTTTTAAAACACGAGAGGCGGCTAGACCTTCGCGCAGAGTGTTGGTGATCCATTCCTGCAGGCTGATGGCTTGAGATTTTGCGAGCGCGTCCATGCGCTGGTAGTCATCGATGGACAGCTCTGGCTTGAGGCTGATTTGACCGCGCATCATGTCGCTGATGATTTTTTCGGCGCTGCCGGTGATGGGGCGATTGGCGCTGAGCCAGCCCTTGACGGTGCTGAGTGAGACGTTGCAGCGGCTGGCGAGCCATGCGCGAGGGTGATCGTGTTTATCGAGCCAGTCTTGGACATTTTCGGCGGTGAGCATGGCGTAGATTCGCGGGAAAGTAGCAAAATGCAAACTTTTTGGTTGCATGGTTGCAAACTGCATCCAAGTTGGTATCACATTGATACCATGACAGTCCAAATCACCATCACCCCAAACGATAGCCTGACGCAAGCGGAGCTGGAAGAGCTCTGCGAGAGAGCCGCAGAAAAAGGCAGAACGCCGGCCGAGTGGGCGGCGGCGGTGCTGAGAGCGGCCCTGATCGAGGAGCCGAAGGCTGCGTGAATTTCAGACGGGCTGAAGCCCGAACTACGAGCAACGAACCAACCAACCAACCAACACACGGAGGCAAACCGCATGAGTTACCAAAATCAGAACACCGAGAGAAGAAGACGAGGCGTTGTCGCGGCACTGCGGTCCGGTGAGGGACCGGCGACAACGATGCCCATAGTCCCAGTGCGCGTGCTGGATCTGCCGGGGGAGACGGTGCAGCAGGCCGCGATCGCGGCGCTGCTGCACGGTCAGGCGGTGGGGCGGCGAGAGAGATTTCCGTGCCTGCCGGGCTGACGGCGGGGTCGAGTAGCCAGGACGCGGACACAGCGGCCGGATGATACGCGGGACGAGACCCCGCGAGGCCAGGCAGAGCCAGATAACACCTACCCCCCGGCGGGGAAGCGCCGGGAAAATTTTAACCAACCGAAGGAGACAATGAGATGAACATACTGAATAAAACCAATAAAGCACTAGCCCCCGTTTTTGGGAGTTTGACCAACCAAGTCCTGAAGCGGGAAAAATATTCGTGGGCGAAGCCTTGCCAGCCGGGCACCTTCCTGATGGTGCGGAAGGCTGATCTGAACATCGATGGGACTTACCAGCGCGAAAAAATATCAGAGACGAAGGTCCAAGAAATAGCAACCGCATGGGACTGGAAGCTGTACGGCGTGCTGTCAGTGATCCTCCGCGCTGATGGCACCCTGTGGGTCTATGATGGGGGGCACCGCTGCCGTGCAGCCTTCATGCGTGATGACATCGATGAGCTACCATGCATGGTGTTTGAGGTGGTCGAACGGATCGACGAAGCGCGCGCTTTTTTGGGCGCTAACTTGATAAAGTCGAACGTGAGTGCATACCACAGGCACCGCGCGTCCGTCATCACTGGCGAGCCGGTGGCCCTGGCAGCGCAAGCGATCTTGGATAAATACGGTTATGTGAACGCCTCGGCGGCCAGCAAAACCGGCTTCGCGGCAATCGGCACGCTGCTGTCAGTCGTGAAAGAAGATGCGACGACAGCGGAGCGAGTATTCGAGGCCTGCGTGGCCGTGGCTGGTACCCACCAAGATCCGATCTCCGGCGAGGTCATCGACGGGCTTTTCCGGTGCCAAAGGAAGCTCGGTGGGAAGGCAGACATCTTGACGAGCGGGCATCTGGAAAAGCTGAAGAAGGAGACGCTGGCGGGGATCGAAGCGGCGATCCGCCGGGAGAAGCACATCGTCGGCCGGGGCGGCGCGGTGATCGCAGCCAAGGCAATATTGGACCTGCTCAATAAGGGGAAACAACGCAGACTCACCTGGTCTTAATCCCGCAAAAAACCTACCACCCGGCGGGGAAGCGCCGGGAAATTTTTAACCAACCGAAGGAGACAACCTGATGAGATTAAACCGATTGACGAGACAATTGCTGCTGTTGGGCCTGCTGCGCAGGCAGGCGGCGCGCACCCTGGTCTTAGCGCGGAGGTGGCTGGGTGCTGGTGGGCGGCGAGGGAGAGGACTGCGGGGCATGTCTGCGTATCGGCTGCTCAAGGAGCATGCAGAGCAGGTGAGGGAATGGTGTGCAGCGCAGCTGCAGGACGAAGGGAGGGCGGTATGAAGCTTGTACCTTTGCCTGGGATCGCGATGGTGTTCCGCACGGAGGTGCAGGCGGGGCTGGCGCGCGACATCGAGCGGACTGCGTGGATGGATCAACACCTACCGTTTGAGCTGACGCGTGGGATGGGGCGGATTGCAGCGAACTGGGACCGCATCGCGGCGCAGTGGGCTGCCCAATTTGATCCGCAGATGCCGCAGATTGGGAAGGATTTTCGGAGGCATCAATCGGCGAAATCTGCGAAATCTGCGGACGAAAGGAGGGCGGTATGAGCAATCGACTTTTTCGGGTGTCGTGCCCGGTGGAGCGGACGGTGCCGCGCCGGGTGCCGAGGTCGTGGAGACGGACGGTGCTGGATGTGCTGGTGCTGCTGGCGCTGCTGCTGCTGGTGGCCTGGCTGTGCCGCTGCGTGGGAGCGGCGGCGGGGGCGAGTGGAGGCCAGCGGCTGGGGGCTGGCGGCTATGTGGTGGCGACGCTGGATCTGCGGCCGCTGATCGCGGCGGCGGTGGAGCATTGGTGGGGCTGGCTGGCGGCGGCGGGGCTGCTGGCGGTGCTGGTGGGGCTGGCGGAATGGCAGCAGCGGCGGCAGGCGGCGTTCGAGCTGGAGCTGGCAGCTTATGTGCGGCGGATCCGTGGGGGCGGTGCGCGGGGAGTCGGACCGGCTGAAGCCGGGACTACGAACGCGGAGGGAGTGCCGGCGGAGGATGTGGGGCGCATTTTGCGCGCGTGTGCAGAGGAGTCGAGGGCGGTGGTGGAGCTGGTGAGACGGGCGGCGGTGGCGATGTCGGAGGATTATTATGGGTCGCTCCAGCAGGCTGAGCGGAAGACTGCGGCGGTGATTTTGTGCATTGAGAATTTGCTGGTGCGGCTGGATGCTGATCCGGACCGCCTGAAGGCGGGACTACGAACACGGCAGCCGGACGGGGAGGTGGTGTCGTGAAGGTGAAATCTCCATATGCGGTGTACGCTGGCGTGGAGAGGCATTATCCGGGGATGCGCGTGATCGCGGGGCCGTTTGCGTCGGAGCAGTCGGGCGAGCGCGCGATGGCGGTGCGGGCACTGCAGGACCAGATGAAGGCGGGGCATGAGTGCAAGCTGGTGACGCATGGAGCGAAGGCGTTTGTGCTGCGCACCGTGGCGGGCTGGATGGATATGGAGCATACGCGGCAGGTGCATATGCGGAGCACGCGTGACCTGGGCAGTGGGCGGCTGACGCCGAAGCAACTGGCGCGGGCGAAAAAGGAAGGGAGGGCGGAAGCATGAGCGGCATGAAGCGGCTGGATGAGTGCCTGAGGCTGGTGCTGGCGAAGCTGGAGGGGATCGAGCAGCGGCTGCCGCAGGCGGCTGCGGCAACTACGTCAGCGGAGGATATGACGCGGCCGCTGTCGGCGTCTGAGCTGTGCGAGCGGTGGCATGTGACGGCGACGAATGCGGAACTGCAACTGCTGTATCTCGCGCGGCGGTGCCGCCAGTGGGGGCTGCGGCCGCTGCAGGGCGCGCGCGGCTGGAATGCGCTGTATGGCCGCGCGGAGGTGCTGCATGCGGAGAGTTTTGCGAGTGGGAAAATCAACCGGAGGAAACACGCGAGATGAATTATAATGATGAGGCTGGAATGAAGCATGAGCCGGCCGGGCGGACGCGGCTGCGGCCGGGGAAATATCGGCTGTATTGTGCGGGGCCGACGGGTGTGATCATGGATCTGTGCATCGAGATCGCGACGCGGACGACGTTTGAACTGTCGCTGGATGATGAGCTGCTGGCGGAGCTGCTGGTGGTGACGAGCCTGGGCTGCGGGGTGGTGGAGGGCGAGTTGCACAAGGCACAGCGCCCGGACCGCCTGAAGGCGGAACTACGAACACGGATGGGAGGGCCGGAGTTATGATGCTGCGTGCGCAGGTGGAGGTGGAGATCGCGGGGGTGGTGTGCGAGCACGAGGCGATGCGCGAAGCGCTGCATGAGATCGAGCGGCTGTTCCCTGGGGCGCATGAGCTGACGCTGGGAGTGCGGCAGGCGATGATCGGCGCGATGTCGCGGGTGAGTGGGATCCGGGTGCTGCTGGGGGCGGCGACGATGTGCGGGGAGCCGGACCGGCTGAAGCCGGGACTACAAAACGAAGAAGCGGACCGGCTGAAGCCGGGACTACGAACGGCGATGCGGCTGTCGCTGCATCGGGCTGGGGATGATTTTTTGGATGAGAAGGAGGGCTATGAATGAGCTGGCATTATTCGCGGGCGCTGGTGGAGGAATACTTGGCGGGCAATTGCTCGGCTGGAAAACCATCTGCGCCGTCGAGTGGGATGCCGGCGCACGGGACGATTTGGTCGCCCGGCAAAACGATGGATGCCTCCCGCCATTCCCGATCTGGGATGATGTACGAACCTTTGACGGACGCCCTTGGCGCGGACGTGTTGACGTGGTGTCTGGCGGGTTCCCGTGCCAAGACATTTCAGCAGCCGGAAAAGGTGCTGGGATCGACGGGGAGCGAAGCGGAATGTGGATGGAAATGGCCCGCATCATCGGCGAAGTACGACCGCAATTCGCGTTCGTGGAAAACTCGCCAGTGCTCACTTCTCGAGGGCTTGGACGTGTTCTCGGGGACCTGGCCGCGCTGGGGTATGATGCGCGATGGGGAGTCGTGGGAGCTGTCCACGCCGGAGCTCCCCACAAGCGGGAACGAATCTGGATCCGAGCTGAACTGGCCGACGCCGAAAGCATCGGATGGGCTCATGGGAGATTGCCCGGCGGAGCGTCGACGAAACACTCCGGGGCTGCCGACGGCGGTGCATCTGTGGCCGACGCCCACAGCGGGAGAGGGGCGCAGGACAGACAGCCCGGCGGCGCGGCGGCGGAACACTCCGGGCCTGGCGTCAGCAGTGAATATGTGGCCGACGCCGAGGGCGTGCATGACTGGAGCAGCCACGCCAGAACGGCTGCACGACAAGAACCGCAACCTGGAAAGAGCGGTGGCGGAAACGATGTGGCCGACGCCGGACGCGCACATGGGCAGCGGGGGGCGCACCAGCGCGCGGCCGCCAACTGGCAAGCGGCCGAGCGGGACGAAGCAGCAAATTACAATCAACGACGCGGTGAAATGGCACGCCGAGACTCCTGCCAATGGTGGGCAACTGAACCCGAGGTGGGTCGAGTGGCTGATGGGGTGGCCGCTCGGGTGGACAGACTGCGCGCAATCGGCAACGGCCAGGTACCGGCAGTGGTGCGACTCGCATGGAATTTGCTCCGATGAAAACACTATGATGACGCAAATACAAAACGTGAATGGGGAGGGTGCGGAATGAGCCGTGCGCGGGCGGCCTATGAGGCACAAGTCGGCGCGCTGTTGTCGAATGTGTGGCGGCGGGAAGGGGAGTTTTTGCTGGTGGACCCAGTGGAGCTGAACACGCCGCTGACTGCGGTGCTGGAGGAGGAGGCTGGCACACTGCGGATGGATCCGGAGTGGCTGCCGAGTGATCTGAGTGCGCTAGCAGCGGCTCCGCGTGAAGAGCTGCTGGGGCTGATCTGCGCGCTGATGGAGGAGCGCGATAATATCCGCCAGCGGACGCAACAGGTCACAAAGGATTATTTATTCGGCGGCGGGCCGGAACCGCTGGCGGTGCTGGAGCGGCTGTTCCTGCTGGCGTCGGCGGGGCATGAGGGGTGTGTCTGGAATATGCGGCGCTGCGAAGTGGCGGCGCTGTTTGGGCACTCGAAACAAAATTGGCGGCACATTGAAGAGCGGCTGATCGAGGATCTGGTGACGCGGTTTTCGCGAGTGGAATTTGTGAACTCGGGCGGCAAATCTGTGGCGGCGCGGGCGAAGTATGCGCACGACAAAAAAGGCAATGTGAGCCGGAAAAACGGCCGCAGACGTGGTGATGAAATGCCGCCGCTGCCAGCGGCGGAGCACGCGCATGAGCCGCTGTCTGCGCGGGCGAAAAAGCATGCGGAGATGATGCGCGCCGAAGCTGAGAGGAAGCGGATGGCGGCGCTGTGCGGCTGTGATCCGGCGGACATCGATCTAGCAAAGATCACCCCGCATGACTGATTTTTTAAATGCCAAACCAAAGACAAATATGAGCCAAAAAACATCGAAAACCGAGGACGTAAAAATTGAGTACATCAAGCAGGACGCGCTGCATGGCAGCCCGACGAATCCGCGCAAACATTTCGCGGCGGCGCCGCTGGAGGAACTGAGCCGGAGCATCGAGGAGCATGGGATCCAGATGCCGCTGCTGTGCCGCGTGTCGCCGCATGAGGAAGGCAAATTTGAGATCGTGGCGGGTGAACGCCGCTGGCGTGCCAATGGGCTGCTGCTGGAGCGCCTGGCTAGCGCTGGGCGCGATGAGATGTATGAGCGGCGGCTGCTGCTGCCGGTGATCCTGCGCGTGCTAGACGATGCAACGGTGCTGGAGCTGCAATTGATCGAGAATCTGCAACGGACGGACCTGACTGCGTTGGAGGAGGCCGCTGGGTATCAGGCATTGCTGGACCTGCCAGGGAAGGCGTACACGCCAACGATCATCGCGCAAAGAGTGAGCAAAAACGTGCAAACGGTGCGGAACAAACTCCGAATGCTCGGCGCGCCGCAGGTGCTGCAGGATGCGCTGGCGGATGCGCTGGCGGGGATCAGCCCGCTGCATCTGGTGCTGGTGTCCAAGGTCGCGGGTGCGCAAAATCGCGAGCAGTGCGCGCGCGAAATCATGCAGGGTGAGTTTGATTATGAGCTGCAAAAAAAAGTGCCGATGTCCGCCCGCGAAACTGCGGTGCATATCACGGAAAAATACCGGCGGCCGCTCAAGGGGGTGGCGTGGGATCTGGCGGATGCGGAGCTGGTGCCGGAAGCGGGGGCGTGTGTGACGTGTCCGCACTTCGCGCAGCACGCGGCGACGCAGGATGAAGAGCTGGCTGCAGAGCTGGGCGGTGCGCGCGGGCAAACACAACCGCTCACGTGTATGGATCCGGCGTGCCACCAGCGCAAGCAAGCGGCGGCATTTCGGCGGTGTGAAGCGGCGGCGAAAGAAGGGGTGGTGACAGTGATGAAACCGAAGGAGGCGGCGGCGATCATGAGCGCGTCGGGCATCATGCACTGGAACGCAAAATGGGTGAAGCTAGACGACAAGCCGGGCCATGCAGTGACCGGACACTACGATGCCAGCAAGCTGCCGACCTGGCGCGTGCTGATAGGTGACAGGCTGCCGCCTGGCGCGCTTACAGTGGCGAACACAGAGCTGGGCGGGATCATCGAGCTGGTGCTGCTGGCGGATGCGATGACGGCGGCGCAGGGCGATGCGACACACGGCGAGCTGTTCCAAAAAATGCCGCCGAGCGGGAAGAAGGAGCTGACGGAAGAACAGGCCAAACAGAAAGAAAAGGAAGTGTTTGCGGGGAAGGTGATGGCGCGGGAGAAAAACTGCCTGCTGCAGCATTTGTTCGATAGCGCGATGGCGAAGGGGCTGGATGCCGATGGCGGCCTGGCGGTGCTGGATTGCCTGCTGCATGAGGCGGGCATGGAGGGCAATCGGCTGATCTGTAGCTGGCAGAAGCTGGAGCCTGCGGCGGTCAAAAAAGGCGACGAGCTGAGCCAGGGACACTATCGCGCGGCGATCATGACGAGCCTGCGGGCGCGTGATGCAGGCAAGCCGGAGATCGACGCGATGATCATGATCGCTGGTCTGGCCAAATGGGTGAAGGTCTATGGTCAAAGCATCAGCAGCCTGGGATCGCTGCAGGAGTATTTCGGCTTTGATAAGCGCACGATCACGGCGCTGGCGACGGCTGAGGTGCGGGCTGAAATGGCGGCGAAGGCGGCGAAGAAAAAGCCAGCGGTAGCGGTGAAAAATAACAGCGTGGACCCGGTGGAGGTGAGTGCGGAGAAGGAGGCGGGAAAAACGGCGGCGGCGGATGCACGAGCGAAAGATGGGGACGGGCTGAAGCCCGAACTACGAACGAAGAAAACGAAAGTAACACAATCATGAAAACGCAAATTATGCTGGATTTAGAAACGCTGGGCGCACGTCCCGGCTCGGTGGTGGTGGCTATCGGCGCAGTGAAATTTGATGGTGAAAAAATCACTGATGAATTCTATGTGCGCATCAATGCGGCGAGCTGCGTGCAGCTCGGTCTGCAGATGGATCCTGAAACCGTGATGTGGTGGCTGCAGCAAGCCGATGGGCCGCGCCTGGAGATCACCAAGCCGGCGGCTAATTTGTCCGTAGCGTTGTTACAATTTAGCGCGTGGGTGGGCACTGACGAGGCGGAGATGTGGGGGAATGGTGCGGCGTTCGACAATGTGCTGCTGGTCGAGGCGTATCGCGCGGCGGGGCAAAAGCCGCCGTGGGATTTTTGGAATGATCGGTGCTATCGCACAATGAAGAATTTATGTCCGCAGGTGATTATGCAACGCGAGGGGGTGCATCATCACGCGCAGTATGATGCGCGCGATCAAGCGCTGCATCTGATGGCTATTTTCCGCCGCGCGAGATGCGCAGACGTTTGAGGCTGATGCCAGCAATTAATTTGTTTAGTTTTTCACTCCCCAACCATGGATATCATCGACCGAGCACGGGCCTGTGTGGCTACGCGACCGCCTGCCATCCAAGGCAGCGGTGGGAACGCGACGACGTTTAGCGTGGCGTGCCTGCTAGTGTGGGGCTTTGGTCTGGAGCCTGATCAAGCGCTGCCGCTGATGATGGACTACAGCGCACGCTGCGCGCCGCCGTGGGCGGAGAAGGAGATGGCGCGGATGTGCAGGAACGCGCTAAATTTTGCGCACGACAAGCCGCGTGGCTATATGCTGGGCGAGGGCACGCATGAGATGGGGAGCAGCCGACCAATCGCAATCGCTGCACCAAGCTACCAGCCGCCGTCGCGCATGACGTTTGATTTGGACTCGCTGCGGACGGTGCAACCTCCGCAACCTATCGACGAGGCGTGGCTTGCACAGCGCTCGCCGATCATGATGGATGGCTGTGATGCGGCGGGGTTTTTGCGGCATGCGTTTGAGCATGAAGACAAGGTTTTGATCTTCACGAAATTTGCCTCGCAAGGGCAATATATGTGGTGGCGGGGGCAGTCGTATCGGCTGGCTGATCGGCCTGATGTGGCAGCGGTGCGTGCTCCGCTGCCACGGGGCGGGCCGGATGGTGTGTGGTATCTGTCGCAGCCGACAACGGGACGGTGGGAGACTAATCCGCGCGCGGCGGGTGGACCGAAAGCAAGCCGTAGATCGCAGGAGAGTATCGCGTGCTGGAGGCACCTGGTGATCGAGGCGGACCCGGTAGATGAATTGAAAAAAAACCCGGTGAAGCTGGCTGAATTTGAGCGGCTTTGGCTGGGATTTTTGGCGGCGTTGGAACTGCCGGTGAAGGCGATCTATACCAGCGGCGGGAAGAGCACGCACGCCCTGGTGCTGCTGCCGTGCAGCCACAAGGGAATGTTTGATGCGATGATGAAAATGGTGGTGCCGTTGTTCTCAAAACTCGGGGCTGATCCGCGTGCGCTGCGGGCGGTGCAGCTCACGCGGCTGCCGGTGTGTATGCGCGGTGATAGGCGGCAGCGATTGCTGTATTTGAATCCATCTCCCGAACTCGGTGTGAGTATCTATAACATGCCGCCCGTCGAGAGGAGACGGGCGTGAAGGTGGATGCTATCGACGACGTGGCGGCGGTGCTGCGGCATGCATTTGAAGCGGCGGATGTGCCGGTGCCGGATGAAGCGGCACTGACAGTGCCGATGCTAAATGTTAACTTGCCGATTGATGATCTGGCGAATCGCGTGGCGGATTTGCTCAAGGCAAGTGATGGCAGATGGGGGCTGTTTCGCGCTGACGATACGATAGTGACGGTGGATGAAGCGCGTGGCGGGAAGAAGGCGATGACGGCGCGGGGTTTTCGCACCTGGCTGCCAGGGGTGCGCGGCGTTTTTCCTGTGGCTAAATGGTACGAGACCGGCGAGACGGATGAGCACGGAAACAAGGTGAAGAAGCCGATCAAGGGCGAGATCACGAAGGATCAAGCGGAAACGATGCTGGATGTAAATGGCGTGCTGATGGCGAAGCTGCCGAGGCTAACTGCGATCAATGCGGTGCGGCTGCCGGTGCTGGATGCGGTAGATCTGGATGAGCGAGGCAATGCGCGGCTGCGGCTACTGCAGCATGGCTACGACGCACCGACGGGCATCTATACCTGCCGGGGTGGCGTGGACTACAGCGACGGCATGGACTTTGATGAGGCGGTGAATTACTTCTGGGAGCTTTTTCGCTGGTTCGGGTGGCGGACGCCGGAGCGTGACTTTGCGATTCATCTGTCGGCGATCCTGACCATGTATGGGCGGGGGATTTATGCCGGGAAAGCGCCGATGCATTTTTATAATGCAAACATTCAGGAGTCGGGGAAAACGACGCTGGCAAGCTATGTGACCTGGCTGACGCATGGCACGATGCAAACGCGGCCGCTGCTGCCGGATGCGGAGGACAAGCTCATGGAGGTGCTGAATACGGCGGCGCTGCATGGTAGCCCGTATGTGTTTTTTGATAACGTGGACTGGGGCAGTGACCCGGTGAAAACAGTGCTGCTGGATGAATGGCTCTCGAACAGAGAGCGTGTTTTCCGCAAGCTGGGCGGCAACAACGAAGGGGCAGTGAAACTGCGAGCGATGACGTTGGGGACAGGCAACAACACGACGCTGAGCGCCGATTTGCAGCGGCGTTCTTTGATCGTGGATCTGCTCAATCGGCAGGCTGGTGCGGATCGCGAACTGCCGAAGGGCGTGCGGCTGCTCGATGATGCGTTTTTTGAGAGTGAGAAGAATCGGAGCGAGGGGCTGGCGGCCGCCTGGGCATTGATCCGTGACTGGGATGCCGATGGCCGGCCGGCGTGGCCGCACAAGGAGCTGGGCAGTTTCAACATGTGGTCTCGCGTGATTCCGGCTGTGGTTTTGCACGCGGGGAAAAAGGGCGCGAGTGCGAATTGGAACTGCATGGTGGCGAGCGCGAATGAGGACATCGGTGATAAGGAGAGCGTGGAATTTAAGAAGCTGGCGGAGCTGGCGCTGGCGGAGTTTGGTCCTGGAGAGGATCGCGTGATGCGCGACACATTTGAGATCACCGTTGCGCAGTTTGCGGGCGTCGCGCGGCGGCATGCGGTAGCTACGCATGGGCTTTGGCCCCAGAAAGATATCGAGTCCGTGATGCAGACTGAGGGGCAGTCGGGGGGATGGAAGGCGGCGGCGACAACGCTGCCGGTGGCGGAAGCGCTGGACGACGTTGACGTGTGGGCAGGCGGTTCGACGGGTGACGAGGCGGGGAGGAAGCGGAGCGCGAGCGAGTGGCTGTCGCCGAAGACGCGGAGTTCGTTTGGCAACGCGCTCAAGGGCAAGCTACACGAGCGCTATTTCGCGGGGCCAGATGGTGAGTTGTATGAGCTGAAGCATCGCAGGCAGGTGACGCCGGCGCGATACGATGTCGAGAAGGTCAAGCGGGCATGAGGGCCTGAGAGCGAGCGCGACGCCGAAGCCAGGCGTGGACGAATCACGGGCCGTGCTCTGGCCGCGTGATGCGGTCGCGGGCCGTAGCGTGTAGCGCGGCCGCCTCTGCTCTAGGAGCACGGCATGTGCGGCAGCATCAGCGCATCGCGCTGGACAGATCTCCGGTTCGGGGTGCGCCCTCCCGCGCCCTCCCGACCTCCTGTTTTTGTTAGGTCAGGGGGCGCAACCTCCCCGACCTATGGGGGAAATTGAGGAATTGACCGCGTTTAGATTTCGGCGGATGCCATTGACCTCCCCGACCTATGGGCAAGAGGATAGCACCTGTAGCGGCTGGAAGCCTTGATTTACCAAGGATTTTGGGAGGTAAGGGAGGTAAGGGAGGTATTTGGAAGTCCGGTCTTTTGCTCTGTCGGTGGTGATAGCTAGCCGAGTGGCTGGAAATGTCCCATGCACCTCCAAAAGCTAGCTGCTGGCGGCGAAAAAAAGGAATCTTTTAGCCTCGTTCTGAGTCTCAGGCGGGATTATCGTCCA